>Ga0180437_10000272_pt1 | contig 102917 bp, 118 predicted proteins | sample SS_ome_4_FD_132410 | JGI IMG/M metagenome (GOLD analysis project Ga0180437, IMG submission 132410) | Hypersaline lake sediment archaeal communities from the Salton Sea, California, USA - SS_3_D_1 metaG | ecosystem: Environmental > Aquatic > Non-marine Saline and Alkaline > Hypersaline >...
GGGTCTGTATCAGGATTGGATCTTGAGAAGGGAGTCCGGTCCATCCCAAAGGGAGTTGGATCAGGTTCATCATAATGGAATGAGTCCTTGGCAACCTCCTCGATGACATCTAGAATGCCAGTAGTCATCATTAAGCGAATCCTCTCAACAAGCTCACCCTCCACCTCTGCAAGGACCATCAGGAGTGCCTTGACTTGAGGAGTTTCAGCTGCATTGGCAGCCTTTAGGTAGAAGTCATACTGATTGGCGGAAGTTGTCAGGGCTAGTCGTAATAGATGTTGATGTGAGATTGCTTCGGTCATTGGAACATCCTTATACATTAAACAAAGAAAGCACTTTCTGTTGTGCCCTCTCTTGGAGCTAGAAAGTGACACAGACCTTCCTGATTTGCTCAATCTGTTGTGACTTGACAAAGGCAAGATATTCGAAAAGACGACTGGCAAGCTCGGTCTTCGCGCGCGCGGCAATAGACAGGTAGAACGTGTAGCCTTTTAGCTCCTGTTCCAGAGCCTTGTTGCAGATGAATATTCTCGGGTCTGTTTCAATTCTCTCAGGCGAGATGGGTGAATCGTCCGGCGGATCAGCTCCAACGTCCACCGTTCCCATAGCCTCAATCTCATCGAGAACCCCGGTCACCATCATATGGCGGATGTGCGCAATCAGGTCTCGCTCGGTGTCAGCAAGAACGAGCAAGAGTGCCTTGACTTGAGGGGTCTGGACCTGTTCGGCAGTTTCACTGTAGTACTCATAGTGACGTGTGGACATAGCCATAGCCATGTTCAAAAGCGGATCAAGTGGATTCTTGTGACTCATGGGAGTGAGGGGTTAGACTTTTCCTAAGAAATGGGTTTCTGTAACGCAGTGGTCGAAACAGGTCATGGTTTCTTGAAGCCAGCTGGATCAGTCAGATACTCTGACACCAAGTTGAACTCCTCCTCTGTCATCCTGTCCCTGAGCAAAGGAAGACCCTCATCAACGAGGTCAATGAGCGAGTGAAGTCTGATCTTCAGTTCTTTTGCTCGTTGCTTGGCACCCTGTTGACGGTCCACAATCACTGCAATGTCATCAACTGTGGCATCAATCATTCCTCGTTTCTCCAGCTCGGCGATGACCTGTCCTCGCGCTACTAGTTTGCTCTCCATGCCGGTGACCAAGTCGTCCACAAGACAGATTGCATCACCATCATTTATCTCCCCCTCGAGGAGTGAGTGTTGTCCATATTTCCCAATAGCTTCTTCGAGCTCCTGCTCAGTCCTGACACCCAGTATCTTTCGAGTGTGACATGCAGGTATACCCGATGAGATGGACATGGCTGTTGCAATGGGTATTCCGGCAAACGCGATGCCAACGAGGCGATTGATGTGTGGTGCTTCTTCCTTCACGAGCGCCCCTAGTGCTTTACCTACTTTTGCCAAGGTTTCAGGGAAGGAGGAGAGGATTCGCAGTTGAATGTAGAAGGGACTCCAGAGTCCAGAGTAGAGGGTCCAGCCCTCTGGCTTGTCGCGGATGGATGTTAGAAGCATCCTATTCTCGTAGATGTCCTGCATTATACTCTTCTTGAGGTTTCTATCTACCAACCACTACACCGAGATGGCTACAGCAAATGGATGTTCTTAACTCTGCTCCTGCCGCAGAAATTAATCATGCAGAAAGCGCTGATTATTGGCTATCTGAGAGAAAGAGTGGTCATTGAATTAATGGAGGGTGTGTGCCTTCTGACGGGCAACAAGAGTGAACCAATACAATTGGGGTTTAATCTACCTTGAGGGCACTCTCAATTAGAAGGCATGAGGGTTACTATAGCGCGTGCTCTTCCGTTTTCTTTTTCCCGGTGAAAATCAAAGAGAGGGTGTTACTCCTATCCACAAGCATTGTGAATGGAATTGAGAGCCCGAAGGCAAGGGCGAAGCGTAAAGGCCAGAAGAGTGCAAATGATGTGTCATAATCAGTAGCTGAAAATCCGAACAGACTTACAAGTAAGGGAGCCATATAGAAGAAAACGGGGTGTATTTCGTAGATGATTTGAGAGTTCACCCCAAGATACTGCATCTTTTTGCCAAAGAATGACGGATAAACTAGACTTGATATCATGAAGAAGGCAATCGTTCCAGAAGTACCAGTTACGAGGTATAACCATCCAATTGTACCAAACCAATCATCGGGGTGACTGACAAAGCCATTATATTGAGAGAGGACAACTGTTATTGTTACAAGAACTATGAAGACGACTCCATCTTTGTTTCTCGAGTCTGTAGTCCAGCGTCTTAACCCCCTATACCTCTTCATTTCATGACCAATGATGCAAAACGCAGTTGCAAAAAACACACTGTTCAAACGCCAAGGTACCAACATTGGAGAGAATACATCTGTCATCCATAATGCAAGAAATGGGAGAATTACAACAAATAGCCAACGCAGCCTTGGATCTTGAGTACAGGTCAGTGCTTCGATTACAGTGAAGAGCATCAAGCCAAAATAGAGAACGGGTAGAAACCATAGATATGTAGGTTGTCCAGGGGGCCCAGCACCATAAAATAACCAGAAGACCAAATCTAAAGGTGTTAGGTAGGTATCAATTGAGCTGGTAAGAGGGATGAAAAGGAGCATCATGACAATATAGATGACAAAATATGGAATCAGAAGTTGACGCCCACGTGAAACAGCATAGCTCTTTAGATTCTCACGGTATTTGTCCCCGTTGTAAGTCATACCTGCCAATATGAAGAATAGAGTGATGACAAAGCTAGTAATGAAAAAAATAGTGGACTCTAGAAATACATTACTCAGCACTGGGAGCATGGAATGAGCGACAATTACGAAAATAATCCCGAACCCTCTTGAGATGTCAATCCATTCATGTCTATTGCTAACGACTAGCTCGGTCAGGACAACGCAGCTCCGTCACATCGCATCCTGAAAAATGCGTATTATCATACTACCCTTGGTAAGCTTTTTAACGCTCACCATCGCGGTGTGTTTCGACGCGCTCGTTGTCTAGGGGCGATGATGGATCCCTGCCACAGTGCGGGGGTTTATCCCTCGGAGCCGTAGAACGGATCCGGCCCGGGTTCGAATCCCGGCGAGCGCACCATTTTCATTCTTTTAGGTGCATATCCGGAGTGTGAAAAGAGTTATTGCAAAGTTATCGAAACTGCACGGATAATGAGAATTGTTATTGTGGGCGGAACGGGTTTTCTTGGATATTATTCAACACTTGAGGCCTTGAAGCGTGGTCATGAGGTGAGCTCCGTTTCAATTCCTGATATCGAACTTGGTGATTGGTTTCCAGAAAAAGTGAATGTGACATTTGGCGATATTTTTGAGATGTCCTTCCAAAATCTGGTGAACCACTTCAAGGGTTATGATGGGATTGTTTATGCAGTAGGTCCGGATGACCGGGTCACACCTAAAGCACCCGCATACAAGTTCTTTCATGATAGACTTGTGGTAGGATGTACAAAAGTAATTGAAGCTGCAAGGGAAGCTGGAATTCAACGATGCACTGTTTTGAACTCATACTTTGCCTACTTCGATCGGTTATGGCCAAGTATGAAACTTGCTGAACGACATAGCTATATCAAATGTCGAGTTGAGCAGGCAACAAGTGCGATTAAAGCTGGGGGAGAAACCATGGCAGTCATGATTCTAGAACTTCCGTACATTTTTGGTGTAATGCCTGAACGGATTCCCCTCTGGAAAGATGTGCTATTTGATAGAGTACGGGGTATGAAGATTGTGTTCTTCCCAAGAGGTGGTACAAATATGATTGCTGTAGAAAATGTTGCAGAAGCTATCATTGGAGCTCTAGAACGTGGACAGCACGGTGTAAGATATCCCATTGGTGATGTGAACATGTCATACAAAGAGATGCTGAGAATCGTTCTTGATGCCATGGGGCTAAAGAAACGTTTGATTCTTACCCTTCCAACAAATCTGGCTACAATCATAGGAAAATGGATGAAGAGAAGGGAAGAGAAGAGAGGTCTTGAATCGGGTTTGGACCGATCATATGTTTTTAGTGACATCCTTTCACAGAATCTTTATTTCAATCCAACACCATCAGTTGAAGCGCTGGGATACAAGCAAGGAGGGATTAGAGAAGCAATTGAAACCACAGTGAAATTTCTTTATCCAGAGCCTTCAATTGTTTCCTAATTCCAATTCAATGGTAGTCCATGTTCGGACTTCTGTGAGAGTACTACTTTCTAATTCGAATATTTCTTGCGGAAGTTTATCCCTCGGAGCCGAGGGTATCCAGCTCGGGTTCGAATCCCGGCGAGCACACCATCTTCATTATCCATTTTGGAAGATAAGGCGTAAATACCAAGAAGCTCATGCTCTAAATATGAACACCCACCTTCTCTCCACTGCATTTCGTGTCTGGCTCATGGAAACTCTTGTTTCAGGATTCAACTACTTTGTCCTCATGGGTCTTATCTATGAACCATTATGGGGCACATTGATAGCTCACCAAGTGGGGATGACAACCAGGATTGTCTACATCTTTGTCTTCGCGTATCTATTGCTCCGTTATGTAAAGGAATACGAGACAAAAGACCTCATCCATGTGGGATTTCTGTGGTTGGTCTTGGAGCTTCTGTTCGAATGGGGAGGAAGTTTCCTGATGGGGCGTCCTGTAGAGGAGATTCTCATTGGGTGGAACATCTTTGCAGGCTATATGTGGCCATACGTTCTCCTTACCTATTTGTTTTCTAACCTAATTGTGGGAGTGGTTCCCCGCCAATCAAAACCTTCATGAAGTCTAGTTCTGATGGTTCTTTTGATGACCAAACTAGACCAAATTGACAAGCAGATCCTTGATAATCTAGCTCGAGACTGCAGAACGCCGTATCGAGAAATTGCCAAATCCCTAGGACTGTCTGCTACAGCCATCAAGAGCAGGGTCGATGAACTGGTCGCTGCTGGAGTCATAACAGACTTCATTGTTGATTTCACACCAGCCATGATTGGCTCTGAGGCCGTGATGTTGTGGCTTAAAACAGATGGCACAGAGGATAGTAGCAAGTTCATTTCAGAGATTGCGACAATCAGAGGTGTCATGCAGATTGTTCCTATTTATGGAGGAGACTATGTGGTATTTGCGGAGTATACAAGCTCGCTCGAGCTGGCGACACTCACTGAAGCCTTCGAGAGCAATCCCCCTGTTAATTCCACTGAAGTACACACTCTACTTACCCAACGAGGGAAGAAGACAAGCCTAACAAATCTTCAACTCAGGGTCCTCAAGGCACTCCTTAAGGATGCTAGAATGTCGATTAGCGATATCGCAAAAGACGCTGGTCTGACAGTGCGGCTCGTCAGGAGGACATTGCGAGAACTAAAAGAGTGTGAGGCAATTAGGTTCTCACTCAGATGGCGTCTTAATGTAGGTGACAGGGTGACCTTTCTTCTGAAACTGAAATGGAATCCAAAGCAAACCTCAAGGAATGAAATCATAGACATGCTGTCGAAGAAATATAGTGATGAGTTATGGGATATTCTCGTATCTGTGAGTGACCCGATTATGATTTGTATCGCAACTGTGGACAACCTGAATGATGTCAACATGATTACAACCGAGGTCAAGTCCCACCCTGGAATACTATATTCTGAAGCCTTCATCTACAGACCCCCATATAACTACAAGAGCCTCAAGAGACTCAGTCTTGAGGAGTTCATTCAGGCTGCGGGAGTCTAGATAGGTCCAATCCAATCGCTTTGTAAGGTGCCTTCCTTACAAAATGGCTCTCTTTGAGCATCTTCTTTTAGTTTTATCAACCTCATCCCTGACACAGCTAGATATCCTGTTTTTGCAGATACTATACTCGTGAATCATCATGACAGAATCACGAAAAAAATCGAGGGGAAATGGAAACCACACCGGGTTGAGCATCACTGGCTCAGTGATGCACAGGTGCAAATGCACTCGGTTTTCAAAATTATTCTTGGTCATGACCTCACAAAGGAGAATTAAAAAAACATGGTTTAGGAAGGTAGTAAAATTGGATGAAGTGATCATTAAAGATCTAACAAAGAGATTCGGCGACCTAACGGCCGTCGATCATCTTGAGCTGAATGTCCCTGCGGGCTCGATTTACGGGCTACTGGGACCGAATGGAGCGGGCAAGTCCACAACAATTCGACTCCTCTGTACACTTCTCAACCCTAGTGAAGGCACAGCGTCCGTAGGGGGATTTGACATCATAGAGTCGCCAGTGCGTGTCCGAGAGATAACAGGTGTAATGCCAGAAGAGAGCAATCATACCCTCTATGCTGCAATGTCCACCTATGACAACCTAGAGTACTTTGGCAAGCTCTACGGAGTTCCTGAGGCGGAGATACCAGGAAGGATAGAGGAGCTGCTGAGTTTCATGGGGCTCTGGGAACGAAGGGATGATCCTGCTGGAGAGCTGAGCACAGGCAATCGCCAGCGTCTTGCTCTATGTCGTGCGTTGCTCCACCGACCAAAAGTGGTCTTGATGGATGAGCCGACATCGGCATTGGACCCAATTGCAGCCAAAAAGGTCAGAGAGCTCATCATTGGCCTTGCTGAGAAATATAAACAGACGTTCTTCATCAACTCACACAATCTAGCGGAGGTTCAGAGGATGTGCGACAGGATTGCGATCATCGATAAGGGTCGAATCTTGCTCAGTGGCAAGACCAAGGAGCTTCGGGCCAAATTACAGGCCACTCAGAACTTCACTATTCGTGTCAATGATGACTTGGAAAGGGCCCTCGATATTGCCAGGTCTATGGAATTCGTGACTTCAGCTGAGGAAGAGGTCGACTCTATCCGGGTCACTATCGAGGACCCAATAAGCAATAACTCGACTCTGATGCGCTCACTGCTGTCAAAGGGGGTCGAAATCATCGAGTTTGCGGAACAAGAGGCGACATTGGAAGACCTGTATCTTGACGTCATAAAGGGAGGTGTCATGTAGTGGCTCTAAGGAAATCGATGCTCGTTGCCAGAGCTGACCTACGAATGGCAATGAAAGTGAAGATGGTCAAGTATGGTCTGGTTATGATGACTGCAATGGCACCCATTATGTTGATTGGACTTGTCTTACTGCTGGCATTATCCGCCCCTGCAGTTGTAGTGACTATGATAACAATGCTGGATCCAATGATGTCACCTGTGATTGGAATTATGGTCATCGTTCCAGCGTCTATGATTTCGGCTAATGCCCTCGTGGGTGAAAAAGAACAAAACACTCTTGAGGCGCTCCTATGCACACCCCTGACGAATCGGGAACTCTTGATTGGCAAGGTATTGAGTTCATTCATTCCGACCATTGCTCTACTACTTGGATCGGTCCTTGTCACTGAGATTGCTACGAATATCATACTCACATCTGTGGGAGCTGAGGTGATTCTCTTTCCAGGGGTATCCAGTCTGTTCCTCCTTCTTGTAGCAGGGCCCATTTTAGTCGCGGCAGTGATATCAGTGATGGTCCTCATCAGTGGTAGAGTCAAGCGGGTCTATGAGGCCTATCAGTCCTCTGGAGCGACTGTTATGATCTTTCTGATTCCCCTAGTTCTACCCATGATGTCAATGAACAACGGCGGAATTGTGGACATGAACCTGGTATGGATGTCCAACATTATCACGCTACTTATCGCATCTGTACTGGCAATCGTCACCTGGACCCTAGCAATTAGGAGATTCAACCGCGATAGAATAGTATCAATGTAGTCAAAGAGGGCATTCTGCCCTCTTCTCATTTTCTTTTTATTCCCATAATCTTCGACCTTCTCTAGTGATGAGTAAATCATTAGGAAAACATGTTCTGAAAGTTATCTCCAATTCAATCAATACTTTCTTGAGGATGTTCTTGTTCTTCTCATCAAATGCCTCATTTAGACCTCATCGACAAAAAGATTCTGACTATTCTATCTAGAGATTGTAGAACTCCATATCGTGAGATTGCAAAGTCTCTAGATTTGTCTGTCACCACAATCAAAAGTAGAGTTGACGAGTTGGTGGAAGCTGGTATCATCATAGATTTTATTGTTGAGTTCTCACCTGCAATGATAAATTCAGAGATTATGCTAGTCTGGCTAGCCACCGACAACAAAGAAGACCAAGAGCAGTTCGTCCAAGAGATTGCTAAGACACGAGGAATCGGGCAGATTGTTCCTTTCTATGGGGGTGACTATCTTATCTTTCTCGAATACCGTAATTCTCAGGAATTGGCGAAAATATCAATGGCAATCAAGAGTAATCCTCATGTGAGTTCCACAGAAATGCACACCCTCATAGGCCCCATTGGAGAAAAGACAGTATTATCAAATCTCCAGCTACGTGTGTTGAAAGAACTGCTCACAGATGCAAGAATGGAGATTAGTGATATATCTCAAAGGTCTGGTCTGACTGTGCGAATTGTTCGACGAACACTACGGGAGCTGAAAGAGAGTGGTGCTATTCGATTCTCACTGCGTTTTCGTCCTAATGTTGGTAATCGAGTGACCTTTCTCTTAAAGCTGAGATGGGATCCTAAACAAGCGGATAAGGATGAAATCGTAGAATTAATTGTAAAACACTATCAGGATGAATTCTGGACTCTCAATCCTTCAGCATCAGATTCCTTTTTGATTGGTGTTGCAATTGTCGATAATTTGAATCATATGGACTCTATAACAATGAAGATAAGATCCATTCCTTCAGTTATCTATGCAGAAGCCTTCATCTACAGACCCCCATATAATTACAAGAGCCTCAGGAGACTCTGTCTCGAGGAGGCCGTTCAGGCCACATGAGTCTGGATGGACTCAATCATGTCACTCTGTAAAGCGCGTTCTTTACAAACTGGCGCTCATGAAGCCTCTTTTGATGCGTCTGTCAACTTCATACCTGACGCAGCTAGATATCCTGTTTTTGCAGATGTTATACTCGTGAATCACTATGATAGAATCACAAGAAAAAATGAAGGAAAGTGAAAGTCGCACCGCGCTTGAGATTCACGGGCTCACCAAGGCCTTTGGTGACTTCTATGCGGTGAAGGGACTTAATCTACAGGTACCGAAGAACTCAATCTTCGCTTTCCTGGGTCCAAACGGTGCTGGGAAGACAACCACAATCAAGCTGTTTTTAGGATTGGCTCGACCCACATCAGGTGGCGGAACCATTCTTGGTCATGACCTCGCAACGGAGAACAAAAGAATTCGTTCCCGAGTGGGTTACATGGCGCAGAATCAACAATACTCTCAACACATGACTCCTCGCCAGATTCTCAGATTTGCTGCCAGGTTCTTCTATGAACAAGGCGGTGATGAGATAGAGGACAAAATCAGCAGTCTATTACATCTTGTCGAACTTGATCGAAATGCTGACCGAAAGACAAAGGGTTTCTCAGGTGGAGAGAAGCAGCGTCTTGGGATCGCTCAAGCCCTCATAAATGATCCAGAGCTACTCATACTTGATGAGCCAGCAGCAGGACTAGACCCTCAAGGCAGAGAGGATGTCCTTGATCTGATGCAGTCTCTTAGAAACAGAGCAACTATCTTCTACTCTACACATATCCTTGATGATGCACAGAGAGTCAGCGACCGTGTGGCAATTCTGAACAGAGGAAGTCTAGTAGCAAATGCACCTCTAAGCGAGCTTCTTGCAGGATCAGAAGGCACTGTCTATACGATAACCCTCAAGGGAAACCCACAGAGAGCCAGAGACCTCATCGCCTCGCAGGCATGGGTTAACTCGGTGCAGACTATGGAACAGAATGGGAGCACAAAATGGTTGGTTTCGGTAAGGGAGGAGGCCATTGCAGAGGAAGAACTCCTACGACTCATTCTCAGAGACCGTTCCCTCTCTATCTGTGAATTTGGGATGAAGAAGTATGAGTTGGAAGAGATTTTCCTTAGACTAGTGGAGGATGGAAAAAATGACAACTGAAGTTATAGCACGAACCAATACAGAACCTTGGTACGCAGGGATGAAGAATCTGTTAAAGCGTGAGATTTATCATGAACGCAGCAGGATGTATTGGATACAGCAACTAGTGGTCTGGACTCTCTTTACAAATGGGATGGTCGCACTCATTCTCGGTCTACCCCCTGATATAATTGACGGGATGGAAGCAATGTGTGTTCTTTCATTGGCGACATCCTATGGCATTTTGACCCTTCTCATTGCTATCTTCATCCCGATTCTGTTGCAGGGCACAGTCATCGATGACAAGGTATCGGGCACAGCGGCATGGATTCTATCAAAACCTGTATCAAAGAGGGCTTATCTTCTCTCGAAGTTGACCGCCAGTATTCTATCAATCGTGGTTGTTTCTGTGGTCATTAATGGTGCGATAACATATGGCGTCTTTAGTGCATTTGGCTACACTCTGAACATACCTGGATTTGTCATGAACCTTGGGCTTACAAGTATTGTCGTGATTTATTTTGCATGCCTGACAATAATGCTAGGCACCTTTACCACAAGCAGAGGCAAGGTACTTGCAGCAGCTGTCGTTATTGGCCTCGGAGCGCAGTTGATTGCGAGATACTTTCCCTTGATCCTATTGATAATCCCATACTCCCTTCCTGTGATGGGGATAGGTTTCATCATTGGGACTTCTGTTGCAGGTCTTGAAGTGATGCTCCTATCTGCGGCAGTTCAGATCATTTCGTTCACAGCCATTGCGCTCTTTGTGTTTGATAGAACTGAGCTATAGTCTTCTGGAGAAATCACAAGATGAATTCAACTGAGATGATGGAGAGGTTCCGGCGATTTGCTTCAGCCGACCTCTCCCTTACTCCTCCCAATCGGATGAATCAGGTTTCAGAGGTCCTTCTCACGACTAGTACAATACGCATCATCATGACGAGGTATGGGAACAGGACAGAGAGCCTTGATATCGATATTGAGGTATCTCTACCCTTCCTGCCATTGACTTCCGATGTAGTATCAATACAGGGATACATAGATAGTGTGATTGCCATCCTTGAATATCTAAAGCGCCTCGCTTTCATGGGGTTCAGCTTGGAGACTCTCCAAGAAGAAGGCATGCTCATAGCCTCTGTCACTTTGAGTGCGGATATAGAAGAACATGTACTCAAAGCCCTTAAACCTCCGGACTAACGATCAATTACCAGTCAAAATCTGGATCCCAAGATATGACAAAGTGGGTCGATGCTTAAAGGACTTCAAGGACTCGGATCCCCAAGTAATGACGAGATTTTCAAGGCAAATTATGAGTTACAGCGGAAATATCAAGGTAAGTTCTATGTCTTAATTCTGGACTCGAATCCCGGCGAGCGCACCACTCTCATATATCAATTAAATATCCTTACCCTCAATTATTTTCCCCCACTGGTTCACCGTAATGCGTCGAGCAAATCCTGCAGATTCAAGCATCTTATTCAGTTGGTCTGATACATCAATCTCGACAGCACAGACCAGATTGGGACTATGTTTCATAACACGTTTCAAGCCCTCTGAGAGTAAAGCTTCTTCTAGTCCAAGGTTTTCAAAATCAGGACGGACCCCAAGTATCTCCATTTCAGCTATACTTGTCGATGGATCAAATCGATACATACAAAATCCGACAAATTTGTCTGCATCATCAGTAACGACAAGAGTCAGGTCGTGGTGATAGAAGTCTGCTTTTGCCATAAATCTCATCTTCTCGATAGTCATATTCTCACGACAGTGGTCATAGACGGTTCCGATTACCTCGATAATCGAGGCATAGTCCTCTTCTCCCCTTAGACTCCGAATCCTGTATCCCTCGGGTATTGGATTGTCAGTGATTGCACTATCCGGAGGGAACTCATAGTTGTATTCGTGAAGACCATAATTTTCATAGCCCAATTCAGCCAGAACCACAGGTCTCATGGAATCAGGTCCAACTGTGTAGGTGTACATTCGAGACTTCCCTTTGCCCTCGATTTCTTTCTCTAGCTTCTCTATCTCTTGGAAGAGTTCCTTTTCATACTGTTTGAAGTCGGGATGTATCTCAATATGGTAGTTTCCCGCCGAACCGCGATGAGAAACAGCTATAATCTCATCATTGTTCTTGTTCGAATCTCTCCAGATTTTGATTGTTTCATCATCCTCGAGAGAATAGTCCGGACCACATGGACCAAATTTCTGGTTTTCAACTTTGATTGGAATAAGGTAATGGAGCATACCTGTACGATTGAAGATGTCTAGAAGAAACATACGTACATCATCAAGATCTCTATCAAATCGGAATGATGTTCTGACTATCTTCATATCTGACCACTAGTGTCAACCATTATAGAGAAAATAAATAATCCTAGACGTAGGCAACTTAACATCAGATTTCTCTATCTAGGCTTTTTGTAGACTCTGATGGCATTCTTCCAGTAAAGTTTTCGAAGGACCGAGAGAGGCAAATCAAGCCCATTGATGAAGGTCCCACCTAAGTCCTTTGTGTCAACATCTTCAAATGGAAGAGGGTCGTTTTGGACAGTTGTTTCCCATAATAATCTCTGTGCGAGGTATCTTGCACCGAAGTACTCAGAATTACCGCGATGTGCCGAAAGGTCTGTTCCGAAGAGAATCCTATCAGAATACTTCTTCATGAACGAACTTGCTTTCCGTACATCCTTGCTTAGTTCCCTAGCCATCCATCGCGAGGATGCAGTGTCAAGAATGACATTTGGAAATCGATCTAACCAGCGAGAAAGATTTGGGAGTCGATATATCTCAGGTTGACCTCCAAAGTGAGGAATTTGAAAGAGCACCTTAGGATGTCTTTCGAGCACAGGTTCGAGTTGGTTCAGGTTTTCATCCTTCGTTCCATACTTTGACACATCCTGATAATGGAGCTGGAAATATGTGTCTGGGTCTGCGACATGGATTATCAATGGAAGGTCATTGTCTTCCAGAGCCTGAAAGACTGGATTGAGTTTGGGACTGTCGATTCTAAAATCGCTTGGTACATCTTCGATGTAGTCGCGCCAGCGGGGACCAAACCACGTCTTTGTCAGCGAATATCCCTCATCTTTTGTCTTCGAGATATCCTCTATGACTGGATCAACATTGTAATGCGCAATATCTCTCAGTGACAGATACTTGGCAAATACAAAACGCTCTGGGTACTTATCCTTGGCATATTCGAACCCTTCCCGTGAGTGCACTATTCCAATCTGTGCTGTTACTCCAGACTCATCCTCGATTTTGAGCATCATATCAATGGTTTCAGGTTCTCCAATATGCGTGTGTGCATCAAAGATGGGACCCTGGTACTTCCAACTATCTGTCAAATTCAGCCAACTTTTCTTTTTCCAGTAGCATTGAAAAGGCGTTCTGTACAAGCCAACTCGATTTGTGTACTTGATTGATTTCAATGTAATCCTATATTAGGAAAATAGAATATTGTTTCTTCGAGATGATTTGAAGATGGACCTGTCTAGAAGAAAATTATTACTACAGCTTGGAAATGTGATTGTTCCAATAGTATGTTTCGTAGTCATCGGACTCTCAAACCTGGACTTTAGCACAGTATTTAGCAGCAGCTCATACCCCAACCTAATCAATCCTGCACCAATCACATTCGCAATATGGGGTCCGATCTTCATCTTCCAGGGGCTCTTTTATTTCTACCAAGCACGAGACCTCTTCAAGTCACCAGAAACCAAGATTGACATGCCCTATGTTCATGAAGTCAGTGTCTTTTTCATGTTATCATGGATATCGACAACCATTTGGTACATACTTTGGGCTTCTGGATATGTATGGCCTGCAATTGCTGCCATGTATGCATATCTGCTGACCTCACTCGCTGCCTATTTTAGACTTGGAATAAATAAACGGGAGAGAAGTCTGAGAGAACATCTTTTTCTGACAGTGGCATGGAGTATGCTTGCAGGCTGGGTCACTGTGGCAACAGTTGTAAATACGACGACCGGATTTGTCGCCATAGGCTTTAATCCATCACCAATTGGAGAAACAGGATGGAGTATATTGATACTGGCGGTGGTTCTTGTTATTTACCTCTCCGTACTTGTCACAAGAAATGATTATGTCTTTACAGGAGTCGGGCTGTGGGCGGTTATTGGAGTGTTCATTGAGAGAATTGATCCAATTAATGCGCCTCAGCCTGAGATTGCATTAGTGAGTGCAATGGGTGCGATTGTCTTAGCACTAGCGATTAGTATCAGATTCATTATGCAATACAAAGCGGGGGAGATTCAGACCTTAAGACGTGGGATGAAAGTCTAACTCCTGCTATGATGAGTAGTTTATTTACAATGATTTGCCAGCACAATCTCTCTAGAGTGTGCTATGCAATGAGAGCTATTGTACTCCGTGGAAGTCCAAGAAGAGGTGGCAACTCTGACACACTAGCAGACCACTTTATTCAAGGATTGAAGACTGCGGATGACATTGAGCTATTCGATTTCATCCTGAATGACATGAATATTCGCCCCTGCCAAGGCTGTGAGTCTTGTGCAACATCAGAGAATCACAAATGTGCAATTGATGATGACATGCAGCAGATCTATTCGGTCTTTGCTGATGCGGACATAGTGGTCTGGGCGACCCCCATGTACTGGGGCTACATGACAGCCCAGATGAAGACGACACTGGACAGGATGGAGGCTCTTGCCATGGATCCTGAGAAATATTGGGTCAACAAGGAGTTTGTCGCTATCCTAACATATCGCCATCACTACCAATCAACTATCGGCTTCTTCGAACGAGTACAGGACTATTTCAAATTCAAGTTCAGCTCACTGCTATACTGCTCAAAGAACGAGGAGGGGCCAGAGGACTTCCATGTATCTTCAAACAAGGAGAAGCTGGAGGAAGCATTCATCCTAGGTGAACGGTTAGGTATCAAGGTCATTTCATGAACAGTTTTTAGATTGATTAACAAGTCCGAGCAGAGAGGTCATCAGATGTGAGCTCAGTTGCTCTTATCAAATACAAGGACAGCATCAATAAAGCCCTTGAGGAAGGACTAGCACATATTGGAGGTTTTGGTGCTCTAGAGTCACCTGTTGTGGTCAAGCCCAATATCTGTACAATATCAGATGGTACAGGATACTCAGTTACTCGCGTCGAAACAGTAAGGGCTCTGATTGAACTGCTGTTAAAGACAGATGAGAAACTCTCTATCAGAATCATCGAATCTGATAGTCAGAGTAAAGATGCAGAAGAGGCATTCAAGAAGTTTGGGTACACAGAGCTGTGTGAGGAAGAGCGGCGGGCGGGGTTCGATGTCAACACAGTGGACTTGAGTAGGGCACCACTGATGGAGCTGCAATTCATCGGTGACTATTTCGAGTGTCCAAAGCTGCCAGAGATAGTACTCAAAGCTGGCTACTTCATCTCTGTAGCCATCCCCAAGACACACTATCTCTCATTTATCACTGGAGCGTTGAAGAATCTCTTCGGCATCCTCCCAAGAAAAGATCAAGCCTTCTATCACTCAAAGATCGATGATGTAATAGTAGATCTGGCTAGAATCATCAGACCGAACCTTAGCATAATTGATGCAAGGGTGGGTGTTGAAGGATGGAACGGCCCGAAGACAAGAAGACTGGATGCCTTCATCCTAGGTCATGGAGCTGTGTCTGTGGACTCAACCATGGCACGGATAATGAGCTTTGAGCCTCAACAGATTCATCACATCATGAATGCCTATGATTATGACCTAGGTACAATTCATCCCAATGTTATTGGTGAGTCAATCGAGTCAATGGCAGCGAAGTTCAAACCTCCAAAGTAGAGTGATTATGCATCGTTGATTGGATTCTGGGGAAAGCCTATCTACTGTGTAGCTATCATATGCATACCCTTGAAAAGCCACATCTAGTGAGGCTAGATATGCAAAGAGTTCTCTTTCTCTGCACAGGCAACTCTGCCAGGAGTCAGATGGGCGAAGCTCTCCTTAGACACCTTGGTGGAGAAGAGTTTATTGTATATAGTGCGGGTACGAAACCACAGTCGGAGGTCAATCCATTTGCCTTGGAGGTCCTGAAAGAGCGGGGCGTTCCAACAGATGGACTCTATCCAAAGCTAGTCGGTCAATTCGTGAAGGATGAGTTCGACCTTGTTGTTACTGTCTGTGATGGCGCAAGACAGACATGCCCCTTCTTTCCAGGTGCGAAGCAGATGGAACACTGGTCTCTTGAAGACCCAGCAGCCTTTCAGGGCACCCATGATGAGATTCTTTTCACCTTCAGAGAGACTCGTGATGAGATTGAGAGAAGAATTAGAGAACGATTTCTCTCATCATAGGCCCGTCATTTCTTGTCAATCCAACCCTCAAATTTTCTCTGAAGTGTCTTAGTGTAGACCTTTCTCCAGTCATAATCCACCTTTTCGCACCACTTGTAGACAATTCTTGGGTGAACATACGATTTGAGTGAGGTGCCTAGATTCCAAGTTCGAGTGTCCTCTGCAAGAGCGAAGTCGATCTCAATCTTCCTCTTGGCAAGCTCCGCTCTTCTCACCTTTTCCTTTGCAGTTTCAACAGCTCTCTCCGCAGTAGCCAACCGTTTTGCAGACTTGCTCTTCCAATCTGAAAGTGACTGCTGTTGTTTTTCTAGAGATGCCTTGCTCTTCTGGTATCGCTCTCGAGCACCTGTGAAACCAGCCTCTGCCTTCTCTAGACGTTCCTGTGAACGGTCAATACGTTCTTGAGCCTCCTCTAGTCTGTGCTTTTTGGTGGTCTTCCCTTTTCGTTTGCTTGTCCTGGTACGACTCTTCTGAGCTCGGGCATTATCCCAAGTTGCCTTGGCTTTGTCCCGCTTCTCTCGCCATAACCGAACTGAGGCCATGTATCTCTCGGTTAACTCCTTCTGCTTTGAAACTCGCACTTGTTTGGTCTTTCTAGCTTCATCTTCCTTCTTCTTGATCTTTCGTAGACGTTTCTGTTTCTCTAAAAGTTGTGATTTAGCTTTTACAACTCTTGTTTCTGCCTTCTTGATGCGCTCCCTGTATCTACCAGCAGTACGGTTCCATCCCGCTGGAGCTTGTTTTGTATGGTTCATCACACGAGCTACCTCAAGATTGGCTCGCTTGAAGGCCTCCTTTTTGATGAACTCTTGGTCTATACTCCTTACCTTGCTGGTCTTGAGTTCTTCACGCATTGTCACTGAGGCGTGATAGGTTCGGAACACCTTTGCTGTCAGTTCCGGATATACCTCACTTAGGTATCTGTTCACATGTGTGCTATTGATGGATGGAAATATCTGGGCAATCTTCTTGGGGTCTCCACGTGTCTTTTTTCTCGCTCTACTATTGAAAGATTCAACTCGTTCAAGTGCTATGTCATGGAGTTCCTTTAATTCAGTATAAACATCTGGAGGCAACTCCAGCTCCTTATGCCACCGAACGCTGTCTTTTCCTAGAAAATCAAAGACGACAGAAGACTCCCTGAATGTCAAATGCTCAGCTCTGAGGGTCGTAGCCCCAACAGTATCAGCTTCCTCAGGGTCCTTCTCGTCTCCAACTCTCAGACTTAGATTATCTATTAAATAACAGGCAGCCGCCACCATTCTTCTCTTTGAGTCGTCTGAATGCAGACCCGTCATGATATGAGCACGGATTTCATCAATCCTCCGCTCCACCCTTAGGGCTTTGTCGAACTTAGCAGCCTCTCTCTCTTGTTTGATAGGAGTGCTGTCATGTAGCCAGATGTACTTCACCTTACCTGTCAGTTCATCAGTCCACTTGGCAATCCACATTGTGTCAGGAGCCCATACAATTTCACCCCATTCACCATTAAGCTGAGTCGCACCCTCAGGGCTTATGTTGAGGGTGATGTCCTGCTTGGTAGCACCTTGTTTCCAGCGACCCCTCATTGGATGGTCACCTCGCCCCATGAAAATGCCTGATGGTTCAGTCTGATAGTTGCCAAGCTCCATCCTCACGCCATCGACGAGGGCGTGTCCGTACTGTTCCTTGAGTTGCTCTCTGATCATCTTTCGTTCTTCACGTGCAGCCTTCTTTTCCTCAGAGGTCATATTTTCTTTAGTTGCACGCTCTTCCTCTACCACATTGATGACTTCACCGAAGTCAACCTCATCCACCTTGAGAACTGGATCTATTCCTAGTGCTCGACTGAAATCAGTCATGAAGTTCTCTGCAAAGACAGGGTCTTCAACGTATGGAGTACCAAGTTTTTTGACCCATGCTACAGCCATCTCTTCCTGAAGCTGCGAGAGTGTGATCTCTTTGCCCCTCGCTGTAATATGGAGTCCCCGTGATGAAGGCGATTCAATAACAAGAATGCCATTGTGTATCAGTGATTCCATGTGAAGTCCTCGTCTTCTGTCGTCTGCAACCAGTGATAACAAAAGGGTTGCGCTACCCTACAGAACAGCAGGGGAAACTCTGATGATGATAGTGACTCGTTGCGGCTTTAAGAAGGAGTTGGTGCGGCCAGCGGGATTTGAACCCGCCTCGGAAGCTTGGAAGGCTTCTATCCTAACCAGGCTAGACTATGGCCGCTTCGAAGGCACATCACGTTAGGTAGCGATTTAAGAGTATTGTTCGAGATGTAGAATTATTCCAGTTCTATCACCCAGTTGCACCATATCTTGAGTTGATAACACCTACTCTCTGTGAATATGTCCATAGCACTTCTGAACACACATGCCAAGCCATCATGACCTCTCTATCCAGTTCCAGATGATCTTCAAACATAGAAGCAGTTTCTTCTGCCAAGTTCCCATGTGGAAATGCTCCGACACCCACAATCACAGGTATCGATGGGTCTTGAGGAAAAAGACCTTGGAGTATTTCGATTGATGTTTTTTGCCCACCCTCGATAGCTAGGATGATTGTAGAAGCATTAGAGCCTTGTTTGATTTTCGACATCAGGTCCTCAAGAGAATCCCCAGTGACATGGAGAAGGGCATCACCCTGAGGTGGAACACGACCCTCGAGAAGAAGTTGCTCGACCAACCCCACAAAACGGTCATAGTTCCGCGGCAGTCTAACATCGGGTTGGACCTCTACTATTCTTCCATCTTGTAGATGTAGATGTACCACAAGAAGACCCTCCTTACAGAGGGGTGTTTCTAGGATTGACATCAGGCTGAGAAATGTGATGTCAGGACGACCTCTACGTTCACTATCAGGGAGCTTAGTCATTGATTGACCGTGATGCGTCTGGTCAAGGAGTAACTCAAAGGGCTTCTTCCCACGGCGTGTTGCATGCTTCTGAATCTGTTTAAGACTCGATATCTCCCTGGGCACTAACTCGAGAGCACAGTCGAGGAGTATAATGTGTAACATTGAAGGTCTCCAGACTGATTGTGCATCACGAACAATTTAAGCAGTTTGACCATGGTTTAATCATACAGAGGCGTATTAATGTCCAGAAGAAGTCATCCCAAATCAAAGGCAAGACGATTGGCAAAGGCAAGGGTGGACATTCTCTGGGAGCAGGCCAAGAAAGACGCTACGCAAGGAAGACCGGACCTAGCCAGAGAGAGAGTCCTCAGTGCTCGAAAGATAGCACAGAAGACAAGGACGAAGCTACCAGGTTATATCAACCGAAGAATCTGTAGGACTTGCGGTAGTGTTCTGTTTGCATCTAGAGTGAGAGTACGCAATAACAGATCAAGGCACATTGTTGTGACCTGTCAAAATTGTGGGGCAACAAAGAGGTATTATTTCTAGGATTAACGACACAAGCATAGATTAATCAACAATTCAGAAGCAACTAAATCGATTTGTATGACCGCAGGACCTGACCCTATTAGAATTAAGATTACTTGGCAAGAACCAGCAATGATGCAAGTTGGTAAGGCAGGTGTAACGGATAGCGTTGTTGAGGAGGCTAAGAGGCTTCTGAAAAGACATCAATACATAAAGGTCCGGATTTTACGCAGTGCGATTGGAGAACTAAACAAACTTGAACTTATGAAACTGCTATGCGAGCGGTCTGGTGCCATATTTGCCGGTGTGCGCGGGAACACTGCTGTCATTCACAAGACTAGAGCTTCTCAAAACTAGGGTTACACAGAGATTTGCTGAAACACAACGACAACCTTTTATGCGGACTCTAGACGGTGGTTCCAGCCTTTTGAGGTGGGTCATCTGCCTAACGTGGAAGAGGTGACCTGCTCTCAATGAGATTGGTGACAGACATATGCCCACAGTCTATGATATTCCAGCAAATGTCCTCATACGACGACTTGCTCAAGACCTGAAGTCTAGAGAGGAGATCAAAGTTCCAGACTGGATGCCATTTGTGAAGACTGGCGCCCATAAGGAGCGCGCACCTGAAGACGCAGATTTCTGGTATGTCAGATGTGCAAGCATACTCCGAAAGATATACCTGAATGGACCAATAGGTACTGAGAAGTTGCGAATTGCATATGGTGGAAGGAAAAGACGGGGTGTAAAACCAAACAGGTTCCAGAAGGGCGGTGGAGCCATTGTCAGGACCGCTCTTCAGCAGCTTGAACGAGCTGGTTTTGTAAAGAAACAGGGAACCAAAGGTCGTGAGATGACTGATATTGGTAGGTCATACATGGATAAGCTGTCATCAGCTCTAAAGAAGGAACTCTCACAAGCAATCCCAGAACTGGAGAAATACTGAACCGGGTGACGAGGCAGAATGAGTGACGATGAACTCGAAGCAATACGCCAGAGAAAGGAGGCGCAACTTCGAGAGCAGGCACTCAGGGAACAAGCTACTGAGCAACAGGCTGCTGAGGCTCAAGCACAAAAGGAAGCCCTGTTGAGGCAAATCCTCACTCCTGAGGCTCGTTCACGACTGATGAACATAAGAATGGTCAAACCTCAGTTCGCTGAGCAGATTGAGTTACAGCTCATTCAGCTAGCCAGCGCCGGAAGGCTCAGAGCACGAGTGACCGATGAGCAACTCAAAGGACTCTTGCAACAACTCCAAGGAAAGGAGCGCGAGAGGAAAATATCATTCAGATGAAAAGCTGCTAAAGGTGATCAAGATGGCACGAAACAAACCACTAGCTAAGAAACTAAGGATGGCAAAAGCAATGAGAGGCAACTCCTCAGTGCCTACTTGGGTTGTTATGAAGACCGGTGGCAAATTGAGAAGAACACCTTCGCAGCGGAACTGGCGTCAGACGAAACTAAAGCCATAGTAAGGTGGGTACTAATGTCAAAGAAGAAGAAACAGGCAAAGGATAAGGTATCTGAGGAAGAGCCTGAAATCGAGGAGATAGAAGAACTAGAGGATATTAAGGAACCTGTGGAGATACCTTCTGACGCTGAGGAGGTCAAGGCGGCTCCTGAAGAGAAGCCAGAAGAGGAGGAGGAGATTATTGATGAGAGAATTTACACAGTACCACTCAGGAAAGCCTACTGGACCGGAACAAGGCTCCGAAGGTCCAACAGAGCAGTAAGGATTCTGCGTGAGTTTGTTGAGAGACATATGAAACCTGAAGAGCTCCTTATCCAGCCCGAGGTCAATGAACGAATCTGGGCTAGAGGTATTCAGAAACCCCCTAGAAGAGTTAGAATCCGAGCAACCAAGAACTCGGACAACCTCGTGCGGGTGTATCTTGCGGAGGGATAGCCCGGATTGATCGCCCGGACAGACTTCGAGGGCGATTCGAATGTTGGAGCCTATGGGATCGCTACAGACCGGTTTGTGTTTATCAGCTCTAACATGTCTGAGAAGGTCTTAGATACCATTGAGAAGACGTTCAATCTTCCTCTGGTTCAGAGCACAGTGGCAACTCTAGATGCAGTTGGACTTGTTTCTGTTGCTACTTCTAATGGAATCCTAGTGCCTTATACAACAACAGATGATGAGCTTGCACAATTAAAGAGCGCATCAGAGGTGCCAGTCGACTGGTTAGATGACAAGATGACAGCATTGGGAAACATCATCATTGCGAACGACAATGGTGCTATGTGCCACCCGGATTTTGATTTCAAAGCCAGGAAGAAAATATCGGACACGCTAGGGGTGGAGGTTGTAAAAGGGAGCTTGGCGAGATTGCCAATTGTAGGAGCCAATGCAATTGCCACTAATCAAGGTGCAATAGTGCATCCAATGGCAATAGGTAGTGAGATTGAACTCTTAGCACAGCTGTTAAAAGTAAACGTAGAGGTCGGAACGGTGAACAGAGGAAGCCCATACACTAGCCTAGGTGTGTTGGCAAACACAGATGGGATGATTGCAGGAACTGATACGACTGGTGTTGAATTGGCACACATAAGTCAGGTCCTAGGATTCGTGTAAATGAGGTGTTTATCGGATGAGTTCAAAGATATGGCGTGCATCGGGCAACTATAGAAAGAACAAGAAGAGTTACGGTTTTACTAGGGAGCTCCTAGCTGATAAGGAATCACACGTCGAGGAGAGAATTTTCTCGGAGATGGGTAGCCGACACAGAGTGAGGCGTAAGGATATCGAGATCACTGAAATCAAGGAGATAAAACCTGAGGAAGTCACAAACTTGGAGCTTCGAAAACTCCTAGGAGTGGAGACTGAATTCTGATGACAGAAGAACAACAGAAGCTGCTTCAGAAGATCTATATTGAACAGCAGATGACTGAGTCAAATCTCAATCTTTTGCAGCAACGAATAGAGATCATTCAGGTTTACATCACAAACTATCGCGCGGGACTCTCAGTCTTAGAAGAGATAGAGAGCAAGAAAGATGGTGAAGAGATGCTGATGAATGTAGGTGGGAATATCTACGTCCAAGCAAAGCTTGTAAACCCAGAAAAAGTGACTCGTGGTCTTGGCAGTGGAGTTCGTATAGAACAGAGTCTTGTAGATGCCAAGGCTGCTGTGAAAGATGCTGTATCCAGCCTGGAACAGCAATATGATACTCTCACTCAAGAGTATCAAAAACTGATTGCACGTGCATCAGTCCTCAACTCACAATTCCAGCAACTTGCAGCCAAGATTCAGGGGACTAAATCCCCTGTTGAGGAGGACTAGCTGAGTGTTTGAGAAGCTCAGAGGAGCACTTGACACTGCCATCACGAAGACAACAACTAGGGAATTAAATGAGAAGAACCTTGCTGATGCTGTCTGGGAAATACAGATGGTCCTTATACAGAACGATGTTGCTGTGGAAGTTGCTGAGCATATCTGTGACCTGACAAAGAAAAAAATCCTAGGAACTAGGGCAGGGAGACTCGAAAACATAAGCAAACTCTTCAAATCTGCCATCCACGAGTCAATCCTTGAAGTTCTTACACCTGAGCATCCCCTTGATCCTCTAGAATTCGTGCGACAAAAGAAGGAGAGGGGAGATCCAACAATAATCCTCTTTGTGGGAGTCAATGGTACAGGAAAGACTACCACTTTGGCAAAACTTGGTAGTATCTTCAAGAAAAGTGGATTTTCAGTTGTAATAGCAGCAGGTGACACATACCGGGCTGGAAGTATTGAGCAGCTAGAGAAGCATGCTGAGAGACTGGGAATACGCGTAATCAAACAGGATTATGGCTCCGATGCAGCAGCAATTGCGTATGATGCAGTCGCTCATGCAAGGGCAAGACATATTGACGTTGTACTCATTGATACAGCAGGGAGGATGCAGAGCAACAAGAATCTTCTAGAGGAGATGAAGAAGATAGTTCGTGTAGCGGAGCCGGACCTGAAGATCTTTGTTGGAGATGCCTTGGCTGGGAATGATGCCCTCTCTCAGGCAAAGGAGTTTCATAATGCCATTGGAATTGATGGTGCCATTCTGACAAAAGTTGACGCAGATCCGTCTGGGGGAGCAGCACTCTCCATTGCCTTTGTTACTGGGAGACCGGTGGTCTATGTCGGAATTGGTCAGAAGTACGAGGACCTCAAGCAATTTGACCCAGACTGGTTTGCTGAAAGGATTATTACTGAGAATTAAGCAAGTGGGCAGTTTTTTATATAGCTCACCTATGATGGCGCGTTAGAAAGCCCTGAGGTGTAACAATTGAGCTTGAAAGGAAGAAACTTTGTTGATCTTGCAGATTTCGAGAGAGTCGAGCTAAGACAGGTCTTAGACACAGCGCATGATTTGAAACGGAAACAGAAAAGAGGTGAGCCGCATGAGTTCCTCAAAGGCAAGTCCTTAGCTATGATCTTCATGAAATCATCCACCAGGACGCGGGTGTCCTTTGAAGTAGGAATGACGCAACTGGGTGGCCATGCGCTCTACCTTGAAACAAGTGGGACTCAGCTTGGAAGAGGTGAAACAATTGGAGATACAGCCCAAGTCCTGAGCAGATATTGTGATGCGATAATGGCACGGGTGTTTGCACACGAAGATATCACTGAGCTAGCCAGACATGCCACAGTGCCAGTGATAAACGGTCTCTCAGACCTGTTGCATCCCTGTCAGATAATGGCAGACTTGCAGACAATAGAGGAGCATAAGGGCGACTTAGAGGGGCTTAAGATTACATATGTTGGAGATTCCAACAATGTCAGCAATTCGATAATGCAGGGTTGTACAATCATGGGGATGGACGTCACAATAGGCTCTCCGAAGGGATACACCCCCTCAGATGAGATGATGAAAAAGGCAAATGCACTTGGCAAGAGGTATGGAACAACTCTGGAGGTCGTACATGATCCTAGCGATGCAGTGAAAGAGGCAGATGTCATTTATACCGACACCTTCTTCAGTATGGGTCAAGAACGAACAAGGGAGAAGGAAGATGCACTCATGCCATTCCAAGTGAACAAAGCTATACTCGGTAAGGCACAAAGTGATGTTATTGTCATGCACTGTCTACCTGCTCACCGAGATGAAGAACTCACCTCTGAAGTGATGGATGGTCCACACTCAGTTGTTTTTGACCAAGCAGAAAACCGTTTACATGCACAGAAAGCAATTCTAACACTTGTGGTCTAGAGGCGGTAATCTTGCCTGGCGAAGTAGTATCAATTGGTAGAATCAACATTGATGTTGACATGAGAGTTGATACACTGCCCAAGGCAAACGAACATGTCATCTGTGAGGTTGGTCGGCTGGTCTATGGGGGATCAGCCGCAAACTTCGCCACCCAATGTGCAAAACTGGGAGTCAAAGCATTGCTTGTAAGTTGTGTTGGCGATGATGACTATGGACAGTTAGCTGTTAAGAGCATTGCAAAAGCTGGTGTGGATACTAGTTGTGTGCAGGTTCTGGAGAATCAGCATACGGGGATTTTCGTTTATACTCATGACCAGAGAGGCGAACGAATCGTAGTTGCTGAACCTGGAGCAAATCGGTTCTTAGAGAAACGCGTTTTTGAAGAGGAGAAATTGTTGGATGCTCAACTGGTCCATATTGCAGGATCATTCCCCATGTTGACGAACCGTGTGGCAGACTTGACAACTACCCACGGAATGATTCTCTCATTGGATCCCGGTCGCGCAGGAGGAACCCTGGATTATGCCACTGTGTTGAGAAAGACAGACCTTTTATTCGTGAATCAGAGAGAGCTCAAGGACTACTTTAACATCAGCCCTAACGAGAGTTCACTTCGTTCGTTTGCTAAGACATTCCCAGGGATAGTAGTGGTCAAGATGGGAGAGAAGGGAGCAATAGCCACTGATGGTTTTGAGTACTGCACCTCTGATGTTTTTGAGCTGCCTGTTGTTGATACCTTGGGTGCGGGCGACTCCTTTGCCGCTGGATTCATCACCGCTTGGATGAGATCTGAGAGGATAGAACAGGCGCTCAATGTCGCTAATGCCGTAGCAGCTTTGACGATTACCAAGCCTGGAGCCCAGAATGGGCAACCAACACTAGATGAAACAGACAAACTCCTTCGACAACATCGGATACCAATCGATTCTGTCTTGAAGACCTTCAAGACAAGGAGAAAATCTCGAGTTAAAAAGGGTCCCAAGTCTAAGAGGGGACGCCGTAGTAATTGAGTATTACGTGGATAGTATTCCACTTCTTAGCCACCTGTTACCTGGGTAATAACATCATCTAGATGTGAGTGGTAATATCATGCACCCGTTACTAGAAGAGGTCCTCAAATCGTCAGGTGGAAAACGAGAAACACCTGCAAAGAAGACGAAGAAGACACCAAAATCAGCCACAACCGATGAGGAGCTAGCTGACCTCCTAGAGTCAGTGAACGCAAGAATACTTGTGGTTGGTGTTGGTGGGGCTGGAAATAATGCAATAACCCGCCTTATGGAAGTGGGTGTAGAAGGAGCAGAAACCCTCGCTGCAAATACAGATGCACAGGATCTCTACTTCTGCAACTCGCATCACAAGTTGCTCCTTGGTAAGGAAACATGTGGGGGATTGGGGGCAGGAAATGATCCAGATATTGGAGAAGCGGCAGCGATTGAAACCTATGATGTAATCAAGGACGTGGTAGCTGGAGACCTCGTCTTCATCACAGCAGGAATGGGTGGGGGTACCGGCACAGGAGCTGCAGCTCATATTGCAAAGGCTGCAAAAGAAAATGGTGCTCTGACTGTTGCCATTGTTTGTCTTCCTTTTGATGTCGAAGGGGCGACACGGAAGAAGAATGCCACCCGTGGATTGAATGCACTTATGGAGCACGTCGACACTCTCATCGCAATCCCAAATGAGAAGCTACTGGAGATTGCACCAGATCTCTCATTACCTGAGGCGTTTATGGTTGCAGACGAGGTGCTTGTCCGAGCTGTGAAGGGGATTGCTGAGTTGATCTCCAAACCCGGGCTTGTCAATCTGGACTTTGCTGATGTACGTACTACAATGAAGAATGGTGGAGTGTCAATCATTGCCCTTGGTGAGGCAGACGGTGAGAATAGGGCAGAGGATGCAGTTATCAATGCTCTTCGCAACCCACTGATAGATGTGTCAATCGAGAATGCTCGGAATATTCTAGTGAATGTGAGTGGTAATGCAGAACTACAACTGTCAGAAGCAAAACGTGTAATCGAGATCGTCACTGAACAGGTCAATCCAGGAGCTGAAATCATCTATGGTGCACTGATAATACCAGAACTGGATGACAGACTTCGTGTGACAATTATTGCTTCAGGAGTCACCTCTCCATATGTCTTTGACAAGACTGAACCATTCACACCCCTTGTGGATGACTTGCGGAGTGATCTTGGCATACCAAAGCTCACATAATCAAAATCAGTGACACTCAGCAAATGTTAAAAGAGAACCAAGGTTGACTGCAACCGACCCCTACCACTGCTGAGGCAGTATGATTCAAGGACGTGAAGATTATGGGTGTTGGTGAGTTCATCAACGAAAGCAGACGTATTCTGAAACTGGCGACAAAGCCTTCCAGAAAAGAGCTCTGGATGAGCACCAGAGTCAGTCTACTTGCTATGGTCCTTGTAGGGATGGTCAGCTTCATAATTCAGATTATAATGACTCTGATCACAGGGAACTGGGGCGTCGAAGCCTAGTCTGTCTGTGGAAGAATGAAGCTTCTAACATTTGGAGGGTCCTCCTTTGGAAACTGGCACAAGTATCTATGCAGTGCGTACAACTATTGGACAGGAACGTAGTGTGACAGACCTGATCACCACAGCAGTGATTGGTGAGACTGATGTATGGCGATGTCCTTTCTGTCTGGAAGAGTTCTCATCCGAGAAGGCTACGAAGGATCACATGAAAGGCTGCAAGAAAAAGAAGAAGACAGGAGAACCTGAACTAGTGTCAACAAATCAGTTGCTTGGGCGAGTAAAGGCGATTCTTGTTCCAGAAACACTCAGGGGTTATGTGTTCATTGAAACGACCGAGTTCAGAGACGTGGAAATTGCGATCTCTGGTGTTCCTCATGTTAGAGGACGAGTAGGCGGAAAAGTGAGTCTGGATGAGATTGACAAGTTTCTAGCACCACCACCCGCTGCGGAGGGGATCTCAGTAGATGATGTTGTGGAAATCATTTCTGGTCCGTTCAAAGGCGAACGCGCAAAAGTGGCACGTGTAGATGCAGGCAAAGAGGAACTAATCTTGGAGTTGTTGGACAGCCCATATACCATTCCTGTTAGAGTCCATGCAGATTTTGCAAAGATTGTCGAGCGTGCAGAGAGAAAAGAAGAGCCAGTGGTGGAGGAGGAGAAGGAGGAAGAGGTTTTCGTTGATCGAGACGAATTTGATGATGAAGACTCCTTCTGGGCTCACGAATCTGATGATGAGTGACCCTCGAAACTATTGGCGCTGTCGTAATCTTTAAAACAGAATATCACACGAGCGAGCTTATCCTCTTAATCTGACATAGGCGCATAGACGCCATGTCCGGGGTGAAAGAAGTGACAAAGAATGCAGTAGACCTCATAGGATGTACAATGAGTTCTGTCCTTTGGGTCGACCCTATCGGATGTGTTGCGTACGCACCGAGTGTACTGCATCAGGAGTCGTGCTAGAATTGAGCGAAAAAGACGTTATTGTAGAAGCACTTGTCGAAGGAGGAAAAGCCAGTGGCGGGCCACCCATTGGTCCTGCTCTGGGACCCACAGGAGTAAACATCTTTCAGGTTGTGACGAAAATCAATGAGGTCACACAGCCCTTCGCAGGATTGAAAGTACCTGTGAAAATCATTGTCAATCCCAACGACAAGAGCTTTGAGATAGAGGTTGGTACACCACCAACTAGTGCACTGATACTGAAAGAGGTTGGCGCATCCAAAGGTTCTGGAACACCCAACACGAACATAATTGGTAACATCACGATTGACCAATTGAAGAATATCGCAAAAGGAAAGGCGGAAGATCTCTCTGCCCAGACAATGAAGGCGGCAGTCATGATAATATCAGGCAGCTGTAGTCAGATGGGTGTGAACATTGAGGGCAAGACCGCAAAGGAATTCCAAGCAGAGGTCCGATCTGGCACATGGGATGCCCAACTGGAGGAGCCACTGAGGGAGTGATAGTACATGTCTTACGCGATTGATCGAATAGAGTCAGCAGTTGCTGAGGCTCGTGCCAAGGGGACTGAGAGAGGAGTCAAGTTCGAACAGAGCTTTGATGTGGCTGTCAACTTCAGGAAGAAGGAGCTTGATATATCAAAACCAGAAAACAGACTAAACCAAGAACTAGTCCTGCCCAATCCATTGATACCACCTCCGAAAGTCTGTGCTTTTGGAGATGGTCAGTTTGCAGAGAAGGCAACCGATGCTGGTGCTGAACGTATCATCTCAAAGGACGACATACCAAGGATTGGTGAGGAAAAGAGGGAGAGAAAGTCACTAGCAAAGAGCTATGATTTCTTCATCGCGGCTGTTGATGCGATGCCCCTAATAGGACGTTATTTGGGTCAGGCTCTGGGTTCAAGGGGTAAGATGCCCCGACCATTTCCACCCCAAGCAGACCTCAGTGCCATAGTAAACCAGTATCACCGGACTGTTCGTATCAGAATGAGGAACACACCCACATTCCATGTCAAGGTGGGACACATCACGATGAGTGATAGAGAGATAGCAGACAACATCGTTGCTGTTCTCAACTTTGTGCAGAGCAAGGGTTTCTCCGAGAGAGTCAGTAACGTCATGGTCAAGACAACCATGGGACCAGCTGTCCAAGTATCTACATAGGAATGGTGAATGAAGATGAGTGTATATGAAAAGACTATCCCTCAATGGAAACAGGATGCTGTCGAAAAGCTAACTACAATTATCAATGATAGCGAGATGATTGGTCTTGTGAATGTTGAGGGGGTTGGAGCAAAGCAGCTTGAGGGGATTCGAAATAGTCTGAGAGAATCTGCGGTCATCAAGATGGCACGTAACACCCTCATGATCAGGGCAATCGAAGGGTCAAAAAAGAAGGGAATTAAAGACCTTATCGAGCATGTCAAGGGACCAGTTGCCTTCGTGTTTAGTAATCAAGATCCATTTGTACTGAGTAAATTTCTAAGTGAGAATAAAACAGCAGCTCCAGCAAAAGGCGGACAGATTGCACCAAATGATATCATCATCCCCGCGATGAACACTGGTGTAGCGCCTGGACCCTTCATTAGTGAATTAGCAGGTCTGAAGATTCCATCGCGAGTTAAGGGTGGTGTAATCCACATAACTGATGACACTGTTGCTGTCAAAGCTGGAAGTGTCATTTCAAATGCGATGGCACTAATGCTCTCTCGTTTGGGAATTGAACCAATGGAATTACAACTCAAGTTGATTGCTGTCTATAGTGATGGAGCAGTAATGACATCAGATAGCTTCGAAGTTGACCTTGAAGAGCTCTTCAGCCAATTCATTACAGGTCACCAGTATGCGGTTAATCTCTCTGTGAACACAGGTTTTGTGACGGAAGATACAGCACCAATCATTATAGCAAAAGCCAACATGGAGGCAAAAAGTCTGGCATTACATTTAGGATTCTTCGTGCCGGACATGGTCAATGAGTTCTTGTCAAAGGCTAACTCAGAGGCATTCGCACTAGTAGCGGTTGTTGCTGAGAAAGACCCTGAAGCAATACCTCCCGATGTCCTTGGTCAGGATCAGTCAGCTGCTGCGGCAGCACAAACAGCGGCTGCACCCGCCTCAGACGCGGCTGAGCAGCAAGAACCGAAAGGATCTGAGGAAGAAGAGGAGGAAGAAGAATCGGTAGCAGGCATGGGAAGCCTGTTTGGATAAGTAATACAAGAGGTAACAAAAATGGAGTACATATACGCAGCACTTCTGCTCCACAAGGCGGGTCAGAAACTCACTGCCAAGGCAATGGAGGACACTCTAACAGCAGCAGGCGTGACTCCCGATAAAGGTATGATCAAGGCATTGTTAGCAGCCCTGAAGGATGTTAACATTGATGAAGCCCTAAAGAGCGCCGCAGCTATGCCAGTAGCAGCAGCCCCAGTATCAGCTGGTGGTGGAGCTCCCGCAGAGGAAAAGAAGGAAGAGAAAAAGGAAGAGAAAGAAGAGAAAGAAGAAGAGTTCACTGCTGGACTTGGCAGTCTCTTTGGTTAGAGAGGACAATAGGTCCTTTCCCTCTTTTTCTCTAACATCAGAGGGCAGATAGGTCGCGAGCCTGTCTGTCCGCTAAATCCTTTTTCTCACCAACTTCTCTGATAAGCCACTCAACCTAAGGACACAAATCCTACCGTGTTCATTGAGGTGATTGTGAAAATCGTATATCACCCTTTAATGCAGGAGCATTATGACAGGACTCCTGCAGGGGCATCTGGAAGGCTTGATACAGCTGTCGAGATTTTAGGGAGTCACCCAGACTACGAGTTTGTGGAGGCAAGACCAGCTACTGAGGAGGAGATTCTTCGTGCTCATGGAACTCGCACTCTTGATTCTGTGAAGCATGATTACGACTCTACGAAACCAGGACTTCTCTATAAGATGGCAACACTTGCAGCAGGAGGCGCAATCATGGCTGGAGAAATCGCAGCGGCAGGAGGACCAGCATTTGGGTTGATCAGACCTCCTGGACATCATGCGTCTCGTGATTCGTATTGGGGATTCTGCTATTTCAACAATATCGCAGTGTCATTGCTACATCTGAGAGCCAAAGGACTCATTCAATCAGCCTACATCCTTGATTTTGACCTACACACGGGTGATGGGAACATCAACATTCTAGGGGATGACCCGAAGTTCACCATTCACAACCCTAGTGGAAATGGGGATGAACAATACTTGAGGGATGTGAAAATGTCCCTTGACTCTGCACCAGAAGTCGACATCATAGTAGCCTCTGCTGGGTTTGATCAGTATGAGGACGACTGGGGAGGAAACCTCTCAACGGAGGCATTTCGGAGGATTGGTAGAATGATACACGACTTTGCGGAGGAGCGATGTGCTGGTCGTCGATATGGGCTTCTGGAAGGAGGCTATAACTATGAGGACCTAGGAAAGAATGTGCTTTCCTTCTGTGAGGGTCTGAGAGGAAAGTGATACGAATTGACTCACCAGATATTGATTCATGCGCTAAAGCGACATCTCCGAGAGACCTTGCCATTGATAGAACAGCTCACAGAGGTGAATATCATGAGCAAACCCTGCCCAGAGTGCAAAGAGATTGGAGAAATAGTACTTCACATGGTGAGGTCAGTAGAGTTTTACATGCGAGGGGTTACTACCAATCAATGGGAACCTCTCCGCTATTCACTCGAACAGAATGACTCGGCTGAGGCCATTATTGGTCTGGCTACTGATGTATTCAAGCGCGTTGAGGTCTATGCAGACATGATTTCATCCAGCGATTTAGAAAGGGAGATAGACCTTTTCGACTCTCCTGCAACAGTTGCAGATCTACTCTTGGAGATGATTGAACATAGTATCCACCATCGCGGTCAGATTACCGTATACTATAGACTCATGGGAGTCGCTCCCCAGACTATACCCTACATAGTCTAAGAAAAAAGAAGTGGGAGTCGAGCTCCCACAGTCAGTCGGGCAGGTCACTGAGGACATGGTCCATCGCTCTACGATATTCCCTGAAAGATTCTCGACCTTTCTTCGTTAATTTCAAGATAGTACGGGGCTTCTTGTCTAGGAACTCCTTTTGGACTTCAATATATTCTGCTTCCTCGAGTTTGCTCAAATGTGAGGAAAGATTTCCCCAAGTGAGACCCGTTTGTCGCATCAGGAAGATGAAATCAGCCTCATCAACAACATAGAGCTGTGCCATAATCATCAGTCTGGCTGGCTCATGGATGAGCTTGTCAATATCAATTACTGACTCACGTTCCTCATCGCTCACCATTCTCATCCTCCGGTGTATCCATCACGGGATTATTCCGAGTGAATAAGACGAACCGGATGATGCCTAGTATCATGAAAGCGCCACCCCAAGCAAGCATATAGACCGCCAAGCTAACCTCAGCAGAGAGGAGGGGTGTCAGTGATACTGCAAGACCAGAGATTGTCGTCAAGGCGCCCCACAGATAATACCGATTCTGACCTGTTTTATCCCTCAGATATAGAGAAGGACCCACCATAATAACTCCAAAGACAGTTGGTAGCCATTTCCAAATGAAGTAGCGATCAATCACTCCAATTGATAGTGAGTAGAGTATTGCAACTATGGTAATGAAAGTCAAAAGAATTGCTGCAGCTACTCCCAGTGTGAGTTTTGGAGGCTGTTCTTCGCGAAGCTTCACATATCCAGTCCGAGGGTAGGTGTATTTCCTTCTAAATGCTTCAATACCCTGAGGGAGGAAGATAATATAGAAGACCACGAATATAGGCACAAGGTACGATTCCGCCATTATCCCAGGTATCAAACACAACACTAGTCCCAGGAGAAACTCAGTAAGACCATCTTTCATTGATTCACGATAGGTCCCCTGTTCGATTGCTAGTAGATTATTTTCGTTCATTGTTGAAACCTACAAAGTTCTTTGTATAACAAAGTACTTTGTATGGATATAAAGCTTCGTTACACAGCAATGAACGGGCCAACTGTTTTCAGGAGTTTATATGCCTCAGTAAGAATGGAAGTATAGGTAGAGCGATGCTTCTGTATAACATACTTAGCCCGCTGTCTGACTTTGCAGCCATGATTGCTGCATACTTTGCTGAGATTTGGGAGTTCCTAATCTTCATTGGGAATATCTCAGCAGTCGTAGTCGTTCTAGGGGGTGCTATTCTCTGGTTCACAGATGTGAACACTAAGAGAGGAAAGGGGTTGGTCCTGAGTGGAATACTCCTTGCTGTGGTAGTACAGTACTTCGTAATCTACCCACCAGCCTTTGTAATGAGCTAGGTATATGATATGACTAGGGGAATGCAAGATTTGACTCCTTTATGATAATCCACACCCAGTTACCTACTCTGGACTGGTTTAACACACACCCAAAACGCCCAGGGTTCTCTTCTGAGCCCTGGGCAACCACCTTTCTGTTGTTTGCAAGACCAAGCGGAAAGCTTTATGACCTCAGAGAATCGACGCTGGGTGAAGGGCCCGTTGCCTAGCCCGGTGCTGTACACAATCCGTGTGCTGTGAGGTTCATAGGGCGCCAGCCTTCTAAGTTGGAAATCGTGCGTTCAAATCGCACCGGGCCCGCCACTTCTTTCCTTTCAGGATTCAAAATCCATGGCTCGTGCAAGCCACTCAGGGAGCTCCATTTCAAGTGCTTCTGTAACATCTTCTAATGATCTGAGATGTTCAGTTGCTTTGATTTTTGTAGCACGTCTACTTCCCACTCCAGGAATGACTCGCCACTGGGATAATGTTGTCTGCGAGAGCGGGAGAGGATATGGGAGGACGGTGAGAGATCTTGGACCATGCCCCACGACAAATACATCTCGAGGGACTGTTTCACCAATCCCCTTGGGCATGTGACATAATAGAGGATAGGTCCCTAGTGGACGAAGAAGGTAGTGGTTTCCATCCATACCGTCAACAAAGACTGAGCTAATCAATGTGCCATGAGGCGCCACTCGTTTTATCATCTCTATGTCTATCGTGTTGCGTATTTCCTCTCGATGTTTGAAGAACTGGTTTCTTTTGACCCTCGTACCAGTTTCCTGTAATAAGCGGGTGCCAGGGAGTCCTATCACTTGACGTACATTGATACGACGGAGCATCAGACCTTCAGCAAGTATCTGTTTCAGAAAGTCCATGTTGTGGTCCAGTGTCTTCTCTGACTCTCCAGGCAGTCCATAGAGTAGATTGATTCCTGGAAGGAGATGCGGGAGACCCCAAGGTTCTCGGAGTCTGCCAACCTCGTTTATCAAACGCACAGCCTCCAGCACCTCCTCCGCATCAGCCTTCAGGTTATTCTGATGAATCACCACTGGGTCCGTGGACTCGACTCCAAATGCGGCAACATCACCAGAAGTGTGGTATTTCATAATGGTCTTCGCCACTTTCTTAGACTCCTGAGGATGGTGAGCGATTGTGCCAGGATTGACATTGTCTATATGCAGGACATCAAGGTCTGGCGCACCAGCTCTGATTTTCGAGAAGAGATCTTCGAGTGCGCCGGGGTTTGGGACAGGAAACTCAGTTTCACCCATCTCGTTAGAACCGTACGTGAAGATATCAGCCTGATGTCCAATACGAAAAGCCCTGATTCCTAATTCGTTCAGAGCTTGGATCTCTCCTGCAATTGCACTTGGTGTTCGTTGCTGTGGGGGTCCATAGGATGGCTCTACACAGAACGAACAACCCCCTGTCAAAAAACGAGGACATCCACGGTAGGACTCAATCTCGCAGATGATGTGACCATCAGAGAAACCGGGATGCGTTTCTACAATTGAAGTTCCTCTCTTGATATAATCCTCAATTTCATCAGCACTCTCACGTACTAGACCAAGGTTGACGGATTCAAACCCATTTGCTGATTCTAGGGCTTCCGCAACGACTAGTTCTGAGTCACCCGTGACTATATGGTCGAAGGGGGGACTGAGTACATCTGAGCTCAGAGCCAGCCTTCCTCCCTCAAGGCCACACCCAAACCTGGCCCATGGACCCACGATAAGCTTGGGAATGTCTTCTAGCTCAGGTGCTGAAAACAGCTCTCTAGCCTCTCGGACCGAGATGGGGGTTCCACCGATGTATTTTCCCGGGACAATCATTCCAGCTATGAGAATTATGAGGTCCGTCTTCGACCAGACTAATTGTGCTTTCTGAAAGCTCTCTCGAACTTGATCAATCGTGTGATAGAAGATTTCACACTGGGGAGCCTTTGTCCATATTGCTCCTGCAATATACCGAGGATAGATGCTCACATAGGGAGGAACACCAAGACATGTCGGTTCATCGACATATCCATCGACCAGAGCAACTCGTTCGATAAGCACCTAGTTCACCCAGTCTTGCTCAGTCCCATTCTCTGAAGTTGTCATATCCTGCAAAAGGGATGGGCTTGGACCCCTCCTCATTCGCCCAGACAACTCTGTCATCTCGAGTAATAGAACCAATTTTGTGCAAATTGACCTTCATCTTCTTTGCAATATCAAGGGCAGAATCATACTTCTCGGGTGGTATTGTGAGAACCAGAAGAAACTCCTCACCCCCCTGCATCACCATCTTCATTGTGTCCAGTTTCTCATCGCGGCAGAATATATCAATAGCGGGCGGGAGTGGTAATTTGTCAACAATAATTCCACACCCACTCTGCTTTGCAATTGTATGTAATGTTATTCCCAAACCATCACTACTGTCCATAGCAGCTGTTACGGCCCCAATTTCTTTGAGAGACGCAATGAAATCAATCTCGATCTCAGGTCTATATGCTGTTTCAAGGGCGGCCTTATGTAGCTCTGACTCTACCTCCCGTCCCTTAATTAAAACCTCAAATGCAATAGATGTGAGTCCGAAGAGTCCTGTGACTGCGACTATATCACCCACTCTCGCACCACTTCGTGGTACAATTTCCTCCGGTGACGCTACACCAAGGGCAACGCCTGTCAGTACAACATCATCACACATGCCAACATCTCCTCCAAGATACGGAATGCTAGCCTTTAGACCATATTGAGAGAAACCACGAATGATTTCTTGTGCATCATCAACTTCGTAGTCTTCAGGAACACACAAGGAGAGCATTGTAGCCAGAGGTCTAGCACCCTTAGCAGCCAAGTCACTCAGAGCCATCACTGCAGTCTTGCGTCCTGCCTGAGCTGGAGTCATTCCTGGAAGCCAGTCAGTCTTTCTCACAAATGTATCAACATTGATGACAAGATGACTTCTGTCTGAGATTGGGATATCTGATGCATCATCATCGAACCCCAGAACTGCTCCTCTTGGTATATTGACCAGACCACGGATTCTGGCCAGAAAATTACGTTCACCCATCTCGCCGGTCTTCAACATAAGACCTCCACTAATCAGGGATGTGGGTTCCATGATAAAGTTTTATTAGAGAATTCTAGAAGTGAGCGCTGAGTCGAGCCTCGGTGGCTTAGGGGTTATAGCGACTGCTTCGTAAGCAGTTGATCGCGGGACTTCATGGTCATCAGCGCCATGAGGCGCGAATTCGAATCCCGCCCGGGGCTCCAACTTTCCCTAAAAATGCGTTTTTTTCCTGTGCAGGTTTCCATTACTTTATACGCATTGTAATGGAGTTCTATGGACTAGGTGATAAAAATGAAAGAAAAGAAAGAAAAGAAGTCCACTTCTAGGACGACAAGACCAGGCTTTTTTGAATGGTTAGCTGGAACTACCAGATAATTTTAGCTCAATAAATTGAGAATAGACTAGATTGTTGCAATGTTGTGACTCTTTCTATTCCAATAGACACTTCCTTTTGGCAAGGCCTTCTCCCAATACAGAAATCCTTATCACAGGTTTGGGAACCGATTGAGGTGGTCCTCATGGATAGGGCTCAGACTTGCGGAGGTTGCCAAGCCAGGTCAAAGGCGCCAGGTTGAGGGCCTGGTTCAGTAGTGATTTATGGGTTGCTTGCCAACCCAAACACGATTCGCGAGTTCAAATCTCGCCCTCCGCACCATGCTTACTTCCACTACAATCTCCATCTAACACTAGAATAATATCCAAATTCGGATTATATTCTGCGGGTGAAGAAATATACGCTTTCGAAGGCTACTGATATTGTTTCTTCTATTTCAGTTGATATTCTTATCACATCCACGGTTCATTGTAAAAGTCGTTGCACCTCCAATTGGAGCAGCATGTTTTCCAGGATTGATTACTGGGACAAATCAAGACTTGGTCATATCAGATGCAGAAGTTAACATGACTACCCTACTTCAACCAAAGCCTCCGGGGTATCGATGCGATATCTCTCTAGAGGTAACTCTCAACCTGACCAATCCCTATAATTTTGAAACTGATCTTTATTTGCTCTACAATCCCGCGTGGGGGAGTAAAAGTAAAACTGTAACTGGTTCATTTCCTGAATGGAGTCTGGATGGAGATTATGTGGCTTTGAGAGATTCAATATTCCATAATCTAACTCATCCAAGACAGCTACCAGAAGAATTTCATGATAGGTTTCCGTCTTGGGTCTGGGTTCACGATGTGATTTGGTATGATACATGCAATTTCACATTAGTCAACCTAACGCTTGAATCAAGAGAGAATCGACTCTTCCTCTTTAGGGACTCATTCAGAGTTGATACATATGATATAGATTACTTCGAAGCTGGGTTCGGATTTTCAGCTGGACAGATACAATATGATAGAACCATTATCACTATGAGAATAGAGATGCTGCAATCAGCACAGTACTATCGTGTTTCATTCATTCCAGATGATACTGTTTCAGTCACTCATGATGGAGAGAACTATGTTGGCGAATGGTTCCTAGAGTATCCATACCCCGTAGAAATGCTCTATGGAGTTGTTCCCGAGCCAATCAGGGGAGGCTGTGAAGGATATATTCTGATTCACCAAGTGAATTATCCACCAACTATAGATTATACAATACCTACTACATCAGAAGCCTCTCATACAGTACCTTCAGACGCAATTCAAATGATATTTGCAACCCTAATTTCTGTAACTATCATTGCTTTTGTAGCTGTTCTTGTTCATTATTCCAAGAGGGACTAACAGATATTTTACAAAGGGTATTTCGTCCTCCGCACCATCTTCTTAGAGGGCAGAACCCGAACAGATTGGGTGCTAAACACTAATCTTTGAAATAAACCATCTGATTACTAGACGCGAGTAAATCTCCTTCATCGCTCCATAGCTCAGCGACCTGATTGAAATATCCACGATAGAAGCGTTGGCCCCGCGCCGCAGCTAAAATAGGACGGCTTGCTTGACGTGCGAGACTAGAAACATCAGCATGAAAATAAGTCGTAATTGACACCGTGCTTGCCACCCCTAGCTGTTGGCGTTGAATAAAGACTCGAGGGAAAAAAACATCGCTAATCGCTGCCAGAGAGAGAAAATCAAGTGGCCGCGCAGGTTCGTCACGCACCCAGAGCAAACTCTCGGAGTCTTTTGCTGGTTGCCCCGACAATGTCAATTCACCACGTATGAATCTAAAGTTATAGCGTTGAATCCATTTAGGTTCGGGCGGAGCTGACCACGACTCAACATCTTCAGGATTCGGTGCAGCAGGAGCGTGTGTCTCGCGCGCCATCCATGTTTCTTGCCGGATTGCTAGAACCGCCGTGGCTGTTGCAGCCACCTGTGAACCTTGAGTGATCTCAGCAATCCAGTGTTGATTCGATCGGTTTGTACGTATCGGGCGAACTTTAAGCTCAAATGGAGCATCCTCGATAGGACCAGCAAAGTTCACGGTTATTGAAATGGGATTCCCCTGATGTTCTTTATGACTCAGAATGCCGTTCAGAATGACTGCAATAATTATACCACCGAATGGACCTACCATGTTGTCATAGGTCTGAGGAATATGCCCTTGGTATGCGTAAGGTGATGTTGCGGTGAGTTCAACTGCCTGATCGAAAGGGTGTGTTTGATTATTGTCAGGCATTGTCTTCTCCTTCTGTACCACTTTTACTCTTTGGATTCAAAAACCTTGGAGCGAGAAGAAGTAGTCCAAGGAAGCCAGATGATGTGATTGCCAAGGTGGTCCATCGGATGAAGCTCCAAGTGTATAATCGAAGAGCAATGACAAACAAGGGGAGTACGAAAAGTTCCATAGCTAATACTATTGCGACATCCCTTGAGAGTTTTAATGAATCTAGCCTAGGAATTGATTCTCCAAGAACAGAAGATAGCAGCTGAGCTAGGCACGTGATGAGAATTGTCCCCATTATTGTCGCAGAAACGTGATTCATTTCAATGGTACTTTGTGATACTCCAAGAAAACCAACGAAGCTCACAATGGATGTAACAAGTAGACTGATTTCTCCTATGTAGTACAAATTTATCTGATGATAGCCCACCTCAGATTTGATGTCTTTAGGCTGTTCAGGTGCAGTCTGAAATGAGAGCGCGATTCCAACGAAAACTAAAATCAGTCCTGGAACTGCAGCAATTACTGTGAAAAGAGGGTCTAGAGACCAGATTGCTTCTCCAGGATCGCCGTGATAGACATTAGTGATGAGATATTCAAACCTAAGTCCAGTTAGGACCATCCAAAGAAGACCCCCACCAAATATACCGAGGGAAACCAATGCTGGCCCCATCGGAGTTCTTCTCAATTCAAACACCATGCATACATTATAGACTCTTGAGCTTAATCAAATCTCGCCCTCCACATTAAAATTCTCCAAACAAAGTACAATTCCCTTTAATTTAGGTTCTTCTCAAACCAGACATGGTAGCCCCATGGGCTCTTTTCTTTCTTAAAAATAAAGAGACCGAATTTCCTATAGAAGTTAATCGCCCACGTTGCCTTGCTGTCAGTTTCCAAGTTAATCTTCGAGAAACCGAGGGGTTCTGCCCTCTTCTCAAGAAACCTCATCAGTGAAGAGCCAATTCCCATTCTTTGATTCTTTGAATTAACATACATCAACGAAATCCAAGCTGTTTCCTCATCTCTGGAACCAAATGACCCAACAGCAATGATTTGATCATCCTTCCTGAGGGCAAAGAATTCCATGATTGTTGCCATCTCGTCTAGTTGATTCTCTGTCAAAAACGAATCTCAGTAGTGTTCTTTAGGGAGGATTGTGCTGAACCACTCACGACCAACTGTGTTGATGAGGGATAGGATTTCATTCAAATCAGAGTCTGTTGCAGTATCGAAATTGATTGGCAAGGACTATCAGTCCTATTCACAAATCGACTACGATAAGAATGCTTTTAATTTCATCTCATCCCACAACATATTTTGTCATCCGTACCATCTAATACTTGCAAGATAATCTTCAAATCCATTTGATGAATAGTTCACCCCGGGGGATGAATTCATGCAAGGAGATTCATTATCCAATTCCTATGATATACAGAAACTCATTGGAATAATCATTCCAGTCGTTTTCTTTGTTTTAGTTATTATTAACACACCAATTGCTGTCCTCGTAACCACCGAAGAACCACCCTCCTTTCCGCCACCAGGATGGGAATCAAGTGTCACGATTTACCTTTGGGCGGCACGATTCAGTATTGCACAGATTCAGGAAATTTATGGTCTTGAGGGAGGAATCACCAACCTACATACAACTCCATTTGTGATAATGACCGTCCTGTATTTTGTAATCCATGTTGCAGTGGGTATGAGAAGAATGCCAGCCAGATATGGAGCAATTATTGATTTTATCCTCTTTCTGATTTGGATAGTTGTCTGTCATTCAATTTATGGCACTTTGCAAACGTGGTCACTAATCCAAGTTCCCATAATACCAATAGTAGGAATGGCTCTTCTATTGGTCGTATATGGAAATCGAGTGTTTCAGATGTCGCCCACTACGCCAGCTTCCTCCTCTTATCTACACGCGTAGGGCACTTCATATCTGTCAGAGTGATTTTGTACAAGACCTGATACTGCTTGGTTAATTCTTGTCATCATTAAAGTCGATCTTCTTATGGCTGTTGTCGCAGAATGGCTTGTTTTTAGATGCTCCACAGCGACAGAGTGTATAGTGTTCCTTGGACTCGGGTTTGTTTTCTTGGTCATCAACGAGTTCTATCCATCCAACAAACTCCAGTGGACCATTCTTTGCAACTTTGATAGAGGGTTCACGGTCAAGGTCTTGGATTCGTTGGGTGCCAATTGCGTAGCTGAGTGCGCCAGATGGACACTTCTCGATTGTTTCGACTGTCATCCTCACTTCTCCCTCATCGGGGAATATCCACATAGGCTTCTTGTCCTTCTGAAAGACCTCTGGACTCTCCCTGATGCAGGCTCCATCCGCTGAGCACACCCCTCGATTGTCAAAAATCGTAATCTCTTTGCCCTTGAACTCAATGACTTTGTCCTCACGGCGGTCTGGATCCTTTGTTCCCGCAAATCCTATCTTTGAGTGTGTTCCATCGCAAAAGGGTTTGTCTCCAGACCCACCACAACGACAAAGGGCTGAAACAGGTCCCAGTTCAATTTTCATTCCCTTGGAATTGGTGCATTTTGGCATTCCAACTACAAGGTATGGGCCATAGGTATCAAATACGACCATGGTTTTTCGGTTCTTATTCATTCTGCTCACACTTGGAACAGGATACATAATGTCCCATTTTAATATTGCAATACGCCAATTAACTTCGTCTCGTTATGTCCAATCTAACTCTCTGAGTTCCATCATTAGAAATCTAAAAGAGGGCTTGTAAAAGGACCCACCCAGAGTGCGACGAGGCGTATCGCAGTCCTTGAACGGGTGGGTCCGAGGGAGGGAGTTGTCTTCTGAAGCATAATGGGACTCGGGGCGGCATAGTGATCCAAGACGTGCATTGTCTTTATAGCGAGTCCCTGAAGGAGTGTGTGAGTCTTGGATTCATACATCAATTTGCCCGAGCCAATATAAGACTGTCATGACAAGAATCGCCGCTTTTCCAACCCGAAGGTGCAAAATTCATGCACTCTTGATACAGGCTGAAAACTATGGCAATGTATAAAGGTCAAGATGAATGCGGGCATTCTGAGTCCGATAGGAGTGGTTTATGACGTCATCTCGAAGGATAGTCATCATTGGAACAGGAGTCATGGGTCGTATTCATGCACGTATTCTTAGTGACATGGGAGTTCTTGTAGGTGTGGCTGACACTAACAAAGCTGCCGCCGAACAAACTGCTAAGGACTATGACACTCTTGCATTTACAGACTTCGCGAGCATGCTTGATGAAACAAAACCCGAAGGTGTTGTCATTGCAACACCCACATCAACACATGCAACTATTGCTAAAACCATTGCCACCAATTATGATGAGATCAGAGGGATTCTCATCGAAAAGCCTTTGTCAAGTACCCTAAAAGATGCCAGAGAGGTTTCGAAAATATTGGAGGAAAGAGGGATTGTCACCCTAGTTTCACACTCAGAGATTTACAATCCTATTGTGACTAGAGCTCTTTCCCTCATTGAAACTGATGCCATTGGGATCCCTCAAACTGTTATACATGACCGGAGGGGGTTTGTGGCGCCTGAGAGGATTCCTTCATTGGGAGATGTCTTTGAGGACATAGGGGTCCATGACTTTGACATCATGGCAAGAATAAGTAGTGGTCCTGCAAAGCTCTATGCCCAGAGTAACACCGCTAGTGGAATCCACAATAGCGCAACTGTGATGGTGAAGTTTGAATCTGGAACAGAACACCTCTTTCATCTCTCCAGGCAGTATGCAGGTCGCCGTAGATACATGGACGTGTCAGGGACTAAAGGGTCCTTGGTGCTGGACCTGTTTGGTCAGATAATCAAGGTGCAGCACCTGGATCAGGCTCCAGTGGCAAAGGGCGACACAATCCAACTCCCAGAAAGAGGTGCTACAATAAAGGTCTATGGCGAACCAGCTCGAGAGGTGCTTAACGACTTCTTGCGGTGCATCAAGACAGGTAGTACTCCAAGAGTGAGCATTGATGATGCGCTTTGTGTCATGGAGATAGTTGAAACCTCAAGACAGAGTGCAGAATCAGGTCAAGTACTTGATATCGAAATCAAGTCTAAGAAATGACTTGACCGTTTAGATGTGTTCGATCAGATGATACAATCTCAACATCCACGATGGTTCCAAGACTCAGGTCTTTTTGAACTATCACGACCTTGTATGACTCGTTGCGTCCAAGCATCCCGCCTTTGACACCTCTTTCAGTGATTATGACAGGACCAGACCACCCAATCCATGCTTCATTCGACTCAAGAAGAATATCATCAACAAGTTTAGTCAGGACTCGACTTCGTTCCTTCTTGACTGAAGTTTCTACCTTTTCCTTTGATTTTGATGCTAGAGTGTTCGGTCGGTCACCATACTTGGAGATGTTGGTGACAGAGGGTTTTATTCTCCTAATCACCTCTAGAGTTTCCTCGAAGTCGGACTCAGTTTCACCAGGAAATCCAACAATGATGTCGGTGGCAATGGTCGCATTCTTAAAACGATGTCTGACTCTCTCGACAACGCTTTCCCATTCACTCACAATATAGCGTCGTTTCATTGTCCCAAGGAGTCTGTCACTTCCTGATTGAAGAGGGACATGAAAGAACTTGAAGAAGTGTTCATTATCCATTACATCAATCAAGCCACTGATTGAACTCATCACTATGTTTGGATTGAACATTCCCAATCGGAATTTATGAGGGCCCTCAATTCCTCCAATTGACTGCAATAGATCAGGAAGCGTTTCGCCAGTGTCGCTCCCATAGACAGCTGCATCTTGAGAAGTCAGTCGAATTTCGCGATATCCGAGAGAAACGCATCGCTCTATCTTCTGATGGAGGTCCTTTATTGAATAGCTTCTTACCTTACCACGAGCAAACTTCACTGCGCAATAAGCGCAACTACCAAGACAACCCTCACAGATGGGAACTGTACAGATTACACTATCAGGTGGACCTGCAAACCACTTCAGTTTGTAGGCATTATCGGATTCGACGTGCCGAATGCCTCTTTCGCCTTCAAGTATCCGTGGGATGATAAGTGCAAGTGTTTCTATGGATTGGGGACCAAGTAACGCAGCAAAATCCGGCATGGCGTCCTCTACTCGTTCGAGGGAGATCTTTGGAAGACACCCAGTGACGATGACAGGGGTCTTTTCCCGGGAGAGTTCTTCTAGTCTATGGATAATCTTGTCCTCAGTTGGTTCCTTCACACCACATGTGTTCAGTAGAATTAGTTCTGCCTCGTTGATGTCTTCGACGCGTTGTCCTTTAATGGCTTTAAGACGTGCCACTATGATATCAGAGTCTGCCGTGTTCAGTGAACAGCCATACGTTTCAAGGTAGTATTTCAGACCCATACAAACCACGCCTAACCGCCTTGGACATGAGGGAGAATAGCAACCTCATCACCATGATGAACGACTATATCAATACCACCTAGAGTATCAACATCCTTCTTATTCAGCATAACTATAAGATTCCCGCTGATGTCATCCCCATGCATTATCAGCTTTCTTAGTTCCTTCCCGCCCAACTCAATCACTCTCTGCACAACCTGTCGGACTGTTGAGTCATTCGGAACCTCAATATCAATGACTTTCTCTTTCAGGAGCCTTCGGATGGGTCCGAAGGACTTGAACTTGACCTTCAAATATCCAACCAGTATAGCTGAAAGTAGAGGTATTATTCAGCCTTTTGATAGTGAGTTACTATCTCTTCCACAAGGTCATTCACCACTGAAATTATTTCTTGAATCTCTCCAGTGCTAGCATTGTCATAATGAATGCCTACGGTGACCACAGTTGGAACATCAAGAGCCTTGCAGATTTTCTCGGCGGCTGAGTTTGCCACTACATAGTCCTTATGTCCAGGGTATGTGAGTGTGCTGACGCTTACAGTCATCGCATCTCTGTAGTGACTCTGGGTGGGAAAAGCAGCAGCTACACTCCCAATATGGTGTTCATCACCACCATATATGGCAATTAGAAGATCATTCCCAATCTCCTTTGATTCCAAATAGATTGTGTGCTGGCCAGCTTTCTTCTTGACTATCATCAGCTCTCAGAGAGCTCAACTTACCTCTAACATTTTCGGTACGTTTCTATTCATTCTCCTCTCTCAGACGACTTTGGTACATCCTATATGACAGGGTGAGGGTTTTTGGATGAGCAGAACGGTACTCGTCCAAAAGACCAATCGCAGTAGAATAGGGAGCATTCTTCACCTTTTCAGGATCCTCATGAGCCTCTCTCGAGATTTTCTCAAGTACTGAGATGAAATAATCAAGCTCTTGACGAGACTCGGTTTCTGTTGGCTCAATCATCAGCGCCTCAGAGACTATGAGAGGAAAATAGACAGTGGGAGCGTGTACACCAAAATCAAGTAGACGCTTAGCCACATTCATCGCTGTGACTCCCGTTTCTTCCTTCAACTTTTCTGCAGAGATGACGCATTCGTGCATCCTGGGTGCATCCTGTGAATACGGCAAGGTGAAGCCAGGTATCTTTCGTACATGATGGGCAACATAGTTTGCGTTTAGAACTGCCACTTCAGAAGCACGTTCGAGACCCTCAGCACCCAGTGCATAAATATAGGCGTAAGCCCGAATCAATACACCGAAGTTGCCATAGAAACTTTTGACCTTTCCAATGGACTGGGGGTAGTCATAGTCTAGTTCAAAACTGCCATCATCCTTCTTCACAACTCGTGGGACAGGGAGAAACGCTTTCAGTTTCTCGGTGACACCAACCGGTCCCGCTCCAGGGCCACCTCCACCATGAGGAGTGGAGAACGATTTGTGGAGGTTCAAATGGACCACATCAAATCCCATGTCTCCTGGTCTGACCTTTCCCATGATTGCATTGAAGTTTGCACCATCATAATAGACCAGTCCTCCAGCATCATGTATAATATCAGTGATTTCTCCAATGTCTCTCTCAAATACACCAATCGTATTAGGGTTGGTGAGCATCAGACCGGCAGTCTTAGGACCAGCAGCCTCTTTGAGTGCGTCGAGGTCCACTAAACCATCCTTACTGGAGGGAAGAACAACAATCTTGTATCCAGCCATAGCTGCTGATGCAGGGTTAGTGCCATGTGCTGCATCTGGAATCAACATCTCTGTCCTCTGCTCACACTCTCCTGTGACACACCGGTGATACTCTCGCATCATCATGACTCCAGTCCACTCGCCCTGAGCACCAGCAGCCGGTTGGAGTGTCACTGCATCCATCCCAGTTATCTCACCGAGCCACCTCTCTAGCTCCCACATCAACTCAAGGGCTCCTTGAGTCATTGCTGTGTCTTGAAGTGGGTGTAACCAAGAAAAACCGGGTATAGTTGCAGCCCAGTTGTTCTCAGCGGGGTTATACTTCATTGTGCAACTCCCAAGCGGGTAAGTACCCAGGTTTACAGCAAAATTCATCTGCGAGAGCCTAGTGAAATGACGGGTTACTCCTGGCTCTGAAACCTCGGGTATGTTTGGAGGGTTCCTTCGGACCATTTTTTGAGGGATGATAGTACTAAGGTCTCCAGCTATTTTCTTCACATCAGGTTCAGTTGAGGGGAACGAGTGTCCTACAACTCCTGGGACAGACCTCTCAAAGATCAGTGGTTCTACCCACTTTGCCTGGCGACCTCTTGTGTCATCGGGGACATAAGACCTCATTCTATGGCACCTCCTTTGAAACAATGTCTTCCACAGCTCGAACCAGCTCATCCATAGCCTCTTTATTATGCACCTCAGTGACGCAGATGAGCATTGATTCGCCTAGGGCGGGAAACTCCTCTGTGAGGATTTTGCCACCATGCAGACCTCGCTTGAGAAGACCCTCGTGCACATCTCTAGCCTTGATCCCGTTCTCGAATCGAACAACAAACTCCTTCCAGATAGACTCCCCGACAGCAGGTGCGTGAACTCCCGGAATTTTATTGAGCATCTTGGAGGTATAATTGGCATTATAGGCGATGGTTTCGCCGACCTGCTTCAGTCCAGTCGGACCAAGAAGTGCCATATAGATTGTGGCTGTCACTGCAGCAAGCGCCTGGTTTGAACAGATGTTACTTGTGGCTTTCTCTCGTCGGATATGTTGTTCTCGAGGGCTGAGAGTCAAAATATATCCATCTTCGTAAGGTTCCTCTTCTGTTCTTGTCATTCCGACCAGTCTGCCAGGCATTTGATAGATGAGCCTACGATCATTTGTACAACCAAAAATCCCAAGCAGTGGTCCGCCAAAGGTCATAGGTACACCGAGATGCTGGCCCTCAGCCACCACAATATCTGCACTGTAATCACCAGGTGGTCGAATGAGTCCGAGGGATAGAACATCAACTCCCGCTACCAGTAGAGCGTCATTATCGTGGACTATTTTGCCTATCTCATCCACTTGGGGTTCAATAAACCCTAGATAGCTTGGGTTTTCAATATATACTCCTGCAACTCGTTCATCAATCTTGGACCTGAGGTCAGCAAGGGACATTAGTCCAGTCTGTTTGTCATAGTCAATCTTCTCTAGCTCGATGTCTGCAGGTTCGGTGTAGGTGTACAGGACTTTGTAGTGTTCTGGGTTTATTGTCCCGGGTACAAGAAATCGTGAGCGTTGCTTTTTGACCCGGACTGCCATCCTTGCAGCCTCAGCAACAGCAGTAGCCATGTCATACATTGATGAGTTCACAACATCGATATCGAGAATCTCAGCGAGAAGACTCTGATACTCAAAGAGGGTCTGTAGCATCCCTTGACTTACTTCAGCCTGATAACTTGTATACGACGTCAGAAACTCTGATCTACCAGCCAGTGCAGGAACCACTGCAGGAATATAATGCATCCCTGTTCCGGCGCCGAGAAAGACCTTTCCTGTGTTGGCTGGTGTGTTCTTATTTGCGAGTTCCTGTATCCTTCTAGTCACCTCAATCTCACTATGAGAATGAGGAAGATTTAGATCTTGCGTCAGTAGGAATTTCTCAGGAATGTTCGAAAACAACTCATCAAGACTCTTCCTACCAATCGACTTGAGCATGTCTTTCTCTGTTGCCTTTGTCATTGGTATCCAGGGATGCTTGTATTCCATCAATGACTCCACCGAATATCGGGTTTGATTGGGCGCAGCTGGAGCCCCAAATAGCCTTTCGGGTCGAACACTCATTGGTGTAATTGAGAATGATTTTTAACGACAAGGGAATATTCGACGCTAGCCACAGTTGTGATTGATATGAAACGCTGGTTGATGGATATCCTAGCCTGTCCTGTGAGTGACTGCAGAAGTCAACTCAGGTTGGAGGTCTTTGCTTCACACAACTTAGAATCCGACAGTGAGGATATCGAAGAGATTGACGAAGCGTTAATAACATGTCCAAAATGTGGTAGATGGTATCCTGTCATCGATGGGATAGCATGTATGCTCCCTGATAATCTTAGATTGGATGGGAAGCAGCGGATTGAGGAAACTAAATTCCTTGAGAGATGGAAAGAGCGAATATCCTCTAACATCATTGAGAGGGGAATTCCTTTCAGCCTGACTTCCAAAGACTGAGTTCAATCAAAGCGCAGTAGTATAGCCCCGTGGTGTAGTGGTCCAGCATTGAGGGTTTTGGCCTCTCAGACCTAGGTTCAAATCCTGGCGGGGCTACCACTATTTCTCGGTGGGACTTAGACCGTCACTAGGTTCAGCCATCTGGACACGAAATAGTCTCTTTACGTGGGAGAGAACAAGACGGTTTCCATTCACAAGAACATCGATATCAATATAGTCTTGAAGACCTGATGTCGAGATCTTCTTCTCCAAGACAGCTTCTACTTGGAAAACACCCGCCGGATTGTCCATTGCCACAGTGATTCGAAGTGGTTTTGTCGGACCACGCTCAAGAATGACATTATTGATAGCTAATGCACTGACTGAGTGTATATCGACCTTGCCCTTCTGGAATGGTACCTTTGTCCGACCCTTGGTCATGTCACATCCATCACCAAGCTTAGTGATTCCAGCTTCAAGGGTAAGGCATTGTGTGTCATCATCATGAGCGTAGATACCGTGAAGAATGAAGGAGAGAATGTCAGTGGCTTTCGCAGGGTCATCATAAATGTCTAGGAGCTTTGAGTCAAGGATAGGACTAGCTAAGTTGATTGATGCTTGTGGGTGTTCACTTCTGTGTACAACCATCCCAATATCATGAAGGTAAGTTGATGCAAGCACGATTAGCCGAGCATCATCTATGTCACCGATTCCTTCTGCTACCACGTTTGGTTGAAATGTTTCTTCTAGAATATTAAAAACCTTCAATGCGTTCCAGGTTGCGACTTCAGCATGCACTGGACCATGATCTGTGTAGCCTAATCTGGAAACAGCCATTCGATTTGCAGTACGAAGATAGGACTGGACTTTAGGAGATCCACTCAGGTACTGATACATCTCCAGAGCGCGTGACTCACCATTCAGCAATTCTCGTGCGCGGACATTCTCCCGTTGAATGAATTCATTCGTATTCATCATAAACTACCTACTCAGGGATAGATTCTCATCACTCTTTGTTTGATAAGAGTTACTTTGTGACTCTGGAGAGCGGGAGATATGGTCTAGGTAGATAGTGTATGCTTAGATATCTCCCGCTTCCTCTTGAAGCGACAACAGGATACGGTCACTAGCACTAGTGGCTTTCTGGATGGTCTTTAGATAGTCTTGGCGAGACTTCTCAAAAGCCACTCTACTGATTCGTTGTTTCTTCTTGCGCAACAGGAGTTGACGTAGACCAGCTTTCGCACCCTCTATTCTTTCGTCTTGGAGCTCGAGCTGTCCAACAAGATCGCGGTACCTAGCCCCATAGCTGATCAGGTCATCTCTTAGGCTAGGAAGCTGAATATCAATCTCATCAATCTGCTGCTTCAGGTCTCGCTCACGAATCATATACTCCCGCTTTTTCACCTTCCCTCTTCTCCGAGCCGCGTCGAGCTTCTCCAAGTCCATGTTAAGCGCAGTCTTCCTTGAGTAGAGGTTCGCAAACTCTCGGAGTAGTTCTGGTGGGGCACCGACTTGTTTTGGCTGAGAGTCAATGACACCCTCCTCATCTCTTGGTCCGGTCACTTCTTCAGGTAACTCCACCTTCCTCATAGCTACATAGATGAGCCCAATGAATCCAATAATTAGCGAGAAGATAGCAGGTCTTGCTGCTGCGCCAAGAGTGGTTCTATAGACTATTTCTAGTGACGGTGGATTTTGTCTGGTGGTGTTGTAAGAGGTATATCTCAGAGTCGCGTCGAAGACTCCATAGAGCATGCGATAACCTTCTGTTGCCTGACTGAGTGCAACGGATGAAGACAACACAACATCAACAATATGCTCTTTTATCAGAACATCGGACAAGACAGCCATTGGTACAGCGAGCTTGCTCCCAAGTTCTGTGGCATGCTGATAACTACTAGTCTGAATAATATAGTCGACTGTGAAGGTGTATCGAAATCCTGATTTCAAGCCATCACCAAATCTGTCTGCATCAAGATTTACATTCACGGTGCTCGTTTCATTAAACTCACCATAACTAATGAGATTCTGAGTCCGCGCCAGAATGCCAACCTGATCATATACTTTGATTGATTTGGAGTAGGCAGGTACTATGAACTGAATACTGTGAAGGATTGCTGAGCCAGTATTATCAAGAGAGATTGTTTCCCTATAGGTCAACCATCCCCATGCATCCACCGTTACTCGAGTAATGCGATTAGCGACAACCTGTGTGTTGGTGAGACGAATACGTGAAGTAAAGTTATTGGATGCGAATGGTGCTAAGTTGGTGTCGATGGAGTCGGGTATCTCTTCGCCCGTGACCAAGGAGCCACCTTGTTCAAAGACTAGGCCAAACTCTGCATGACGAATAACATATGGGAGATATGGATATTTCAGGAAGGTCAGTTGGAACTCCCATGTTCCAGGGTTTGTAAGCCTGAATAGTGATGTCATGTACATCTCTGTCGAGAATGTATATTGCTCTTCAAATCCAATGGGATCGTTGAATTGCAATCTCCAATGCAGCATACCACTTGAGTCGTGAAGACGGGTAATAACAATCTCATTTCCATCTTCATCAATCCCAGTGATTGACAGGAAATATGAGGCGTATTTTGTTGGCAAATACAAGTCAATGAAGTTGATTGGAATTGAACCATTGTTGATTATCGTAAAGGTATCATCCACTACAGATCCATAATGGATAGTAGGACCAACCTTACGCTCAACGTCCATCTTCATTCCCAATAGAGGAGAATAGGGTCTATCAATAGTTACGTTTATGCTGCTTGTGGCAGTGGCATTTGATAGATCTGTCGCATTGAATGTTAATATGTGGGCACCCTCAGCAAACTCTGATAAATCAACATTAGATTCCCAGAATCTAGAGAGAAAGTTGTAGCTCAGGGGATTCCATTCATTCTGATCAATACGGTAGGACGAGGATATCACCAAGTCATCTGTAGCATTGAGTTGGATGTTCACAATCCACTCAAGAACAGCATCATCATCTGGATTCTCGATGATTAGGACTGGTGGAGTATTGGGCGAGAAGGTAAACATGGCTGGTTCCGCCCAGTATGTATGTTGTACTGGTAACCCGTTCAACGTTTCGCTATTTCCAAACATGAACACAAATGGAAATTGGATGTCTATGTTACTGAGTAATGGGATATCATGAATGTCTGTACTATTGAGTAGTATCGCATATTCGAGTTGTGTATAAGTGCCATTGTCAGAGCCACCAGCTTGCAGAATTCTTGACTGGTCTGTGTCAGGGAGGTGTTGGAACGTACTCGTCCCATAATCGTCACTGTATGTAACTTGACCCTGGTCAGCCGGGTTGTCCAGCTCGTCAATAGTATTTCTGTAGATTCTTCGCAGTTCAATATCATAAATCAGGTCCTGCCCATAGAGTTCGTGGTTTTTATCGGTATATGCTTGGTCTGCAGGGATTATGAAGTGACGCTTCTCACCAACCCTCATTCCAATAATAGCGTCCTTGTACATCTGGAGCGCAGGTACATCTTGAAGAGGTTGAGTAGATTCGATGTCAGGATAATCGGACTCTTGGATTACTGTACTGTTTCTCAAGCTAAGTATGTAATGCACTGTGACTGCATCTGTAGGTACAACTCGCCAATATGCCTCAAGTGATGAACCTGGTGAATATCCTACAATGATGTCACTGTTGTTCAAGCCAGCAACAGTGAAGCCATCGGTGTAGTTCTGCCATGCGAAACCAATCCAGCCAGATGTTCTTGCTTCTAGACCAATGTACAAAACGGTGCCATTATGTTCAGCATAGACTTTGACCCCAGTCACTGGATCGATGTAGGTTCTTGTGTATTCAGTTGGGTCGATTATTCCATCAGTGATCCCATAGTAATCATCAACATAGGGAATGGAGAGATTCACTGCGGACTCGGCTAAGGTTGACCCTAGGTCCTTATTTTGAGCCAAGTAATTTGATTCCAGAGTTTCTGAGATGGGAGTGATTGCCATGATGCTACTCATCACTAATAGTGTGAGTAGTAGCAGGGTTCCTATCCTTCTATTCAACAGGCTCAATACAAATCACCATGATTTCATTGGGGTTTCTGTCTAGCTGTTTAGGATTCCAGTAGACGGGGAGTGGGTCGCTCGAGCTTCTGGTTTGTTATTATAGATTTCGGATGTTGAAAGCCTGCACAAACACTCCGAAAAGGTCAAAATGGGTATGAAGTGCGTTCATGCATCGGAAGTGGTCTATGTGATCCCGGTACTCATGGCATTGGTTGCAGCATTTGCTGTTGTCATCCTGTTCATGCCCGGAGCTATCAGAATGCTTCGTGACGCAGGAAAGTTTGGAATCGATGTTCATAAACCAGAGAAACCTGAGATTCCAAAGGGGGGAGGGTTCATAGTCCTCTTCGCAATAGTGTTCGGAATTCTTCTGGTCATAGGTATCACAACATTTCAAGACCATGCGGAAGTTCGTGAGGGGCTGTTAGCAGCCTTGGTTTCAATCCTAATGGCAGGAATCATTGGACTTCTTGACGACACGTTTAACTTCAAGACTAGGACGAAGATTGCTCTTCCACTAGTAGCCTCCATTCCAATGGTTGCTGTCAGTGTGGGAAATCCAACAATGAGTATTCCATTCATTGGTACCATCAATTTTGGCCCATATTACGCTCTCATCATAGTCCCCTTGATGATGACCTTCATTGTGGATTCTACTAACATGTATGGTGGCATGAACGGGCTCGAGGCGGGTCTCAGCAGTATCAACTCTGCTGCGATTCTCCTCTATCTTATTTTGGCCCCCTTCGTTGATGGACACATGATGACAACTGCGCAAACAGATGCTGGGGTGGTCGCTGGAGCACTGTTAGGAGCATCTATCGCATTTCTTATTTTCAATAGATTTCCTGCTAAGATATTGCCAGGAGATGTTGGAAGACTTCCGATTGGGGCTGCGATGGCATCAGCATTGATTCTGGGCAACATGGATAGATTGGCCATCATAATGTATGTACCATTTATGCTCAACTTTCTACTGTACATCATATATCGTTTGTATATCAAGCGAAAAGGAATCGAGTATGCGAAGTTCGCATCTCCAAGAGAAGATGGAACTTTGAAGGTGATTGGTCCATTCACAATATATTGGATACTACCACATTTCTTCAAGACTATGACGGAGAGGCGAAATGTGCTTTTCCTTTTGGTTCTACAAGCAATCATTGCGTTCGGAGCTGTGGTGGTGCTCCTCGTTGGATATCCGTTTGGAGTAGGTATAATTTAGCTTATCTTCTTGGAGAGATATGTGTCAACAACATAGTCCATACCAAACCTACTGAAGGCTTGCTGTTCGGCCTTGACCCTTAACTTCTTGAACTGTTGGATGTGGTCTTGCCATTCTGAGGAACTATACCGAACATCATGTGCAAGCTCATCTAACCTTTTGAGGTCAGCATCGATCATCGGTTCTGATGGTAATGAGTATTGAACTATATCTTCAGGAGTGACGCCTATCCATTTCGCATCAGGAATCGTGAGGTCCTTAATGTGGGCTGAGTTCGCGCTACCACTGATAACAACTTTCGCGATGTGCATACCCCAAGGATCACCATCTGTAAAGAGATATACTGGTAGTCCAAGGATTGCGTTTAGATTTCTCATCAGGCGTCTCGTAGACCTAGGGGGTTGTCCACCAAGTTGTATCAGTACCGCTTTGAACCGTTTCCATGCTTTGGTTTCGATTAATCGAGAGAACATTCCTCCTGACTCCACAGCTAAGACAATTTCAGCCTTTGACTCGATAGGATCAGCAGTCATAAGAGCGGGACCCACTGGCAAGCCGTCTGGGCTCACAGTTAGGTCAATCTCCCGCCCTTCATACCCCGGAACAGTGTAACACATCACGACCTCACCATAGATTGAGGAGTGTTCTTCAGGATAGATGCCGAAACTTTCGCGCGGAAGACCTGTGATGCATTCGAGGTCAGTCACAATCCGGTCTGACTCAGACTGCTCTGAAAAGCCTACACCAAAAGCTTCCGATGAGTAGTAGAGGTCCCTCAGTGAACTGGTCCTGGATGTTTTCAGGAGTTCCTTGGCAAAGGATGCCACCCAGGTCAGTTGCGCAAAACGCTTCACATGTTTCACATTGCTGGAATCGCGAATGCTGCGTGATGGGCCAAGGACATAGTGATTGGTGTCTTCATTGTACACAATATTACTGGTCGTTCGATCAGGAATCTCAAGTATTGGATACCGTTTCTCGTGCAATGCTTGGACTATCTTCTCGCCCAGTGATGTAAGAGTTTCAATCGCTGGTTTTGACTCATTCATCTTGACTCACCTCAAAAAGCTGTTTTACCAACTCATCGGTGGATGGTACTTCATCTTGACCAGCTAGAGTTGTACTGAATCGAGCGATTTGTCTAAATGATCTTGAGAACTCCCTCATTTTCTTGACTTGACGAGCGCTTCGTCTGGACCTATCATTGAGCCTCCCAAGCTTTCTTCCAAGCTCCTTAAAGAGGTGGTATGTTTCGTGCTCAATCTCTGGAATAGATGCAAGTGATTGTTTTCCTGCGGCCCTGAAGGGAATCTTAGTAGAACATAGATGCAGAAATAATGCAACTGGCTCGCAAGACTTCGCATTGTACCTTGTCCAATTAATTCTCTTTAGGACACGCGTCATGACACCTTCACTGGAGTCATAGAGTAGGGGCACTCTATTCACAAATCTATAGAGCGTTGGTACATCAGAACGAGGAAATTCATCTCCAATAGCAAGAATAGCCTCAAGCGCCAACGGATTGCCTTGCCATTCAGTGACACCACGACTGGCATATTCAACCAACTTGGCATTGAAGACAGAAACCACACCAGTCAAGAATTCGTCTTTACCGATGGTACTGAGACATCTGCTATCTGGTCGTTCAAAGCCATCATACTTTCTAAGAGCTTGTGCAAGCTGAGAGAGTTCATCTCTTGTGAATTCAGACATGAGGCGGTTAGGATTCAAATTCATGAACCTAAGAAAGCGTGCTGAGGTTCTTGACCCAATCTTTTGGAAACAGCTTTGGAGGAATGAGTCAAGACTCTTCTCGCTATGTCTTGAGATGAGTCTACGAAGGAGTTCCATATCGACTGACCTTGGATGTGGTTTTGTTGCTCTTATTGGAGCAGGCAGAGTTTTGGACCAGCCACCCAACTCCAGAACAACCTCATTATCAATCTTCAGAGAGAACTTAGCGTGAGGCGTTGACACAGTAGAAAGGCGTATGTACTCGACAATTCGGTCTAATGACCGTTTCAGATCACCTCTCAACTGGACTGTGACTGTGGTACCGACGGCGTTTCGAGAGAGTTGTTCTTTGCTCTCAACCAGGGGACGGTTGTTCTCAACATCGACTAGTAGTTTATAGAGAACCCCCTTGGAAGTGTGAGTTTGTGTGTGAATAACTACTGGCGAGTCTGTGGTGATTTGACCATATAGAATGGCCATTGTGACACCCAAACCGAAGGTTCCTCTTTTCTGCTGTTGCGAGTATTTACTCCCATAAAGTACTCGACCAAAAGCAGATGGAACCTGTTCTGGAGGAACCCCTGTACCATTGTCGGACACGGTAATCATTATTGTATCTGCATTTATGGTTTGGATGTCTATCTCTAGCATTGGTTGTGTCTGAGCATCTTCGCATGAGTCAAGGCTATTCTCAACCAATTCTCGAATAGTTGAATAGGCTGCCTGCGTAGGATTGCCAAATCCAGCCATCTGTTGGTTCCTATAGAAAAACTCTGCAGGAGAGATGCTTTCAAAACTGGCATCTTGGCTCTTTGGATGACTCATTCTACTCTTGTATCAAAAAACGGGCTAGTCATATTAGACGAGGTATTACAGACATTATAGGTCAGTATCTTCCCAGAGCTCAGCCCTCTGACGATTTATGTCTCTACGCATTCGCTCCAAACGGGAGTAGACAGCACTATGTGGTGCTCCTGATATGAGCATATCAATGGCTCTTCTTGCATAGTCCAGACCAGGATTCATGCCAATTATAGAAATGGTCTTTCCATATACAGACACCTTGGTTTCTGTGGTCTGCTCAATGACTCTTCTTGTACGACCATTCTCTCCAATGATACGTCCAGCAACTCTTTTCATCTGATTCTGTGAAGACCCAACAACCTCCCGTAAAGAAATCACCAATAGTTGCATGTCATCATCAATTAGCGAAAACGCGTTCTTAGGACTGAATCCACGGGCCATAGCTCGAATTATGTCACGAGCCTTCCAAGCCAAAACAGGGTCCTCAGTATTTTGGGGGGCAGTAATGGTTACAACTCCCTCAGAGTTCACATCTATCTTGACGTTTGTAAGTTGTTCTACACGACGCCTGACTTTACCATTCCGTCCTACAATCACACCAACCCTGTCTTCTGGCACCTTGATTGTTTCATGATAAAGCATTCACTTTTCACCTACTGCAACTATATATTCTGTGATGACCTGTGGGTCTTCGGTATCAACGCCCAGTTTTGTGAAGTAAGTAGTCATGTTTTGAATGTCACGGAATAGATACTTTTCCGCATAGTCATGTCCAATCAGAACAGATTGGGACACATCAATGAATACAGGTCTTCTGAGCCATAGGATGTTATATTCAGAGAGGTCGGCATGTACAAGACCTGCTTTTGTGTAACCATTTTCTATCATACGAGTGATCTCATTGAATGTCCTTACTGGGGAAGGGATTTCTACATTTTTGAGTAGAGGCGCTGGTAGATTCCTCTTCGTGTCTCCTATGAATTCCATAACTAGAACATTGCGTTCGAGGTCTAGTGGTTTTGGAACTCGGATTCCTGCTTCATAGTACCTTGTGAGATTCTTGTATTCTTTTGTTGCCCATTGAGGAATCAAAGACCGACTGCGACGCTTTACTCGCTTGAACCGAGGATCTCCTATGATATATTCAAGCATGAAGTCAGTTTCAGCTGTAGAAACCCTGTAAATCTTCACAGCAACAGGTTTTCCATCAGTATTCTCTCCACGATATACATTTGCCTCCTTTCCAGTACTAATCACACCATGCAATGCACGAATTGTACCCCGGTTAAGGAGCTTGTAGAGCGTCTTGAGCGTGGGGGGGTCAATGACACCCTCAACTACTTTGAACTCGTCATCGTCCTTCCGACGTTTTTGCTTCCGACGGTCGAGTTCTGAGATTATTTTCTTGTGTTGCTCATCAGCTCGCGTCAACAGGTAATGCCTTCCTAAATACTACTGATATGAAACCCCTTGAAGTTAGCAATTCTACTCAAAAAAGCCTTGACTTCTCCTCAGAACATCTTCAGAATGCCTTTCTTCTGTAACCAGTCTATCTCGTTACCCCTATATCGGTAAATCACATCACACTTCTCATCACTCTGAAAATCCCAAGGGGTGATAAGGACGGTGTCCCCGATTCGCATCCAGACACGCTTCTTCATCCTTCCAGGAATCCGACCTATGCGGATATTCTGATCTTCACACCTGACTCGAACTCTATCAAATCCAAGCATCTGAATGATGATTCCAAACATCTCTCCATCATCACGTCTTGGGGTCCTCACTCTAAGAGGTTCGTCTGGGTTAACACCTTGTTGCGACTTTTTGCCGCCTGCCTTTTTTCGGGACAAAATAATCCTCCGACTTGTCGCTGGACTATACCGTCCTATAGCGACTGTTGCTGGATTCAGGTAGAGGCCATTTAAGAGTACCGAAATCCCAACCTATTCCGTAGGAAGCAAATAGAACTCATCCTCAAGAAAAACCCCATACACGATGTTTCCAACATCAATTGTTTCAAGGTTATTTTCGTCTATATCTCTTATCTCAAAAGTCTTTGAGTCCATCAGTTGGATAGGTTGCCCATGGACCTTAGTCGTAACCATAAACTCACGTTTTTCATCCTTTGAAGCGAGATATTCAAGAGTCTGCCATTTGGAACTTTTAGGGTTCATTGTGAATCGTTGCCGTTGGACCAGATCGAAGCAGGTCAGTCCACTCTTGCCCATTGCCATCACCTGACAAGGACTACCAAGAACCTTGACAAAGTCACCTAGACCAAACCTGGGCAATCGAATTAGGATGGTTATACGGAACTTGTCTTTTCCTACTTTGTCTTGACCGACTAGTTTGTAGTTCTGCTTTCGCTCGGCGAGATATTGTGACTCAAGGAAATCAGCAATGGATTGGCAGAGATGATTAGAGCCCAGTTGGAAGTCCAAACCATATCTATCACTGCTGATTTTCGTGACAAAGGCTTTGTCATCATGGCCATACTGTGCAACAGTCATCTCTGTCACAGTCCGAACAATGTCTTCTTCCTCATCTTCTGATAACTGTCTTCCGTCGGCACGTACTTGGAGTATCGCTTCATAGTATCCCCCACTCATCATGCCACATGTATCGCAGGTCCCATATGAAAACCGGACCTCTACATTGTACTTTTCCTCGTGTGCGGGGAGGTCTTGGTGAGATTTCCCAATGGCTCTCAGAGCAACATGTAAGACTTTGTCTAGTCGTTTCTCTTCCTCAATAATGACCTCTATTTCTTGACCAAGGGGTTTGACTTCACTGTCAAGGAGAATATCTAGTTGGTGTGGCCAGAGATCTTCTGAATTGGCATCTTCGAGTGTCAGTTTCTTCCAACCACCGGGTATCTTCACCGAACCACATCTTTTGCAAGCGACCAAGGTCAGCGGTGTACTAACCTCAATCAAAGGATGTTCTTTGTTATAACAGTCGATACAGAGACCATCCAGTGATGCGGGTTCTCCACACAGATAACAGGGGGCTTTCATTTCAACCAACCTGAGTGTGTCATACAAATTCGCTTAAAACGTGGACTGTTAGGTACAATCAACAACCACAATTCTTTTGTCAAGAAGCTGGAGTGATAAGTCATGCCTCGAAAGAAGCTCCATAGAAGGGTCACACGCGAACCCCCAGTTTCGGTATACAAACCAGCAGGGATTCCAGCAAAAGACCTCGAGGAGATATTGATATCCATCGATGAGTTTGAGGCAATCAAGCTGTCTGATTTTGAGGGGCTGAGCCAGAGGGATGCGAGTTCAGTTATGCGCATCAGCCAACCCACATTTAACAGGATATTGGCGTCAGCACGGAACAAGGTAGCAAAGGGTCTTGTACAAGGATATGTCCTTCGAATTGAGGGCGGGAGATACGTTCTCGCAGATGGAACAGGGATTCTTGAGTGCCTTGACTGTGGATCAACCGTTGATATGTCATCCAGTGACAAGAGCAAGTGCAAGGATTGTGGATCCACTCGTTTGCGTTGGTTACGATGGGACAAAAAACAGAGAGATGGTGAAACCTAGTTGAGTATGCAAAAGATTGCTGTAACCGCAGATATTGATAACGGGCTTGATAGTCCCGTGAGTCATCATTTTGGTCATTGTCGTGCATTCATTGTTTCAACTGTCGAAGATGGCGAGATTGTTAAGGTTGAAACTGTGCCAAATCCAGGACATTCGAGCTGTTCAGAGCCTGTTAATCAACTTGCTAGCCTTGGAGTAGATGTTCTCATCACTAAGGGGATGGGGATGCGACCCTTCATGGCGGCTCAGCAAGTAGGCCTGACAATTATCAGGAGCAGCAATGTAACCGTTGGTGATGCGATAAAGACATACCTGCAAGGGGTTGGTGAGTTAATGAATCGGGAGGGTCTCTGTGGAGGTGGCGGTAGTCACGATGGAGGTTGTCAACCCTAGAGCTTGACCCACTGTGCGTGAGGATGTCCTTCGATGTATAGGACGGCCTGCTCATGAACAAGCCCCGCGTTCATCGCAGCTTCGACAGTTCTCTTTCCAACCATGTTAGCAATTGTAGCCTTTTCTAGATGCTGCATACAGGTACTCAAATCGACTAGGTCTCCACCGTAGAACTCCTCACTGACCTTGAAGAATATGTCACCTTGTTTGAGTGTCTTTCCCAGGAGACTCTTGTCACACATTGCCACAACATAATGCTCGTGAGTTTCGCTGACACGCAAGTAGACCTGCACCATAACAGAAATCCCTCCATAGCTAGACTGGTCGAATTGCTGTTCGAGCCCCACAAGCGCTACATACAAGCAGATATACTCCGGACTCTTTATGGATCTCCGTATCAGGACGAGTACATACCGGACAGATAACGTAGGAATCGATGTAACGATTGACAAGTTCATCTAAGAGTTCTGCAGTAAATTTTCCATTGAAGAGGGCTTGACTACCTTCCATGATACCCGCAGTTCCAAGTTGTCCTGAAACAAATTTCAAGACCTCCCTTCCGGGCCGATTCAGAACATTGATGATTTCTTGAAAATTCTGCCAGATGCTTCTATTACCTTGGACCATTAGTTGAACATCAGGAACCTGAAATCTCTCTCCTGACCTCTTGAAGGCATCTTCTGGGACCTGTGAACGAGCCCTGTCCAGCAGCTTGTCATATTCGTCCATACTTGGTTTCTCTCTTTTACGCTATTGAAGGTATTGTTTCGGCGGAAGACGTCGATTGTCATGAGATTTATCTATAGGTCAGAAACACGGAATTGCCCGATACTGACCTCGTTGAGCGCACCTTCCGCAACAAGATTGAACACCTTTGTCTGAACTTTCTCAGAGTCCTGTCCCTTTTTCTCGAAGTATGCCACAATGTCTCTCAGAGAAATTCCCTCCGGTGGTGCCTCCAATCTTACATAGGCAAGAATATCATTTGCAAGCTTACCAGAAACAGAAACACTGGGAGTAGTTAGGATCTCCTGCTGTTGCTCTATGGTTTCTGGTGTTGAAATGCCACTACGATTAAGAATCGCCTTATATCGCTCTAGGAGATGAAGACTCATGTAGTTTGGATCAGTCAATTCTCGAACTATCTCAGGCATCACATAGACCTCTTCATTGTACTCTCGAACCCTACCAACAACAAGAGCCAGTATGTTCTCCTTTACACCTTCCAGCAGAGATGCATCCTCTTCGCCCCATACCTTTACTCCTATGGTGTCAGTTCCATCATCCACGGTGATGCTCTCGAAGCGTTTCTTTCCAGTGTCATCGCCTTCCCTGTAGAACTTGTTTACAACAAAACCTACAAGCACAACTCGTCTCAGTTCAACACCAAAGGGGGAAATTACATGGGGTCCATTGTCATTTGAAAATGAACCACTAGTGATATCAGAGATGGATGCTCTGACCGCTGTCATTCTCTCTCTCATTTGAGCCATTCACCCTTGTCCTACTACTCCTTTGTCGTGTCACTATATATCCGTCACGGAAGTCAGAAGAAGTCAGACAACGAGCTCTGGTGGGTAGACCCACGCATCTCCTTCAGTGCAGTTGTAAGTCGCTCTAGTGACTTTTCAACCCGGGCTTCGCTGAAGTCATGCTCTGTGCATAGAATTCTATGAAGGTCGTCTGAGTTGGGACTAGCCCACTCTAGACCTTTGACCTTCATATGTGGTGGATGAAGGAAGAGGTTTCTTATCTCTTGATATGGAATTTGCTGAAGCTCATCATACTTCCCTCTGTCTTTGACATTCTTTGAACTCCTAAACAGAGCTTCAAGCTCTTCTAGAGAGCCATGTTTCTTTATCAGCTTCAAGGCTGTTTTTTGCCCAATGCCAGTTACACTATCATTGTAATCTGTACCAACAAGAATTGCAATATCAATAAGTTGTTCTCGACTGACCCCCAGCAGACGGAGGTTCTTATCAAGATCTATCAACTCGGGAGAGATCATTATGTCAGTCCTAGAACGACCACCGCGACGTCTTCCAGAGATAGAGAGGTTTCGAATCATCAGAGGACAGTTGTATAGCAGAGAGTCATTATCTTGACTAGCACTGGCCCACACCATATCTTCACGAGCCATCTGTGCGGCCAATGCCTCACCTTCAGATGGTGCCTGAATTACTGGAATACCTAGGGCAGTTAGCAAAGTCTTAGATTCTTCAATCATAGGAGTTGTTAGTCTTGAACTCCCCTTTGCGGCCTTCAGGGCATCTTCAATTCTCCCCTCTTCCTTGGCTGATTGCCATTCGACATATGCAGCCTCACGAATCTCTCTCCTCTTTTGAACCTCCTTAGCCTTCAATGATGGTGGCTCACCATCAAATACATAGACAGGGTAGATACCATTCTCTAACAAGTTTATGTTCCTATAGAACAATCCACTCAAATGGCTGGTGACCCGTCCCTGTCTATCAGTCAGTGGCGTGCCATCGGGCTGCCTGATGCTCGAGAGGAAAGCATAAATCGTGTTGAAGGCATCAATAGCGATTTTCTTTCCTGACATGTCAGTGAGAGAAATCGGGGTCGCATCAACAATGTCACCCAGTTTTGTGCCCATTTGATCATCTCCTTCGTCATTGAAAGAATCAATGGTATCTCAAGAATATATGCTTCCGGATGATACACTTCGGCAGATTTATAATAAACTCATCAGCACGGGCCCAAAACTGGTATCTTAGGTATCAGAAAACCTTCTGGTGATAACTTGGCGACTATGAAAGCTATCAGGTGTACTTCATGTCACGCATCTGTTTCTCCGCAGGAGGAATCTGTGAAATTTCAATGTCCATCTTGTGGAGAATTTACCATCTGGAGATGTGAGTCGTGCAGACGTTTTTCAAACAGGTACACTTGTCCGAATTGTGGGTTCGAGGGGCCATAGTGGCATTTGGGAGATGAGATGAAGTGGCACGAGTTGTGATGACCCTACGAATTATGCCCGAGGATGTTGAGGTGGACTTGGACGACTTGCTTGATAGGATAAAAGCTGTGATTCCAGAGGGAACAGACCTGGGAGCAACTGAAACTCAACCAGTAGCATTTGGCCTTAAAGCGCTTAGAATGAATCTCGCAAGAGATGAGTCTATGGGAGGTACTGATGACATAGAATCTGCCATTAGCGCTCTTGAGGGTGTATCACAGGTCGAAGTGGAAAGGGTTTCTAGGATGTAGTAGGCGCGTATTCCACATGTGTTTGACACTCACAGAATCACTTTATCAGGTTTCACGCATCTATAGAGCCAGAAGAACCAGTTCCGTATCGGATTATATTGGTAGATAAAGAAACATTGAATAGCAGAAACAAGACGGATTTCACTGATTTGACAAACTCCGTCGTGTTTCTCATACTATAATAATGATATAGGAGGATGCTTCAAAGAAATGGTCGAGATTACCCTTAAGGTCGCAGAAGCTGAGCATAGAGATATTGGTAGATTCATAGTGCGTATTGATGCCGTTTCAATGGAGAAGCTGGGAGTCAGAACTGGAGACATCATACAGATTAAGGGCAAGAGATTGACTGCTGCCATAGCATGGCCAGCTTATCAGGGGGATAAAGGCAGAGAGATTATCAGGATGGATGGTCGAATCAGGAGAAACGCAGGCGTAAGTCTGAGTGAGAAAGTGACAGTTACTCGGGCTAATGAAGAACCAGCTAAGAATGTTACACTAGCTCCCACGTCGGTCCCTATCAGACCAGAACCACGATTCGAGGAGTTTGTAAAGAGAAAGCTCCTGAATTGTCCTGTGACAACACAGGACACTGTTTTCATTCCAATCCTTGGAAGGGCTATTCCATTCAAGGTCACATCCATAAAACCAGCAGGAACTGTTGTAGTCCAGCATTCAACTATCCTTGCCATTGCTGAGAAACCAACGGGGGATGTTGTTGGTGCAGCACAGGTGACCTATGAGGAGATTGGCGGGCTATCTGATGCCATCCAAAGAATTAGAGAGATGGTGGAGCTCCCAATGAAACATCCTGAAATCTTCAAAAGACTGGGTATTGACCCACCACGAGGGCTCATCCTACACGGTCCACCAGGTACAGGAAAGACACTGTTGGCAAAGGCGGTTGCTGGTGAGTCTGAGGCCAATTTTGTACATATTAATGGTCCAGAGATTATGTCCAAGTTCTATGGTGAATCAGAACAGAAACTGAGAAAGATCTTCGAAGAAGCCGAAGAGAATGCACCGAGTATCATATTCATTGACGAGCTGGACGCAATTGCACCCAAGAGAGAAGATGTACAGGGTGAAGTTGAGAGACGAGTAGTCGCTCAGCTGCTCGCGACAATGGATGGTCTGAAGGCACGCGGCCAAGTCGTTGTCATAGGAGCAACAAATCGTGTGAATGCACTTGACCCAGCTCTTCGACGACCAGGCAGGTTTGACAGGGAGATTGAGATTGGAGTGCCTGATGAAACGGGAAGACTGGAAGTACTCCTCATTCACTCGAGAGGAATGCCATTGACCACAGAGGGAGATGGTACAGTAAACCTGCAGAACCTAGCAAAAATCACACATGGGTTCGTAGGTGCAGACCTCCAAGCACTCTGTAGAGAGTCAGCGATGAAGGCACTAAGGAGGTACCTTCCACAGATTGACCTAGAGGCGGATGAAATTCCTCAGGATGTATTAGAAAAACTGGAAGTGCATAATGGCGATTTCTTGGAGGCACTGAAAGAAATACAACCATCTGCTGTGAGAGAGGTGTTTATTGAAGTCCCTGATGTGAAATGGGATGATATTGGAGGATTAGACCAAGCAAAACAAGAGCTGAAAGAAGTTGTGGAATGGCCTCTAAAGAAACCGGAGTCCTTTCGTCGACTGGGCATCACACCACCCAAAGGAGTACTCGTTTTTGGACCGCCAGGTTGTGGAAAGACTCTCTTGGCAAGAGCTGTTGCGACTGAAAGCGAAGCAAATTTCATCAGTGTGAAGGGCCCTGAGCTTATATCAAAATGGGTCGGTGAGAGTGAGAAAGCAATTCGGGAGATTTTTAGAAAAGCGAGGACAGCGGCTCCAGCCATTATATTCTTTGATGAGATTGATGCTCTGGCACCAACAAGAGGAGCAGGAGGAGGCGATCCTGGTGCAGTTCACAACCAAAGAGTGATTAGCCAGCTCCTGACAGAGATGGATGGATTGGAGTCAATGAAGGACATTGTTGTTATCGCTGCAACAAACCGTCCGGAATTGATAGACAAAGCGCTACTTCGAACTGGCAGGTTTGACAGATTTGTCTATGTTGATGCTCCGGATGCAAAAAGCAGGAAGGCTATCTTTGAGATCTATACCAAAGGTATGCCACTGGATAATGATGTCAAAAAACAGCTTGGAAAACTAGTTGAAATGACGGAAAACTATGTGGGCGGGGATATCGAAGCAATCTGTAGAGAAGCGGGAATGAGAGCTCTACGAGAGGACATGGAAACCGAGATTGTTTCTTGGAAACACTTTGAACAAGCAATCGAGTCGGTGCATTCCTCAGTGACTAAGGAGATGTTAGAACGCTACAGAAAGATGGACCAGACTCTTCGCAGGACCACTGAAGCAGACTCTGCGACTCATGCTATGTACGGATGATCTATTGGGGTGAATTGAATTTGGTACCGTGGAACTCAATGCCTATGACGAACCTGATTGTTGATATTGTGAAAAAGCGACGAGGGGTCATCTTAGATGATGAGCTCGAAAGAGCATTGAAGAAAGAGCTTGGTAAAGAGCCTAGCGAATCTGAGCTCAACGAAGCCTTGTTGCAACTCGAAATAAACGGACTTGTACATGTAAGCCAAATAACCAAGACAAAACGTCGAATTGAGGTCATCACTGAAGCAGAATCCTTCCTCGCAGTAGATGAGGATTAGAAATCAGGGGTCATCCCAATGAAAGGAAAGAGAGTCCTTGCAGCGGGAAAATTCGACATCTTACATCTTGGACATATCTCCTATCTCGAACAGGCTAAAGAGTTGGCAGGTGAGGATGGTGAGTTAGTCGTTGTCATAGCGCTTGACAAAACCATTCTAAGAGAGCGTGGAGCGCCACCTGTATTTCCACAAGAGCAAAGACGAAGAATCGTAGAATCGTTAAAGTATGTTGACAAGGCTGTGATTGGTCTGGACACGGATGACCACACACAAATTGTTACTGAGATTGAACCAGACATCATTGCCTTGGGATATGATCAAAATACAGACATGAGCTCTTTAGAAGCCCTTTTCTCTAGTGCTGGTCTGAACACTAAAATCGTGCGATTGGAAAAACGTGAGGCGGATGGTCTCTGTTCTTCTACATTAATCAGAGGGCGTATAATCGATTATTATCGGGAAAATGGAACACCACGATAGAAATCAGATGATGAGTTCTCCCCTCGCTTCAGCCTCACGCATCAGTTCCATCTTTCTATCTCGACGATCGAATTCCCACTTCCAGAGAACGTATGTCAATCCAGCAAGGATTACGATAAGGACCACTCCAAGGACTGTGCCTTCACCAAGGGGAAAGTGTGCTACGAAATCACGCAAAGGACCAGGATCACCACTGAAGTATGGCCAATTGCAAATTAGTCCAAATGTATAGAGAAAGCCAACCACTACCATCTCTTTCATGTACCCACTGGCGTGTTCATCCTTTTCAAAGAGAACCACGACTGGTGCAAGCCAGTATAGATACCACGGCATGACCCACCGAAAGACAAAGAGTATTCCAGGCAATAGATAGAGGTAGAGATACTTGAGCTCGAGGAATTTCTGTCGAATAGACTTCCCTTCAAGATCCTTCCTTGTTGGCAAATATGGTCTGATTGTCAGTAGCATAAAGAAGGCATAGATGAATATCGGAATCGCTGCTGGTGGCCACCAATAGTAGGAAATTGGATCAACAGACAGATCGGGTGTGCCCCATAGCAGACCCGGGAACATAGAGTTTACAATATACACACTATACGTGGATGTGTTGAGAAAGTGTGAGATAAGAGACTCAAAACTGGCTCCAAAGAATGACGGAATTACGGAAACGAACAATGAGCCAATAAAATATACTGATGATACTGGATTTATGAGAAAGAAGATGGGGAAAACTACAACGGAATACACCTTAGTCTGCACGCTCAGTCCTAGTGTGAACATTGCTTTTCCATGCTGCTTTTCCTGCCATAGAACCAGTGACATGAGCAGTAAGCAGTCTACAAGTGGTTCGAGCTTGCCGCCACCCGCCGACATGATGAGTCCATACACAAAATAGCCGGCAAAGAACATGCGTGCCCATTGTTTATTCTGTAGTTTCTCCTTGAGTAGAATGGAAAGTAAGACAAGATTCAGATTGAATACAAGCACAAGGAGGAAATTGAGCCACAACGGTTGTAACTCCCCTGCACCGGGGAATAGCCATGTAGCTATTGCAAAAAATATCAACCCAAAGACTGGATATTCGTACTCTACCCCACCCAAATATTCTGGTAGTACATGCTCTCCATCATTATATGGGAAACCTAAACCTTCCATAGATTCAGCAAGATATGTATCATTCATCGTATAGACTCCGAATCCATAGATCCAGAAGGCTTCACCATACATCTCGTTTCGATTTCGGTCTCTCTGGATGACAAGAACATCAGCAATCGGTATAGCGATTAGTGAGATCACAAGTGTGAGCACTAGGTACTTGCGGTACCTATAGATATGCAAACTAATCGCTGCCAACATTTTGTGCTCGACCGAGGAGTCTGACAAAAGCTGAGATAATAACCTTGTTGTTACACGGGAGGCGGTGCTTTCAGAAGTTCGGTCTATGATTTCTTGACCTTGACTATGAGAGGTAAGTGGGACAAGGCCAACTGTCACATTTGAGGCAGTGAGTGCACTTCTCAGCATCAACTGTTATTTTTCCTGTGTGAATTGAGAGTGCATCATGTTCGCACTGTGGGACACATGAACCACATGCTTGGCAGAGGACCGCTCTTCTGACCGCACGTTCTAACTGCTTGGTAAGCTGCTCCACGCTCTTTTCGTCAGTTCCTCGAGCAACCATGGAACCTGAACTGAAGAGTGCGATGCTGTTTTCGCCAGCACTTGTCCTAAGAGCGCCCATTTCCTCTGAGAGTTTCGTTCTACCAAATATCGGGAAGACTTTAGAAACTCTGTTTAAATCAATTCCCTGTGAGAAGGCGCCTTCGATGCTGAAACCCGATTTTGTACAAGGAGCAATCCCCTTTGTCACCTGAAGTTCCAGTTTTTCTCCAGGACTGGTTCGGTCAGGTTCAATATCAAGACCAAGCCTGTTGACCAGCTCCATCTGTCCCTGTGGGAGTTTCTTCCATCTCCAAAAACCCATCTCAATCCATTCATCTGGGAATCTGTATTTTTCAGCCCACTCTTTCATCTTGGACTCCCATCTCTCATGGTACTCAGGATGAGTTTCTCTCAGACTCTCCAACTCGGCTAGGGGTGAAGCTGGACAGAGATAGCAGCCCATCCTTTGATAACCTCTGTTGTAGAGCGGATTGAAATCTGCTTTTTCTCTAAAGATATACAACCAGACCTCTAGAGCATTCCAGTTCTGGATGGGGTTTGCAGAAACCTGTCCGGGGACCCAGGGATTTTCTGTAACACGTGGCTCAATGGACCTCTGGAATGACTCCAGTTTTCGTTGCCCCATGAAACTTAGTGTTTCACCACCCATATCTTCTGCAATCGATGTGGCTGCAGGTCCAAGCTTCAAGACTTTGCAACACCATCGAAAGTCACGAGCTGGGGGTCCAAAGACATCAACCGATTCCCAGAACCGGTCACCTGCCTTTTGTCCAATGATTTTGACATCTCGAGATTGAGCAAATCTGTTGATGTACTCGATAGTTTCTGGAAGTTCGATTCCAGTGTCCATGAAGAAAATCGGAGGCCTGTCTTCGATTGCCTTTTCTACAACCAGATATGTGACAAGCGAGTCTTTCCCTCCACTAAAACCAACAACTACTGGAAGACCCTGTTTGACTACAATCCGTTTTATGAAAGACATTGCCTCCTTTTCAATATCAAGTAAATCATTGTAGTTGGATGCTACCGCATCCTCCCAGGAAGATGTCTTCTGGTTCACTAAAGGTGAAAGAGGATCCTGGACCTCCCGGATTTTCACTGCGAAGCCCTTCTTTACCTTAGCCATATCTGTACCTGTCATTCGAGAGATACCTGTAGCAACAACAGCTCCATTTGAATCAGCAATCCAAACCTCATCATCAACCTGAACATCTGCGTCGCATCCTGCAATTCCAGGGACCATGAGATTTGCTCCTTCTTTCAGATATTGTAGGACTCCATCATGTATTGTGACCCATTTCTGTCGACTCACTAAACCGATTCTCCGGGCACCCTCAAGGGACAGGAGGAAGGTATAGCTGCGTTTTGGAATATCAAACCGTAAACGACCCACAATGTGACCATCGACAATTATCTCATACATCGCATCCAGTGAGGAAACCTTGTTCATCACAATAGTCCTGTCTGATGGAAGAAGCTCTTGACCAATTCCCTCACCGAACTGAGCATCAATGGTGCTCTTCGTCCTTTCAAGATGACCCTCCATGGCAGGGAATGGATCTCCTGGAGGAGAGATCTCAATCTTCCTTGCCATTGATCCACAGACACTACATTCGGTTGATGTAATTCTGGGAACGTTGCATGTGTCACACCAGAAGAAGCGAATCCTTGTCAGATATGGAGCATGGCCTCTTCGGAATTTCCTGTTTCTTCTGTTTCCTCTGGCCAGCTGGGTCCATCTCCGTTCGTTCTGAAGGGGACCATTCAGATTAGCTATTTCAAGAGACCGGAATGTCCAACTTACTCAACGTGTCCTCTGTAGGTCGTCCTTTCTTGTCCCAACCTCTAAGTTCGTAGTACTCCTTCAACATCTGATTAAGATGCACAACACGGTTTCTTGACCCACCCTCGGGAAGCGGTTTGAAGAACCTTTGTGGAAGTGTGTCATCCTCAGCAGTGAATCCCTCACGTAGATTGAAGAGACGTTCTAGGTTGTAGATTCGAGCACCTAGTCTGAGTAGATCATGACCACTGAGTTCAAAACCGGTTCCCGCGGAGACCATCTCGGCATAATCATCAACTGTCCATGCAAAATTCGTGAACCGACAGACAACCATGCAGTCCATGGCTGCTGAGAGGTCCTGATAGAGTTTCACAAGGTCCGCCTTTCCCTCTGGCCTGTCACGGTCAACAAGGACTGGAGAACCTAACACTTCAGGCCCAATCAGGTATGAACGTAGATGACAGCCCCCACGGTTTGAAGTGGCATACCCGAGTGCATGGCCTTGTGCGCCGCGTGGGTCATAGGCAGGTAGTTCCAGTCCCTTTACCTGCATAGCGAGCTCGGGTGCTCCATAACGTTCAGCAAGTCTCATAGACCCTTCACTCATTTCGGCTCCGAGTCCGCGCAAATATGCTATGTCATCTATTAGGTCAAGTACTCCTGTTGTGTCACCGAATTTTAGAGGAGCATCGAGCTTCCCCTTCTCAACGAGTTCCATTGCTGCTCCAATGGTAGAACCTGTGGAAATTGTATCCAAACCGAGATGATTGCATCGGTCGTTAGCAATTGCTATCCATTCAAGGTCGTTTATTCCGCACTGGGGACCAAGAGCCCAAAGTGACTCATACTCAGGACCCCCAACCTTTTCTCCCTTAATCAAACTGATACGACCACATCCAATGGGACACCCATGGCAGTGGTATGTTCCCGCCGAGAACCTCTCAAGGAGCTTCTCACCCGATACCCCTTCAGCATCATTGAAGGTACCCTCTTGGAAGTTATGTGTAGGTAGCATCCCCAGCTCATTGGCTACACTCACTAGTACTGGAGTGCCATACATTGGAAGTGATTTGTCAGTCACTGCATTCTTTTTGATGAGTCTACGGGCTCGTTCTACTGCGGCCTTGAGTCGCTCTTGGTCATGAACACCGACCTCTCCAGAGCCCTTGGCAACGATTGCCTTGAGGTTCTTCGAGCCCATAACTGCACCAACACCTCCACGACCTGCGGCTCGATGCTTATCAGTCATAATAGCCGCCATCAGACCAAGGTTCTCGCCCGCAGGGCCAATGCAGGCAACTTGCGCCTTTGCATCGGTCGCCTCCAATAACTCATCAGAAGTAGTGAAAACATCCCTGCCCCATAATTTCGAGGCATCTCTAACCTCAACTTCATCATCATTGATCCACAGATAGACAGGATTGTCGGATTTGCCATGAAGGACCACTGCAGCAAATCCTGCACGTCTGAGCTGAGCACCAAAGTAGCCCCCTGCATGAGAATCAAATATCGTACCTGTAGTTGGAGACTTTGTGATAACAACAAACCTACCTGCAGTTGGGACACTTGTCCCTGTGGAGGGACCTACAGCAAATACAAGCAGGTTATCCGGTGAAAGGGCATCAGTTCCCGGAGCAAGATTATCAAACAGGAGTTTTACTCCCAGCCCCCGACCTCCAAGATAATGCTCGTATAAGTCAGGAGGCAGGGATTCTCTACGAATGCTTTTGTCGTGTAGGTAGACATGTAGAATCGGGGCATCGGCATAAAGTGAAGATTTTGACAACTTTCTACCTCCTAGTCATTGAAGATATTGTGTTCCTTGTCGGGACAGGTAAGACATCGCTCTTTGTACCACTTGTAGACCTCCTTGGGTTGCTTGGCCATGTTTGCCATTCTGCTGGGGCAAGTCCAACACGGCTTGTCAGGAACCATCCATGAGTCACTATACTGAGCCCATCGAAAGTCCTCCACTATTGCCACACCAGAACTGGTCCCGAGGCGATCAGCCCCAGCGTCTATCAAACGTACAGCATCCTTGAAGGTTTTGATACCGCCTGCAGCCTTGACACCCATATCAGGACCAACTGTTTCTCGCATCAATCTGACGTCATGAGGTGTTGCACCCATGGGGCCAAATCCAGTGGAGGTCTTGACAAAATCAGCTCCAGCCTCTTTGCATATCAGACAGGCCTTTCGTTTCTGATCGTCAGTGAGAAACCCAGTTTCAAGAATGACCTTGACATGCGCATCTCCTGAGGCGTCAATGACTGACTCAATATCTCGCTTCACAAGGTCATAGTTTTCATCCCTAAGCGCTCCAATGTTGATGACCATGTCAACCTCGTGAGCACCTGCATGAACCACATCTTTTGTCTCACAAGATTTCACCTCTGGTGTCGTGGCTCCGAGGGGGAATCCTATGACGGCACATACCTTCACAGAGGTGTCCTGAAGAAGTTCAACAGCATAGGGGACATGAACAGGATTTATGCAGACAGCTGCAAAATTGTAAATTGTTGCCTCCTCGCACAGCTGCTTAATCTTTGCTGTGGTTGTTTCTGGCTTGAGAACCGTGTGATCAATCATCTTGGCAAGTTTTTCCACAGTGAGGTCCAATTGGGGCGCCTCCGAATGTGGAAAAGCATCTCTATAACAATAAACCCTTCGAATTCCTCAATTGTGGGTCTATCTTGTGCCTAAGTATGATTTGATGTCATCAAGGACCTCTTTCTGGAGTCTGATTACATCATGAACCTCAATCTCTTCTGCATCTTTCACTACTGAGTTAAGCTGGACTACTGTCCCAACTGCGTCCACTTTTGAGAAATCAACAGGGAATTCCACTTCGGCACCCTTCACAATGAGCTCTGAGCGTGTCGGATTGAGTGCGATTCTGATACTTCGTACAATGCCAATTCTTCTGGCTCTATTGTCCAGGACTTCCTTTCCCAGCAGTCGTCCTGGCATGCTTAGCTCGTACAGCTCTGCTTCGACACTGGGCATGCTTTCCTTAGTAGTAGTAGTAGTCATTTCAACTTGGCTCCTTGCTCTATTACTTCTGTTTGTAGGAGGCTTTTTACAGTGAGTATTATCACTGAATACTAGAAACGGATTACTTCACGAGGCTTTAGTATTGGTGAATAATACAATCTATGTGGATGAACCAATGGTGCGCAAAAAAACTATAGAACATAGAGCGTATCAGGTCAACCTCGCTGAAGTCGCAGCTAAAGAGAGTACAATGATAGTCCTGAGTACAGGATTGGGGAAGACAATTATTGCGGCGCTTGTGGCTGCAAGGCGCCTCGTTCAACACCCGGATTCAAAAATCCTGTTTCTGGCACCATCAAGACCCCTTGTAGACCAGCAAGCACGATATCTACGAAGAGTTTTGGAGCTTGATGAGGACTTGGTTGTATGTCTGACAGGACATGATTCTCCGGACCAACGAAAGAAAACTTGGGAAGAGGCTCGCGTAGTAGTAATGACCCCTCAAGCTCTTCAGAATGATCTTGTCCAGAGAAGCTATACTCTTGAAAATGTGTCATTGATTGTCTTTGATGAGGCTCATCGTGGTGTTGGTAATTATGCCTACACGTTCATTGCAGAGCTCTACGAAAAACAGGGTTTCAATAGGAAAAGCCTTGGTCTCACTGCATCACCGGGTCATCAAGCAGAACATATTAGAGTGGTATGCGAGAATCTCAGACTTCCTCATGTTGAAGTTAGAGATGAGAAGAGTAGAGACGTACGTGACTATATTGTTTCAATAGACTCCGAGATGCGATTCATCACACTACCTCCGGAGATTGAGGTCCTAAGAGATATTCTCTATTCGATAGTCGATGTGTATAGAGTCCCAGTAATCAACCAAGGATTCAGTCTACCTGAGGCAAGGCGTATGACTCGAAAGGAGATATTGAAGGCTCAGAAAGATGTCCGAAAGGAGCTCGGTTCATACACAAAACCACCACATGGACTCTATGTCGTAATTCGAAACCTCACAGCACTACTACGAGTCATCCATCTGTTGGAGTTTGTTGGAACTCAGGGTCTGACACCAACCCATCGATACATTCAGGGAGTTTATGAGGAAATTAGGAATAAGAAGAGCTCGAAGGGCATCAAGGATTTGGTGTCAAGATCAGAGTTTAAGCAGTTCGAGAGCCTACTAAGTGCGCTCATTGAAAAGGACCATCGACATCCCAAGGCAGATGCCGTTTTAGAGATTGTGAGCGAACAGCTATCAATTGATCTGGACTCACGTATTCTGATATTCACTCGTTTTCGAGACACTGCTGTTGAGGTATGTGAAACCTTGGAGCAGCTTGATGATGCTCGGGTAAGCCGTTTTGTGGGACAGAGTTCTCGCGGTTCAGATAAAGGATTCAGTCAGAAGAAACAGGTAGAGATTCTCGATGGATTTCGAAACAATGAGTTCAATGTATTAGTTGCCACACAGGTGGGAGAGGAGGGTCTGGACATTCCAGAATGCAACCTGGTGGTGTTCTATGACTGCGTCCCATCTGTAGTGCCATATATCCAACGCAGAGGGAGAACAGGGCGTCATTCTCCGGGACGTGTTGTGATTTTTGTTGCAAAAGGGACTCACGATGAGTTCTATCATTGGAGTGTGATTAGTAAATTGAAGAAGATGCCTTCAGCTCTTAAAGAGGCTGAGAAAGAGGATGACGAGAAACAGACCAGTCTAGAGGACTTTGTATCAGATGGTGAGATTCAGGTCGCAGAATCTATGGTGAGTAAGGCTCCGAAGAAAGACGACCATATTCGACTCATTGTCGACTCCAGAGAACTCCCCACAGCCGTTGCACGTGAGCTGACAAGACTCGATGTTGTGATTTCTGGAGAGAGTCTAGAGATTGGCGATTATGTGGCATCTGAGGATGTGGCAATTGAGCGAAAAGAAACTGGGGACTTCATCCAATCACTCATTGACGGTCGTCTCTTTGTTCAGCTGTCAGCTTTGCGCTCAGCTTATCGGCGCCCAGTGCTCATTATCGAAGGAGAACAGATTATAGGTCAACGGGCAGTCAACCCAGCTTCAATTTATGGCGCTCTGGCATCAATTGCTATCAGGATACAGGTGCCAATCCTCTGGACCCGAAACGCTGAAGAAACAGCAAATGTTCTCTATAGGATTGCGCATCTTGAGCAAGTAGGGTCTGGAAAACCTCTCCGAACACGGTCAGGGGACACAAAGGGCTCAGACGCTCAGGCTCTCGAATACATCCTGTCAGGCTTCCCGGGAGTGGACACTGTTACCTCTAGATCAATCTTATCGGAATTTGGAACTCTGGAAAGAGTCTTCTCTGCCGACCAGAAAGAATTGCAGAAAGCTAAAGGTGTAGGGCCAAAGATTGCTACACGAATAAGACGTTTATTGACCACAAAATACCCTGGTTCTGAAAGTTAGTATACTCGAGGATTCTTCCCCTTACCCCTCTCGTATGCCTCGCGTAGAATATCTGTTATTTTCCTACTGAGTTCCCAATACTCTATGTAGTCCTTTTCTTCAAGTCGGACTGCACTGAGAACACTACGAAATAGCATGTACAGTTTAGGATCAAGTTCGCGAATTTCACAGAGGGCTTCCTTTGCCAGTTGAAGTCCTCTTAATCGAATCCTGTCTCGCTTTGTCATATCTTCAGCGACTTTCTTCATTTCCTGTTCATTCTTGAGTACAAAACCAAGCTCTTTCATTATACCAACGATATCTAGAGTTCGATCAAGATCAGTATCTGCATATTCTGGAAGCTCATCCATATCACCAGTTGCTATGAATACATTTTCAGCTGTTGCCCGCCAGATTTTCTGCATGATGTGACTGTCACCGTTTCCTGTGGGTTCGTAACCATCCTGCTCCACAAGACCGCATTTCTCAAGCTCCTTAATGTGGTATCTTACAGTTTGAGGTTTGATTACCTTCTCAGGATCTTGTGCAGAGAGAAATTCAATGAGTTCTGTTGTAGACATTCGGCGAGCTCGTAGAGCATGAAGAATCTGCCTCCGGCTCTCATCGCTCAGAACTTTATAGGCATCGATTGCTTCCTCGCCAGTCAGGACCTTTATCGTATCCATTGGTTTCGCCCCTTGCATTGGAATTCAACCTTACCTCAAACTATAAGCATTAAGAAATGAACAAAGTCATGTTTTACTCGACAACTAATAGCCCAGCGGGCTACTAGTGTCGGAATTCTTGTAGGCAATTTTATTGCCCTTCTGCATTGATTATGCAGGAACGTAGATCCATTGGCGCATGTCCTGCAAGCATGGAACACGCTTGATCAGTTTCTTCTTCAAGAGTTTTCTAAGAGCATATCTGACAGTTCTAGGTGCAAAGGATACCTTGTCCAAAAGCTGCTTTGGAGTGACGCCACCCTTACCGCTGCTCCTGAGAATGTCAAGAACTATCATCTGGCTCTTTGTGAGCTTCATGTTCTTGAGCTCTTCTTTGAGTTGTTGATCGCTCATCATTTTTGAATACCTTCCCATTGTAATTTGTCAATTAGTTGAGGTTTTCTTAGAGAAATTGCCTCAATCAACTAGTTATTTGACTTACAAAGTTGCTTATTAACTTATCGCCGTCTGGAGTAGCATGTCGCGGTCGTGGGCTGTGAAGGATTAACGTTGTTAATTTCTATTCGATGTCAATTTGACCTTTCTGACACTTCGGGCTGGAGAATGGATACCTCTGTAGAATTGCGGGAAAGTCTTTAACTCTGAGAGGCATGGGTTAGTTGATTCACGATGAAGAAGGCCGTCATACTTGCAGCAGGTGACTCGACGAGAATGCTACCACTCTCTGCCAACCAGCCGAAACATTTACTGCCCATCGCTGGGAAACCGTTGATTTTTCACACTATGGAAGCATTAGAAAAAGCTGGTATCAGAGAGACCTTGGTTGTCTATGGCTATCACGCAGAAAAGCTTCGCGAGGCTGTTGAAACGCAATCGTGGAAGATGAAAATCTCGTTCGTGAATCAAAAAGAACGGAAAGGAACTGCACATGCAGCTGGTCATGCGAAGAAATTCGTTGGAAAAAGCGATGCTATTCTGATGTATGGTGATGTGATGGTGGGCCCTAATACTTTCGAAGGTCTCATTGAACGGCACAAGAAGAGGGGGTTTGATCTGACGCTCTCTGTCAAACCAATTGAGAATCCTAGTGCCTATGGCGTTGTCAAGGTTCAGAGGGGAAAAGCTAAAGCTCTCATAGAAAAACCAGAACCAGAGCAGATGGTCAGTAATCAGGTGAATGCGGGAATATACGCGATTAGCGCTCCGCTCTGGGAGGCTATAGAGAAGACTGAACTTTCGCCAAGAGGCGAGTACGAAATCACGGACTCCATATCGATGTTGATAGAGCAAGGAAATGTCGGAGCATATTCATTGCCATCATGGTGGTTGGATATCGGTAAGCCATGGGATTTACTCGAAGCGAACAAGCTATACCTTGAACAACAGGAAGCGCAGATTATTGGCAGAGTGGAAAATGGCGCAGTTCTAAAAGGAAACGTCTTCATCGGAGAAGATACTACTGTTAGAAGTGGTGCCTATATTGAGGGACCTGTCTTTATAGATTGTGAGTCGGTGATAGGACCAAACTGCTATGTCCGCCCGTACAACTGCTTGGGAAAGAGAGTCAAGATTGGTAATGCAGTGGAAATCAAGAACTCCATCATTATGGATGATACAAATGTGGGACACCTCTCGTATGTCGGTGATTCAATAATTGGTCAGAGATCTAATTTAGGTGCAGGTACCATCACAGCCAATCTAAGACATGACGATAGGTCCATCTTTGTCACCGTGAGGAGCGAGCGTATCAACTCAGGAAGACGAAAGCTTGGAGCCATAATCGGCGATGATGTAAAGACTGGTATTGGAACCTCAATAAGTCCTGGAGTAGTACTTCATCAGGGGGCTCAGACCGGCGTTGGTGTCATTTTGGAACGGGATATCCCACCGAACAAACTCGTTATTGCCAGACAGCAACAGGTGGTTATGGATACAGACCATAAGTAGAGAGTGGAGATTTTGTCATCCAACACACTAAAGGAGTTCAACACGATAATAAAGGACTCAAGTAGTGTTGACGTGCTATTTGGATTCTGCTATCCATCCACCTACAGAGCAGGAATGACCGGACTGGCACTTCATATTTTCTATACGCTTCTAAATGCAAGAGAAGACACATCCTGTGAGAGATATTTTAGATTTGACACCTTGTCCCCCACACTCTCAGTAGAGAGTAAGAGACCCCTGAGGAACAATCACGTCATTGGATTCTCTTTGACCTATGAGGAAGATATCATCCATCTTATACAGATGCTCGATTCGGGAAATGTGCCGGTTCGCGCTGAGGACAGGAGCGGTGAGGACTCGATAGTGATTGTGGGCGGACCTGTGGTCACTGCAAACCCTGAACCCTTTGTTGATTTTGTTGATGCCTTTGTGGTGGGCGAGGGAGATTTAGTAATACATGAAATTGTGGATTGTGCAAAATCTGGAAACTCACGCAAGGAGGTCTTAACTGAACTCGCCGAACTCAGGGGAGTCTATGTTCCAGCCATACCAAAGTCAAAGGTCGAACGTAACATTATTCATAATCTTGACTCACTCGATTACCCTGTGGCTCAAATCATTCCCAATGTTGTAGAGGGTTCTCGACTCGAGCCTGTATTTGGCAAATCGTTCCTTCTTGAGGTGACAAGGGGTTGTGGGCACTCGTGCAGATTCTGTCTGATTGGTCATGTATGTCAGCCAAGAAGGACGAGGAGCCTGAATAAATTGAAGGATCTCGTCAGAATTGGCACAGAAAACACTCCTGTTGAAAAAGTATCCATGGTGGGTTCATCCTTGGGAGACCTCGACGCTCTGGAAGACCTTGTGTGTTGGACTGTCAGCCAGAATCTGGGAGTTTCTGTCCCCTCCCTCCGTGCAGACTCGGTGACCGAGTCTCTTTTGAAGTGTCTTGTGCAAGGCGGACAACGAACACTGACTATAGCCCCTGAAACAGGATCACCTGAACTTCGAAGATCAGTAGGAAAGGGATTGGAAGACTCTGACATTGAGTGTGCAGTGGAAACCGCTGCTCAGGCGGGGTATAACTCACTCAAGCTCTATTTTATAACTGGTCTTCCGGGAGAAACTGATGATGATATCAAGGCATCAGTTGACATGATTGTGAAGCTATCAAAGACATCAGGAATGAGGGTCACCGCCAGCGTCAATCCATTCATTCCAAAGGCTCAAACGAGATGGGAGAGAGAGGCGCAACCGCCCTTAGATGAACTTCGTCGGAAACTAAAGATAGTAGAGAAGGGAGTCAAGGGGAGATCGAAAGTCACGATTGAGTCACTGGATCCGAGAAATGCTAGGATACAGGCTGCACTCTCTGTTGGGGACCGTTCATTGGGTCCAGTGATTCAGACTGCTGCAAAGTATGGTGGTTATGGGGGATGGAGACGAGCTGAGAAGGAAACAGGGATTTCTTTCCTCTCAGTCGCAAATGATGCGGAAAGACTGCAGAATGAACTACCCTGGGAGTTTTTGCGCAAATGATGAGGATTACCCCCGCGCCGTCTTGACAAAGCTCTTAAGTCAATTTTCAGAAGTCTGTCATGAGATACACCATGACCGTGACAGGTCATGGATGTCTGGTGACAATGAATGTCTGAAGATGGTGAATTTCGGGAAGCCTTTCCCGCGCTTAGTAAAGAACTTGAAGAAGAAGCCACAAAGACATTCAAGATAGATGGTGTCCGGACAATGGCCGAGGAAACAGATTCTACGGGAGGCAGAGAAACATTCACACCTGACGTCGTCGACTATATTCGACGATGTGACACCGTGTCGCAGGCTCTTGAAATCGTTGAGTTTCTCATAAAGCAGAAGGAGATCAGTCCATCACAAGCCAAGGAAATTAGAGGCCAGTTGAAGACTGAAGGTCTCAGAAGCTTTGGGTCTAAGAAGGAGAAAGACCACTACCTCCACCACGGAATTGGCGATGAGTAGCTAAAAAGCTATTAGATGTGATATTTACATCCACGAGTTTTACATGCTTATTAGAACAACTAAGGCTACAAAGACACAGAGGGCGGGGGTCCACTCCACTACTGTTGTAGAGGTGGGGAGTAGATGATGATGAAGTCAAAGTTGAGTAGGAAACTATCAAAGATACTTCATGATGCTGTATCGGAGGACCTAGAGATTTATGACTTACATGAGTGGAAGAAGGCATGTAGGTCCTTTGCACCTATTTCCTATGCGGTTCACACGAGGAAACAATGGCTCAAGACGAATCGATATAGAATTGTGGCAGCGCGAGAAATCATTGAGTTTGTTGATAGCTGGGTGACTCACTTTCGAAACAGAGAGGACTTTGAGGAGTATACAATGGCGGCACTGCAGCATGAGGTGATTCAGGTCATTCGTAGAGCTCAGCAAAAGACTACATCGGAAAAAGGCATCCTGAACAGTGTGAAGTTGAGTGGTTTCAAGAGCTTGATTCGATGGGCGGATAATCCGAAAGAACTAGAGAAGGGACCATACAAAGGAAGTGATATCATCCCGGAGGAGGCGATTCACACAAAGAGAACACGGTCAGTCGCAAGGGATGAGCTGGTTTCTCCAAAAGTCAATCTTGTGAAGGATTTTGTATTAGTTGGGAAGAACGTAATCAACGTGGTCATATCCATCATAAATGCGAGCAGGTTTCCGTTTCAGAATGTTGAGATAGAGCTTCGACTGGATGATAACCTTTCAGTCAATTCTGTGGAGCCCTATGTTTGGTCTCCGCGTGATAGAAAAATTCGAATTGGGTTCATTGAGGCCTCACTTAATCATAGTTGCCATGAGGTGCAGATTAATGTCAGGATGACCTGCAGAAAACGTGAAGGGCCTTACACAGTTGGTGGTCTGCTTCTATTCGATAACTTGCTGCATGGAGTCAGGGCTGAAATAGATGTTGAAGAAAAGATGATTTCACTCTGAGAGTCCACCTAGCTGATGAATCAATATTTTCAGATAGGATTGCCGGACCCACTTCTTCACCTCTGCATGGGGATGGGGTTTTTCAAGAGCATGCTTGGCCAATAGTCTGAGTAGGTCTCCCTTGAAGCCGACCACTCCGTGGATCTTATGGCCTTGTTTTGAAAAAGCCTTCACTACATCTGCTGAGCAGGAGATTCGGGTGACTTGTTTAGTTCCCTCTCCTTGGAAGGTAACTGTGGGAATCTTTGATGGTTTCGAAACATCATCTCCTAGGGCATCCAGGTACCGTTTTCCCAGAGCTAGATAGATTAAATCGAATCCATTGGAAGTCAAAGAAGAGAAGGATGACTTCAAATTTAGAATCTGGGTACGTTCTCTGATTTGGGATAGTTTCATGTTTATGAAGCTACAATCATATGGTGGTACTAGGTCGTGCTCTTGGAGTATACCAAAGCCTGCAGAAACAACGACTAACTGAACCTCAACATTTGGGATTTTGCGGAGTAGGTCAACAGCTTTGACGAGTTCAGTGTTCTGAGGACCTGTGTAAATTTCACGGGCGGGTGCGCAGACTTCTGGGAGCTTCTTTCGCCAGTATTCTATGTCTGGGTGTTTGATTAGCTCAAGGCAAGATGGTTGTTTGGTGTGATAGTGGAGCTTTCTCTTGCCACAACTACCCACAACTAAGAGCCTCACAACGGCCTCCTCATATTAGGAGGAGGTATGACTCTTCTTAAACACCGAGATTGTTCATTCTACTTCTAGATTGAATCAGTTGGGTTTGTACACACCCTTATCACGAGCCCAGGAGATTGTTTCAGGGTCACAACGCTTGAGCTCACGCTCTGGGAAGTCACTCAGCAGGTTCCAGCCGATATCGAGGGTCTGTTCAAATGACCTGTCCTCAAATTCTCCCTGATTGATGAACTCAGCCTCGAATCTGTCTGCAAACTTGAGATACTTCTGATCCCTATCTGTCAGAGCTTCAGAGCCAACAACTGCAACAAGGTCTCGAAGATCTCGACCTTCGGAATAGGCATAGTAGAGCTGTGCCTGAATTTCCTTATGGTCGAACCTTGTCATCCCCTCACCAATGCCCTCTTTCATCAGCCTGCTGAGCGAGGGACCGGGGTCTATTGGTGGGTATATCCCTCGTCTATGCAGACCTCTTCCAACAATCATCTGACCCTCAGTGATGTATCCCGTGAGATCAGGAATGGGGTGAGTCATATCATCCTGAGGCATGGACAGGATAGGCATCTGAGTGATTGTGCCATTGCGTCCATGTATACGACCAGCTCGTTCGTAGATTAGACTGAGGTCTGTGTAGAGGTATCCAGGATACCCACGACGGCCTGGTACCTCGGACCTTGCTGCGCTGATTTCTCGGAGTGCCTCGGCATAATTCGTCATGTCTGTAAGTATGACAAGCACATGCATATCTGCAGTGTAAGCCAAGTATTCAGCTGCAGTGAGTGCAGCACGTGGAGTGATGATACGCTCAATGGCAGGATCGTTTGCGAGATTCAAAAACAGAGTCGTGTGTTCAAGGGCACCTGTTTCTTCGAAGGACTGCATGAAGTACTGCGCTTCGGTGGCCGTAATACCCATCGCACCGAACACTATGGCAAACTCACCCTCTTCACCCGGTATCTTTGCTTGTCGGACTATCTGTGCAGCAATTCTATTATGAGGAAGGCCAGAGCCTGAGAAGATAGGTAGTTTTTGACCGCGGACCAGTGTATTTAGTCCATCAATTGCGGATATACCTGTCTGGATTGGTTGGCGTGGATACTGTCGTGCGTATGGATTAATGGGCGAACCATAGATGTCCCAGTGATCTTCAGCGGTAAGGGGAGGACCCTTGTCCAATGGGTTTCCAGCTCCATCAAGGACTCTTCCTAGAATCTCAGATGAAACTGGAAGCTTCAATGTATCACCAGTGAAGCGTACAGCAGTGACATCTGTATCAAGCCCACTTGTACCCTCAAAGACTTGTATAACAGCACGCCCTTTTCCTGTTTCAAGAACCGTGCCTGTTAACAACTCCCCTGAAGGGGCTCTGATTTTCACAACCTCATTGTATGCAACATCATGTGTGTTTTCGACAACAAGAAGTGGACCACTTACATCATGAACTGTTCTGTAGACGATTGAGGATTCTTTGGACATCGTGTGGACCATCCTAGTCATTCAGTCTATGCTTCAGTGTCGTAAAAGCAGCCGAGTTTTAAGAGTTCCGAAGTGTTTCTACAGCCAAGCCGCTACATGAAAGAACGCTAGAATTGGTGCCAACAACAAAGCTCTGACTATCAGGGACTTACCCTTTCCAGTCATATCGTTCGCATTTGGCGTGAAATAAAGAATAGCCCCTATCAATAAGCAAATAGCTGCAACTCCATCACCCAACCAGACCAATAATGCGATTATCTCGCCATCTGTCATACCAACTAGCTGAAGCCAAGCAAGGGTCGCACTCTCAAGAGTAACTGGCTCAACTCCGCTGAACTGGCCAAACAGATTGACAATGAGAGGCCCACCAAAGTATAAGGCAACCCCCAGCACGACCAGAGACTTCGCTAGACCATCGCTGAGACTGGTTGCATAAATCATCATACCTAGGAGGACAAAGATCAGATAGCCACGAATGGCAAGTGCAAAGAGAACATTGAGTATCTCACCAATTGTATTGAACCAGTTTTCAGGCATCTGTAAATCAAATGGCGATTGGAGTAATAGAAGCACTTGACTGATCATTTGGCTCACAGAAGGGAGTCAGTACAATTGGTTATAATGACCACTCAAACGAGCTCATGTCGCAATGTCTGTAAGTCCTCTCTCATTGTTGACTTGATTTTCGGAAATCTTAGAGCCGCTGCAGGATGATAGGTCATGAAGTATTTCCTCCCACCATTTTCATAAAATCGCCCATGAGCGTCAGAAACTCTCCACGGACCAATGAGAGATGAGATTACCACTCCTCCTAAGAGCACCACGACCTGTGGGTTGATTATCTCAATCTGTTGCTCAAGATAACCCCTACAGGCATCAATCTCAGCCTGAGTGGGAGTCCGATTCCTTGGAGGTCTTGACTTAAGGATTGATGTGATGAAAACGGACTCTCGAGAGAGCCCAATCTCTTTAAGTAATTCAGTCAGGAACTCGCCCGATTTACCTACAAAGGGCTTCCCTGACTCATCCTCCTTCTTACCAGGTGCCTCACCAACAAACATCACTTGCGAAGTAACCGGACCTTCACCAGGGACTGCATAAGTACGAGTTCTATGTAGCGGGCAGAGTGTACAGTTCCTGATGACTTCATGCAACTCTTCCAGCTGTTTTTGCCGCTTCATGTCGACTAGCTATATCACACACTTCGCCATAAAGGCTACGAATTCTAGGACTATTTCGACAAGCACTATGCTGTTTCTTGGAACACCATGCCGGACTCCGACAACTCCTGAAATAGTGTTTGAAACTCTCCTTCCATCTTCCTCTCAATGGCATCCATTGTTTCGTCATATGAGTCCCATGGTGATATCTTCATTCGCGCAATATTGTCCAACACACTGAGCTCCAAGATTCTTTGGACATGAACACCCATCTGTACGGCTTCGGTCATCTTGTGTGCAAAGTTGATGATGATTCTCAACATACGATAGGTCTTGCCGATTGGTGAGTATGTATCAATCTCATGGAGTGCACTCTGAGTCAGGAAGTCCTCCTTGATCATTCTGGCGGCTTCCAGAATAGCTCTTTCAGACTCTGGCAGTGCGTCGGGACCTACAAGCTGGACAATCTCTCTGAGTTCCTGATCCTTCTGCAGGAGGGCTAGAGCCTCTTTGACCAGTTCGGGCCAATCTCCACCCATGTTTGCTCGCTGCCACTTTTCAAGCGTATTGAAGTATAGAGAATAACTTGTCAGTGTGTTAATGGCTGGAAAGAACCTTCTAGCTGCAAGGTCCTTGTCGAGCGCCCAGAACACCTTCACAATCCTTAGCGTAGCCTGTGTGACCGGCTCTGAGAAATCTCCGCCAGGAGGTGAAACCGCGCCACAGATTGTGATTGACCCAAGTTTCTCTTCTGAACCAAGTGTCTTTACTCTACCGCCTCGTTCATAGAACTGAGCCAATCGTGAGCCAAGGTATGCGGGATATCCCTCCTCGGATGGGAGCTGGCCCAAACGACTTGAAATCTCACGTAAAGCCTCAGCCCAACGAGATGTCGAGTCTGCCATCAGAGCAACATCATAGCCTTGGTCGCGGAAATATTCAGCCATTGTAACTGCGACATAGATAGATGCTTCACGTGCTGCAACTGGCATGTTCGAAGTGTTGGCAATCAGAACTGTTCGTTCCATCAGGGGACGACCAGTCTTTGGATCTTTTAGATGAGGCCACTCCTCAAGTGCCTCTGTCATCTCATTTCCTCTCTCACCACAGCCAACATAGACCACAACTTGAGCATCAGCCCATTTGGCAAATTGATGCAGGGTCACAGTCTTCCCAGTCCCAAATCCGCCAGGAATCGCCCCAGTGCCTCCCTTTGCCTGAGGCATGAAGGTATCGATAACTCGCTGTCCTGTCAAAAGGGGAGTGTCCATCCCAACGCGGTCTTTGAATGGTCTTCCCACTCTGACGGGAGTTCTCTGCAGCATGATGACGTCGTGTATGTCACCATGTTGGTCCTTCACCTTGCATATGGTTTCAGTTACTGTATACTCTCCCTTCTTGACCAGCTCCACAATCTCCCCCTCGACCCCATGAGGAATGAGTATCTTTGAGGTGATGATACCGGTTTCAGGCACCTCTCCAATAATGTCACCAGGTGCAACCTTGTCACCCACCTTGACTATAGGGGTGAACTCCCACTTCTTCTCCTTGTTGAGTCCATCAACACTCAAGCCCCTTGTGATGAAGTCGCCTGATAATTCTCGGAGGTTGGGCAGGGGTCTCTGTATACCATCATAGATTGATCCCAAGAGTCCTGGACCGAGTTCTACTGAGAGAGAGTCTCCAGTGGCTTCCACTGGTTCACCGGGAGCAATACCAGATGTTTCTTCATACACCTGAGCTGTAAACTCCTCATCTCCAACTTCAATCACCTCACCAATCAACTTCTGGTTTCCTACTCTCACAACCTCATACATACGAACAGCAGGAATCCCAGAGCACTGTACTACAGGTCCTGCAATATTCTCAATACGCCCAGTTACTTTGGTCAAAGTCCATGTCTCCGATTTCATTTTAGATTAGATGTTTATATCGATTCCAACAGCTCTGCGAATCAAATCTCTCAGTACTGCTTCATAGGCGCCAGTGGCTCCATCTCTGTCAGGTACCAGCAATATAACTGGTACGGGTGACTGTGATAGCTCAACGATTGCGTCTTCTACTTCTGTAGCTAGAGGCTCAGTGATTAATATGAGTCCCATGGTGGGGTCTCTGAAATACTGATAGAGAAGATCGCGGGTTTCTGCGGTGCTTTTCGGAACGGCACACTCACTAACGCCAACTAGCCGAAAACCCGTGACAGTATCTCTATCACCAATCACTGCTATTTTATCGCTTGACATGTGAACTACCACTGCAGTCGAACTTAGACTCATGCTTTGCTGTCTACTAAAAAGCATTTGGAATTGTATTGGTTTTCAGATTCTAGCTCGCAAATTGAGCGATGATATCAGCTTCTTCGACAATCGTCCAACAGTACAGGCACTTGAGCTGGACAGGAGTCCTCGAAACAACCTCATACTTACTATGAATTGGTTCACGCTCTTTGTTTGTCACGCATCGCTGATTGGGGCAATCAAAGATATCGGTGATTGTTTCAGGAAGCTCAACGCGAGTCTTTTTTATGACCTTGGAGTCCTTTATGAGGTTGATAGTTGCTTCTGGTGCGACCAGCGCAATCCTAGCAACTTCTGCTTCCTTGAGAAACCGGTTCTCTACCTTCACGATGTCTTTCTTTCCAATCTTGGAACTGCTTATGTTCATGGCGAGGGTCACGATGTTTCCATCTTTACCAGTGATGCCCAATATTTTAAGGACCTCCAGGGCTTTTCCAGCTCTAATATGATCAATCACGGTACCATCATGAATCTTGACTATTCTGATTTTTTCCTCACCAACCATCTCGGACATGTCATATCACCCACAGGTCCGTCCTACAACGCACCCAGTTTTAGACCTTCCCCTTGAATGTAGATATCATATGTGACTCAAAGGCGAAGGTTGATATGCGCTGCGGGAGGAGCAGTCCCGTAAGACGGTGAAATGGTCTTGGTTCTAGAAGGTCTTGGAAAGTCACTCAACTCGGCCTTGAAGAGGCTGTTCGGTGCGAGTGTTATTGATGAGGAACTAGTGAAGGAACTCGTGAAGGACATCCAACGTGCATTATTGGTGGCGGATGTTGATGTCAACCTTGTAATGGCAATAACCAAGAGAGTAGAGGAACAAGCCTTGGATGAGAAACTGCCAAGAGGTGTTTCTCGTCGTGAACACATTGTTCGTGTCGTGTGGGACACACTGACATACTTCCTAGGAGAGAAGACTGTCCCATTCACAATCAATCCGGGGAAGCCCAACCTCATAATGATGGTGGGAATTCAAGGATCTGGAAAAACAACCACTATTGGAAAGCTAGCACGATATTATCAGAAACGAGGTATCAAGACTGGAGTCATATGCGCGGACAACTTCAGACCTGGTGCCTATAGCCAGCTCAAACAGTTGGCAGAGAAGTCCAATGTGCCATTCTGGGGCGATGAAAACGAAAAGGACGCCATCAAGTTGGCCAAGCAGGGCGTCAAGGAGATGGAAAAGAAGGGAATAGAGCTCATCCTTCTAGACACTTCAGGTCGGCATAGAGAAGAAACCGGACTCATCAAAGAGATGCAGGATATATCAAAAAGTGTCAAGCCCCAAGAGATAGTCTTGGTCATAGATGGCACTCTGGGCCAGCAGGCAGGAGTTCAAGCAGCCGCGTTTAAGAAGGCCACAAACATTGGCTCTATAATAGTCACCAAGCTTGATGGTAGTGCCAAAGGTGGTGGAGCACTCTCAGCAGTAGCAGCCACTCAAGCGCCAATCAAATTCATCGGTATTGGAGAGGGCATGGACTCTATTGAACCATTCAATCCAACGAAGTTTGCAGGACGACTTCTTGGTATGTCTGACATTCGAGGGCTGATTGAGAAGGTAAGAGAAGCTCAGATCGAGGTAGAGGAAGATGCTGCTAAACGAATTATGAAGGGACAGTTCACATTGAAGGACATGATGGCTCAGATGAAGCAGCTCAAAAAGATGGGACCAATTGGAAAAGTGATGGAGATGCTTGGGCTCCAATACAAGCTCCCTGAGGGAATGGCTGAGATTCAGGAAGAGAACATGAAGCGATGGGAAGTCATCATGAATTCGATGACCAAGGAGGAGCTGGAAGAGCCCAAACTAATCAAATCATCAAGAATCAAACGCATTGCGAGAGGTTCTGGAACATCACAGGCGGATGTCAGAGAACTCCTGAAGCAACATGAACAGATGAAGAAGATGATGAAGCAGATGGGAAAACAACGTCGAGGACGAAAAGGCGGGATTCCTGGCATTCCAGGTCTACAGGGCATGTGACCAGCATAGGCTAGAATGTGATTTCTGTGCGCCGCTTCCTAGTAATGTTTGAGAACCTACCAATTGACAAAAGTTCTGTAAAGACTGGACAAAACAGCCATGAAGTGATTGCTGCATGTCGTTGCGTAAACGTGGGTTTGTTCATCTCAGGGGACCTTCGACGTGACGTGATTGTTTCGTTAGCGGTAGGGGTCGAGGAGGACCTCAGGATAATATCATTTCCGGGTGATTCTCTGAGAAGAGTTTCGCCAGATGAGAGATCAATCTCATTCTTCCTTTTGAAGGCATTTGAAAAGTCACAAGCGCTTGATGTTGGAGAAACCTTTGCAATGGACAACGGAATAGAAGTGACACGGTCACCACTTGAGCAACTACTGAAGCTGTGGGGCTCTGAGGCAATCAGAGTGCCTTCAGAGAATCCCGAACGATTCATTCTTGACGTTAATCTATCTGCTGATAGAAAGGAATTCAATCCCTGAAGAAAGCTTCATAATAACAGATTTACTGTGTTTCAGTGGATTCAGTTAGAGTGTGATTCTTTGCCAACCAACGTGACCCCAGAATTTGATAAACAGAGGATAGTTTATGAGGAAACAGAAGATCTCACTCAGCGGATAGTAGAACTGGAAAAGCTCCTCTCTCTTGCACCAAGGCACAAGGGTGCAGAGAGAATGGTGGGAGATTATAGGAAGAAACTAGCAACCCTCAAGGCTCAGCTTGAGAAGAAACGAGAGCAGGACCGAGCACGTCGTACTGGTGGGTCGGAAGAGGGGGTTGTGCGAAAAGAGGGAGCGGGTCAAATCTGTCTCGTTGGTGTCACAAACTGTGGAAAGTCCACTCTCATCAATGCAGTCACAAATGCAGACCTTGATGTTGGGAGCTATCCTTTCACTACACCAGTCCCAACACCTGCAATGTTAATTCTGGAAGACATCAATATCCAGCTTGTGGAGATTCCTGGTCTATTTGTTGGTAGCCATGAGGCTGGCATAGGTCGACAGGCATTAGCCGTGGCTCGAAACACTGATTGTATTGCGTTGGTAATCGATCTCTCACAGGATATTGACCAGCAGATGAATGTCATCCTTGGAGAGCTGGATGCTGCGAGAATTCGCCTAAACAAGGAGAAGTCGGTAATCAGAATCGAACGAGTTGGGTTGGGTGGGCACATGATTTATGGTGCTCATAATTTTGAGGGAGACATTGAGGTAGTGAAAGAATACCTCAAGGCTCGTAGAATCACGAACATAATTGTACGGTTTCAAAGGCCAGCAACATTCGAACAGCTGGTCGATGCCTTAGATGCAAGCGTTGCATATGTGAGAGCGTTGATTGTGGCTACGAAAGGTGACGCACAGGGGTCGGTAGCCAGATTCAAGGAGCTTGAGGAGAAGTATGGACATCGATTCGACATAGTACCAACCTCTGCTTTGAAGAAAGAGAATCTTGATGGGATGAGCTGGGCGTTCTATGAGCATCTGGACATTCTGAGAGTCTATACAAAGATACCAGGCAAGAAGAGAGAGGACAGGCCAATTGTCCTTCCTGAGGGCTCGGTTGTGGAGGATGCCGCACGAAAGGTGCATAAGGAGCTGTTTGTCGAGCGATTTCGTTCTGCGGTGATATTACGAGATAATGACAAAATCAAGAGGAGAACCGTGGGACTCAACTATCCACTTCAGGATGGAGACATCTTACAACTCGCAAGCAGGTAGGGATTCCAGTTGACAAATTTTCCGACCCTGACCGTCGTTCTCGTGGGTCCAGAGAACCCAGGTAACGTTGGTTTTGTGACAAGAGCCATGGCAAACTTTGGAGTACGCGAATTAAGACTAGTGGGAGAGGACCATAGACAAGACCAGTTTGCGCAGATGTTCTCAGTCCACGCTCAAGACATTCTAGACAACGCAGGAGTCTTTGAAGACCTTGGTTCTGCTCTAGATGACATTGACCTGGCATGGGCTGCGACTGCGAGGGGAGGAAGAAACCATAGCGTCACGAGAGCCTTGGTTCCGCTGTTTGAATTACCTGATCCAAATTCTCTTGATGGTCGAATCGCGCTGGTGTTTGGGAGGGAGAGCACGGGTTTGTTCAATGAAGAGCTAGCATTGTGTGACCTAGCATTCACGATTCCTGCCTCCAAGGACTACCCAAGTCTCAACCTGAGTCACGCAGTGTCCATAGTGCTCTATCATCTCTTCACTAGATACGCTAAGAATGAGCCTCGTCAACCCTATGAAGCCAGAGCCGCGACATTCAAGGAACGAGAGCAGGTGTACAAGTTCTTTGATGAGGTTGTGGACCAACTGAGTTTAAAGGAGCACAAAGTTCCCATTGCAAAACAGGTCTTCAGAAATCTGTTGGGGAGGGCGTACATGACTGGGAGAGAAGTGGCCACACTCACAGGATTGGTGCGGAGAATCAATGAGCTTGTGAATGAACACAAGAAGTCAGATGACTAGACTCCAATACCCATCTGCCGTTTCAATTCAGGGTCAATCTTGTCGAAGACAATTTTGCACGGAGTAGGCATCTTCGGAGCAGCTTTCTTCAGGGCAGCCATTGCGGGCTTTATGTGTCTTGGATTCACCCTAATTGTGATAAGTGGCTGACCTGGTTTGACCCGTGCAGCGATTCCTATCACCTTGCCCCACGCCCTTCGCATCCCGTCCTGCACACGGTCAGCACCAGCACCAGAAATCATCTTGTTCTCTCGGAGGTAGTGGTAGGGCTTTACACGGACCCTGAGGTGGTAGTTCTGTCTTCCCACAGTCTTAGTCATGTCCCTGTTAGACGCGACACGTGCTGCCTCAAGGGCTTGGTGTCGGATCTGGCACCGCTCAAGACCAACTAGTGACAATTCAACCTCAAAGTCTCCGCTAGTGTTACCCATGTCAAAGCTGACTATTCGGCTTGCGGGCTGTCTGTGAATGTACCGCTTTCTCATGAAGGGCTGGCGGTCGCATTCTCTGTAACAATGACCTGGACGTTTTCCCATACTGTTTCACCTGATTGGTCTACGGTCTACAACATGACCAGATTAGCTCGAAACCGCAGGGATTTCAATAAAAGGATTATGGAGTGGGCTCAGGAAAGCTGAATACATACGAGGTTAAAACACGCTATTTTAGATAAATTCTGAGAGAGAACCACACAGGCAGGACTAGCAGGCTGAACCATATGCCTACACGGATGTGTGGCTTCTCGATGATTGGTATCTCATATATTCGGATTGTAGGCATTTCTAGAAAACGCTCAGTCTTAATACAAATTGCAGCAATATTGTAATTGGGTGGAGGTTTTGGTAACCTCTGAAAAGTCAAGCCTTCGTAAGAGAATGAAAGAACAGAGAGGGTTTTCTGCGGCCCTTCTTGTTGCGACGATACTTCTTACCTCACTGGGCGGAGTGACCTATGTGATTGTACAACGAGAACAATGGACCACTATCGTATACGAAACAAGTGGAGTCACACTTGAGCTAGGAGTCGATTGGCTCTATGGAGAATTTAGAGGAATGGAGCATCCTGATGACATCTTTCTTGTAATAGGCATCAGTGGAGAGATTGAAGGTGGCAATGGAGGATCTGTACGTTACAATTTCGACTATCGAAGAATGAACATCACCGAATATCTTCAGTTGAATGAAACTGAACATGATGCTTTATTTGCCAGTAGCGAGGCAGCAGAATACGGTGTTCTTGGTGACACCTTTGGTGGTAGTGGTTGGGGTGGACCTATCAACGACCACACCTATGTCTGGGCCCTCCGATTCCTAGAAGTGGGTGGAAAGACTACAGGAAGGATTCACATATCGTGCCAGGTCATAATTCGTGCTTCTCCGTTTTGATGTGTGTCATCTCGATAATCGGTATCTCAAACAACCGGAGCGCAGGCTTGTTCCTAACTTCAATGTTACATGTCCAACCTTCCAATATTTTATCAGTCTTTTAAACAAATGAAAGTTCAAAAAAGAGGGATTGACATGAAATGATCATTGTTACAGTGGCAGCATTGCTTGCATGGGGAATATTCAGACGATTTGGAAAACAGTATTCGGTTGTAATATTTCTCATTGTCACAGTCATCGCCTCATTTTTGGTCGTAAACGATGTTAGAACTGCTGGAGTGTTTCGTGAGAGTGTCACACCCAATTATGATGTTGTCTATTACAACAGCCACGCATTGTTTCCTCTTGTTGTCCAGAAGCAGCACAATTGGTCATCTCAAGAGTACTTCTATCAAGTTCATTTATTGAGTCAGGATGGGCGTTTAGTCTATAAAGAGGCTCCGAGTCCCGACCAGAGTGAGTTCATGCATTGGTCCCTATTTGTAATCTCCGCAACTCTTTGTGGATTGGGATTCTTTCTTGCAGTATTGCTAATCATTATTGTTGAGTTGGTTTGGTGGTATCGATTGCAGAGCATCCGATGATTGGTATCTCAAACAACCGGAGAGCGGGCCAAGGAGTATTGACTATTCATACCTTTTTCCGCTTTCGAAAATCAATTGCCGCAAGAATCAAGAAGATGATTCCACCAGCTAATAAACCATAGTCAAGATAGTCCAACCATGTTGGCACACCAGTATAGACACCGGCTAGAAGTATAAGAGTTATACCTATGTAAGCTAAAAGAACCCAATAGTTCTTCGACTTTTCCATCTTAACCAGCACCTAGAGGATGCATTGATAACGCTTAAAGTTTACATTCATCCCAGTGGATTTCGCAAGACAATGAAAAAGGAGTGTTGAATTGTGGGAAAAAAAGGAGTTGCAGCTGGTGTTCTGACATTCCTAGTAGGACTAGTCTTGGTCATTGATGATCTTCACGACTTTGTGCCGGGTACAGATTTTCTTCACTTCTTGCCCGATTTCGATCCCTACTGGATAGGTACTTTTCAACTGCACCATCTCTACATTGGTATATTGTTGATATTGCTTGGATTAGCCATAGCAATGAAATATGATGAGTGATTCCAAAAACTGGTCCTCAGTCAAACAGCTATATTGTCCACCGACTAATGCAATATGCCAAGAACCATGAGAGGAAAGATGATGGTCGCATCTCCAATCACCGTTTCAAAGTTGGCTGAAGTCTGAACCTTCTGCCAAGAAACTCCTTCAACAAGAGGTGCACCACTCAGACTACCACCCTCTGGGCGATCAAGGGTGATTTGTACAGCCATATCAAGACCACCTCTAAGGATGGTTGAACCCATGGTGAAGTGCTTCGCGAGACCTCCGCCAAGCATGATAGCGCCCATCTTCTTCTGTTCTGTAACGATTTTTCCTAAGATTCTAAGGTCCTTGACGAAGTCAAGAGCAAGGTTCTTTGTTGTACTATATGTGTAGAGATGAAACCCTAGCATGGAGTCCATGAGGCCTGGAGAGAATATTGGGACATTGTGATTAGCAGCCTGTCTGACAATCGAGTCAGTGTCCTCTATGGTCTTACCCAGTCGTGTGAGAAGTTCGCTTGGAGCAAGGGTTGTTAGCAATTCCTTGGGAAGACTGTCAAGAAACTTATAGATGCCCTTCTCAAAGAGCTCAAAGTCCTTCTCATGAACAAATATGTCAGCAATTCTTCCCATTCCAGCCTCTCGAAGCTCTTTATCATCCTTACTAGATGGAACTCTGTAATGACCTCCACCATATGCTTCGACAAGGTCATGAACGATGTTTGCACCACTGGTGACAACAGCCTGGACATGACCATTCTCTATGAGGTGACGTATAATGTTCCGCAGACCCCCTGGAACCATTGGCCCAGACATTGAGAGGAATGTGTAGCAGTTCTTGTCATCAAACATCCGTTTCACAATCTCAGTGGCTCTTCCCAGTCGTCCCGCACCAAGAACACCGGTATTCTTCATGGCTCTGAGATAGTCAGAAATGAGTGTGAGATTGGCGTCTACATGGCTGACCTTGTCCAAAATCGTCACCACCAGCGAACCATTTGCTGTATGAGATAAGTCATTCTATCAAGAAGAAACAAGAGAAACGAGCCCAGGTCGTTTTCCGGGAGAGCATGACCTGGACCCGTGGAACCAGAATGAATCCAACCACAACTATGAGTTGTACCATGTTTAGCATTCCCACACCATTATGTACTGCCTGATGCATGACTATAGAGTGGGGAGAGTTCCGAAACTATTCCGTTGACGCGTACTTCCATATGTTTAAACGCTAAGTTCCATGGCTTGACTCATGCAGTTCATTCCCTATAGCATCCTACCTCTTGTTATCATCATACATGCACTCTTACTACAGGGAGTCTGGCTTTTCTTAGGCCGACATGCCAGGGACATCTATCTTGGGGATATCATGCGATTCCGAGCACCTACATCATACATGTCGAGATACTACGATTGGCGTGTCACTAAGTTTGTGAATGCCTTAATGGAGGGTATTGTATTCCTAGTTATCTTACTTTGTTCTTTGATACTAATCTCGGTGGCACTCGCTGACTTAGCAACATTCTTGGACGCAATCTTCTATGTCGCATTTGTGATGTTCCTTTCATTTCTTAGTTCTATGCAGATGGCTTGGCGAGTCAGGGAGATTAACGAACGAGAGAGCAGAATATTATCCTCTATCAGTGCGTCAGTTGATAAGGTGGGTGTAGTAAGAAGTATGGTGGAGGATCTCATAATTCAAGGTGCAATGGGTGATGGGAGAGTGTGGTTTGCTCTCTATAGACTTGCTCAACGACAAAACCAAGTTGGATGGGCAATCAGAGATGTATTGCTTGAGAAGGGGAAAGAGCTGATGAAGATGCAGCAATACTCTGAGCGGACTGGAGAATTAGGAGCACCTGACAAGGGACCGGGGATACAATCCTGAATGAGCCACTGAGTATATTCAGTAACTCTTATATCCAATTCCTAAGGCGTTCACGAGAATCCCACTGGGAGGAACTCCAGATGTCAAAGAGTGATGTTCTGAAAGGACTCAAAGGCGTGGTCGCAAGTTACCGTAGAGGTAAGCACCTGCAACATCCAAATCAAGTGATTCTGCTATTCGAGGAGATAAAGACAAGATCTGAGGCTTCTGCACTTGTTGGAAGACAGGTGAAGTGGAGCCTATCTGAGGAGAAGGAGTTCTTGGGAAAAATACTTGGTCCACACGGGAACACTGGTGCAGTCCGTGCAAAATTCAGAACAAACCTACCCGGTCAGGCCATAGGTACACCAGTTGTACTACTTTAAGTGTTCACGAAGTTTTATCAAGGCACCCTCGGATGCCTAAGAGGCTCCGATGATGCAATTTGGCTATCTGAGGGCAGAAATGCCCAGCGACGAGTCATAGTTAGACTGAGGAGCCACATCTTGCACACATTCATCGATGTATGGATGGAGAATCGAAATGCTTGAGTGGGCGGCATATTTCTCAGCTTATCTTCTTGCGGGCTTTTCGCTCAAGCTTGGAGATGACTTCTTGGATGAATTAGATAGACCGCAGGCGGCCTGGATTCCATTGTCCGTCGCTGGACTTTTCTTTGGTCTACTCATGACTGTTTCAGAGTGGGACCTAGTTCTTTTGACCAGCATTGTAATTGGTGTCGTTGCATCAGGGAAGGTGAATCGCCCTCAGTTCACTGTGGGTTTTGCTCTAATACTCGGGGTGTTGTTGATCATTGGAGTTCCTGCGGTTTCTAATTGGTTGGACTGGTTCACTCTTCTTTTCATACTCTTCATGGCAGCAGTTCTTGATGAGAAGGGGAACGACTGGGCTGACCAAAAAACATCTCCAAGGGTCTTCAAAATGTTTGAGTATAGACTCATACTCAAGATTGTGGCACTTGGCCTGATCATACCCTGGCCATTATTCCTACCTGCAGCATTCGGGATTTGGGTCTTCGATTTTGGGTATGAATCTGCAGGATGGTTAGTAAGAAGAAGCTACGAGAGGAATTTATAGGCAAGACTACAGCAGATATCTAAGAAGACGGGTTCTAGTCCCCGCTCCTGAGCAAAGTCAATCCCTTCCTGACTTATCAGAGCAACTCCATTCAGGCCGCTCATAACCGCAAATTTGTCGGTTTCAACCTTGTGTCTACCCATTGGTCGAGCACATCCTAAGAGGATGGGAACCTCTTTCATCCCTAGTCTGGCTATTGTCATAATTCGTCCAATGTCCTCAGGAGTGGGGGGAGCAACACTCTCCATGGAAGTCTTCCTGAGAGGGTTCAATGCGATGATCACAACAGCTGCAGGGTTGCCTTGTGAAATCAGGTTCAATGCCTCTATCTCACCAGATAGTCTTCCATAGTCAAGACCCACAAGCACATGCGGTACTGTTGGTACTCCGAGCGCCTCCAGAATATCGAGTGAGTCACGCATCTTCTTTGGTCCATCTTCAATGTGATAGACCTCTCTAGACACACGTTCATCTCCAATGACATCGAGCATTGCAGCATCAATCTGTGCCTCAGCCAGACCCTGAGCTGTTGTTTCACTGACCAGACCAGTGTGTACAACAACCTCAAGGTTCAACTCCATCTTTATTCTCTTAATCGGTTCTATGAATCGTTCTAGTGGGACATGTCCCTTTGAGTCAGACCCCCCACTGATGAGTACACCTTCACCACCCTGTGTTTTAATTTTCCTACATCTGTCAAACAGACTATCGGGCGTTGTGGCAGGTTCCATCCCTCTTAGAAGCCTACCATCACAGTGCTCGCAATTGAGTGAACAAGATGTCCCTGTTACGCTCAGAGAAACGAAGTTGTGAGAGCTGGATTGTGTGTGATTTCTGACACTGTATGGGTAGGCTGTTGGACTGTAACAGAGAAGGTTGTTGCCATAGATGATCAGTCGCTGGTCAAGCGCCTCTTGCATCAGTTCCTGAAGCTCGTCAGATGAAACCTCCAGGATGATATGACCATCATCGATTATGTCAAAGCTCACATGAGTTCCTCCTGAGTATTCAGGAACCTCCCGCTTTTAGGATTGTCATGAGTACCAGATGGTAACAGACAAGTACCACTTGGGTTTCTCCTAAAACTTGGCTCCAAACATGATAGTGGGTGATGAGTCATGACACCTGTGCAAACGGATTCAATCGATTTGTTCTTCAATGCTAGAAGCGTTGCGATCTACGGTGCTTCAGCAAGCCTGAACAGTGTTGGTCAATCAATAGTCCAGAACTTCATCAAGCCACAATACACAGGAAAGGTCTATGGAGTCAATCCGAAGTACACACAGGTCTTAGGGATACCCTGTTTTCCATCTCTTCAGGACATTGAAGGACCAGTGGACCTTGTTGTGGTGGCAGTACCAGCTAGAATCACTCCACGAGTGTTTGATGATATTGCAGCCAAGGGGACCAAGGCAGTCATTGTGATATCAGGAGGATTCTCTGAAACAGGTCCGAGAGGTGCAGAGATAGAGGATGAGATTGTTGCTATTGCCAAGAGAAATGGAATACGAATCATTGGTCCAAACTGTGTGGGTGTTGTAGACACTCATAGTCACATTGACACGTTCTTCTTGCCAGAGTACAGATGCGGCCGCCCCAGACCCAGCAATGTTGCGAATATCTCACTGGTTTCACAATCAGGTGCATTTGCAGCAGCAATCTCGGACTGGACTGCTGAACTTGGCCTGGGAATAAGCAAGCTCGTCAGTCTTGGAAACAAGAGCGATGTTGACGATGATGATCTGCTCTGCTATCTCGGAAATGACTCTACAACGCAGGTCATCTGCTACTATACAGAGGGATATGATGAGGACAAGGGACGTTCATTCTTTGACACAGCAAAGACTGTGACCCCCCACAAGCCTGTTCTTGTTGTCAAGTCTGGAAGAGGACAGAAGGCAAAGGCAGCATCAATGTCACACACCGGGTCACTGGCAGGCTCTGACAATATTGTGGATGCCGCATACAGACAGTCGGGAATAATCCGACCAGATAACTTTGAACAGATGTTTGATATGGCCAAGGCGCTTGCCATGCAACCACCAGCAAAGGGAGACAGGGTCCTTATGGTCACAAATGGGGGAGGTCTTGGAGTCATGACCACTGATGCTCTTGAAGCCTTAGGCCTGCACATTCCTGGTCCCTCGCCTGAGCTAGAAACCAAGTTCAAGGAACGGCTACCCGCATATTGCGCAGTGGGCAATCCAATCGATGTGGTGGGTGATGCAGACTCAAGCAGGTACAACGTTGTACTTGAAGAAGCAATGGCCAGCGGCGAGTATGACATTTTTGTGATAGGTATGTTGCTTCAGACACCCAGTCTAGATATGGATGTGACCAATGTGATCTCAAACCATCAACGAGCATCTGGACTCCCATTTGTGGTGGTTTCTATGGGCGGTGGGTTCACAACAAAGGCTGGTGAGATAATGGCATTGATGGGCGTACCAACCTATGCCACTGGTGAAAAAGCAGCCCTTGCAGCGAGAGCGCTGGCTCAATACGGAGAAATCAAGTACGGAAACAAGTTCAATAGAAGAACTTCCTCTGACAAATGATAAAAAGGATGGACAAATCAGCAACACGAGAGAGGTCTGAATCATAGATGAAAGAAGCTAAGAAAATCTTCAAGACTGCTCGGGAGGAGGGTAGGACCTTTGTCCTTGAGCATGAAGCAAAGGACATAATGAAAGCATACGGAATCCCGATACCTGCCTATGCAACAGCAAGTACAGCTGACGAGGCAGTTGAGAAGTCTAAGAACATAGGATTCCCAGTTGTACTCAAGATTCTTTCCAAGGACATTCTCCACAAGTCTGACGCAGGAGGCGTCAAGCTCAATCTTAAGGATGAGGACGCTGTTCGGAAAGCCTTCGATGAAATTATGCAGAACGCAAAGAAGTATGGAAAAGAAAAGGGGATAGAGGTCGATTTGAGTCGAGGGGTGTTCATCTCAGACTTTGCCGAGATGGGTACCGAAATCATTGTTGGTGTCACAAAAGACCCGCAGTTTGGTCATGCGATCATGGCTGGTCTAGGTGGTATCTTTGTTGAGGTTCTCAAAGATGTTTCCTTCAGACTCATTCCATTCTCTGAGGCTGATGCAAGAGAGATGTTGAGTGAACTCAAGGCATACAAGATTCTGGAAGGTGTAAGGGGTGAGGGCCCACGCGACGTGGATGCGTTGGTCAAAATCATGCTGGCTGTGTCCAAGATGATTGTGGATAATCCTGAGATAACTGAACTTGACTGCAATCCAGCATTCGTCTACGAGAAGGGAAAAGGAGCCCTTGTGGTTGATGCAAGGATTCTGATTGAAAGACCAGATGTGGCATCTAGCCACTAATAAGATTATGAAGTAGTAGTAGACCTCTCTTGAGATCAATGTCCTTCAAAGGAGCTTTCTGAGATGTCTTCGTTGTAGTAGCCAACAGTAACAAGAGGGCAATCAATCTGGGTACTAAACGGGCATACTGTAGCAAGAAGTCTTTGTTACCTGTTGAGTCCACAATGAGGCCCTCAAGACGTCGTATCAAGAGTTGTATCGTTTCGTCAACACCCTCACCCAACCTGAGTCCCTGGAATATGTCAGCAGCGGATGACTCGTTTTCAAGAAAATCGGAAGAAACCCCGACGCTTTCAAGCATCTGCAGGGCAGCAACAATCGTGGAGTCATAGTGTTCCTCCTCAAGTCGGTCTATGCCTCTTCCCACCGCCTGTAATTGACCTAAAAACCGTAGTGAGTTTGTCAAGATAGTCCGTGAAGCACCGGATGTTGCTGGTGCCATTCCTGCCAGATGGTCACCATGGACTCGTTCAAGGTTGGCTGCAACTGACGAGTTTAACTTTCGTTCAAATCCCGGAGAGAATCCAATGCTAGCTGCCCTTGGCAGGACTGAATGTGATCCTAGGTTACGAATCACTGTTAGAGCCCTGAAGTCCTCATTTGGAACATGGAAAAGGAGTATTCGAGTGATGTCATAGGCTGTTTCAAAGTCAGCCTCAATTATCACACTACGACCTTGGCCCTTACAAGCAAACGCGCTTAGAATCGCCCAGGAGGAGATGAAAGACTCATGAAGGTTCTCTCTGAGATCTCTGTCTGCAAGTTCATGTTCTTGTAGAAATCGCATCAGCTTCTCTCCAGAACCAGAGATTCTCTGTAGTGTGTTGGGGCCAATCTGAAGGCCCTCAATGGACTTGATGAAGCTCCTAGGCTCCCGGGAGGGCGGTCTCAGCATCAACCCGGGTGTTTTTCGTGTCATTGACCACCACTTCGATGTTGAGGTGAAGTAGTCGAGAACATCTATTGCTACAGTGACATCTGAAGGAGTTGTCTTGTCGCGCGATTCAAGATATGTCACAAGCTTCGTGATGAGTTTGAGAAATCTTGTTAAATGGACCGAGACCTTTTCCCCCACAAACTGCGTTTCCGAAAATCTAGTTGCCACTGTTTCAATTTGGTCGGTTATGGAGTCATCTAGTTGTGTCTTTAGCAAACCTTGGTAGACAGCAACTGGAGTCCTTGCCAAAGTCCTATTGTCTCCTATGATGCCAATCACTAAATTTGACATATAAAAGCTGACAAGACGCTACTTACCGTATCTCCTAGACCGGTCACCATATGATCGCAAAGCGCGCCATATGTCAATCCTTCGAACAGCAGGCCAATAGACCTGTGCAAAATAGAGTTCTGAATATGCAGACTGCCAGAGGAGGAACCCAGAGAGTCGTTCCTCGCCCGATGTTCGTATGATAAGGTCTGGGTCCGGGATACCATTGGTATACAGGTGACCTTCTATGATGTCCTCATTGATCTGGGTGGGTGACAGCTCGCCAGACTCAATCTTCTCGCTTATAGCTCTGACTGCATCAACCAACTCAGCCCTTCCTGAATAACCAATTGCGACATTGAGAATGTGGTCATCATAGTCTTGGGTTTCTTCTTCAGCCTGTCGGATTGCTTTCTGAACCTTCTCAGGCAGAAGGTCTACTCTTCCGATGGCCTGTATTCTGACACGATGGCGGTGTACATCGGGATTACCGACCACCTCGCTGAACTTTTCTTCTGCGAGGACCATTATCTCCTTTACTTCATCCTCATTTCTCTGGAAGTTCTCTATCGAGAAGGCATACAACGTGCAGACTTTTACATTAGCCTCCCACAGGATTCGCAGTACATCCATCACCTTAGCTGCACCTCGATAGTGACCGAACCATGGGACTTCAAGACCATGCTTTCGTGCGTATCTGCGGTTGCCATCCAGAATTATTCCAACATGTCGGGGAGCTTTGTCCTTGTCTAGCTGTCTGAAGAGAAAGTATTCATACAGCCGGTACATAGGACCTGTTAGGTTCACTTCCAACACACTCTGATTCAGCTACTTCTGGAGTAACTCTGCTTAATAGAGTTGATGTTGTACTTATTGTTGCACTAAATCATTGCAGCGACCTTCTCAGCCGCACGCTTCATATCCAGGAAAATAAGACCAAGTTTTGCGTTTGCTGTGGTGGAAACAGTGAGACAGGCATTCATCCCAGCCTGCACGACTAGGAGCCAGCCATCTACACCCTTGATGTTGACCTGTTCGAGACTCCCTTTACCTAGCTCTATGGCGGCCTTCTCGCCAAGAGTCAACATTGCAGCAGTCATAGCTGCGACCTTTGCCTCATCTACATCAGTAGGAAGTGCTGACACGATTGGTAGGCCTTCAACACTGACTATGGCACAGGCTTCAATCTCGGGAATACTCCCCTGTAGTTCGTTCAGAACACCTTCGAGTGTATTTTCACGGGATTCTCCCATTTGGTCTCACCTGTCATTTGTACATTCTTTTGAGTATGACTTCTCTTGCTATTGCTTGAAATGCCCTCTTAACTCCTACGCCTTGGACAGCTATGGTTTCATAAATGGGTACATTTCCACCAAGGCCAAGTAGATCGAGCATCTCATCACGGGACATCCTGTTTGGTAGGTCTCGCTTGTTTAGCATGACCACTATCGGAATCTCACGCCCAAGGGCATCACC
>Ga0180437_10000274_pt1 | contig 102586 bp, 67 predicted proteins | sample SS_ome_4_FD_132410 | JGI IMG/M metagenome (GOLD analysis project Ga0180437, IMG submission 132410) | Hypersaline lake sediment archaeal communities from the Salton Sea, California, USA - SS_3_D_1 metaG | ecosystem: Environmental > Aquatic > Non-marine Saline and Alkaline > Hypersaline >...
AAAAGGTATTGTTTTGGATTTTGAACATTTAAATTTTGGATTTGTTTGGAATCCCGCGATTTCGATATTCGTATTTCGGATTTAAACTTTTTGGTTCCGGCTCTGCTGGTTTATGCACTTTAGTCACTTTTACTTCCAGCTTGTCTGGTGTATCTGGTAGGTAGGGAATCAAAAGATTATAAAAAACAGAGATATTTTTTGACATAAAGTGAAAGTTGAGTTAAAATAATGGATTAAAAAATTTCATCACGTAGTTTGTGGTAAATGAGCATCAGACATAAGAGAAAAAGAAAAAAAATAACAAACCTTAATTTTAATTATACATATAAAGGAGTATGACAATGACGGAAGAAACATTAAGAAAAACGAAAACAAATGCAGCCAAACAAAAGGAGGAAGTACCGCAAAAAAAATCACCAAAGAAGCAGAAAGCAAAGACAACTTCAAAAACTGATGGAAAGGAGAAGCACTCCTTTCAGGCAGAGACCAAGGAGTTGTTAAACCTCATGGTCAACTCGCTTTATACCCATAAAGAGATATTTTTGCGGGAATTGGTATCCAATGCATCCGATGCCCTGGATCGGTTGAATTTTCAGGCCCTCACCAATGCCGATTTGTTAGAGGATGATCCTGAATTTAAAATCCTGCTAAACGTAGACAAAGAAGCAAAGACTTTAACCATCTGCGATAACGGTATTGGTATGACCTATGACGAAGTAATCAAAGATATTGGAACCATTGCCAAATCCGGTTCCCAGGCTTTTTTGAAGAAGTTAAGAGAGAAAGATGATATTGAGTTAATCGGTAAGTTTGGTGTTGGATTTTATTCCTCTTTTATGGTATCGAAGCGAGTCCTATTAACCACCCGTGCCGCTGGTGAGAAACAGGGAGTTCGCTGGGAATCCACAGGTGACGGTACTTTTACCATTGAAGAAATGGATAAAAAATCCAGGGGGACAGAAATTGTTCTATACTTGCGAAAGGATGTCACAGACAGTTCCACACCGGAAGAGGATTTTTCAAACCAGTATACCATCCAGAATCTTATTAAAAAATATTCTGACTACATCAGCTATCCCATTGAGATGGATTTCCACCGCGAGGAGTATCCCAGGGATAAAGAGGGAAAGGTTATCGAAGGGGCCAAAGCTGAAACCGTTATCGAGAGAAAAGTGTTAAATTCCCGGACACCCATATGGGAGAAGAATAAAAAAGATATCACACAAGAAGAGTATTTTCAATTTTATAAACATCATTTTCATGATTGGAATGAGTTTGCCGACGTCATTCATGTCAAAGCCGAAGGTACCATTGAATATACCACCCTGCTGTTTGTGCCATCCAAGGCACCTTCCAATTTGTATGACAAAAACTATTCCGCGGGGATTCATTTGTATTCCAATCATGTCTTTGTCATGAATGATTGTAGGGACCTGCTGCCTGATCATCTGAGATTTGTACGCGGCCTGGTGGATTCTCCTGATTTTTCCTTAAACATCTCCAGGGAAATATTGCAGCATGATCGACAGTTAAAAATTATTAGCAAAAATTTAGAGAAAAAAGTACTGGAGTCTTTGAAAGGTTTATTGAAGAGCCAGAGAAAAAAATACGAAGAGATGTGGGCCGAGTTTGGCAAAGCCATTAAAGGCGGTATCTACATGGCTTATAAGAATAAGGAAAAACTTCAGGACCTGCTGTTATTCCCCTCCTCCCATGCGTCCGACACATTGACCACCCTCAAGGAGTATGTGGATCGTATGCCCAAAGGACAGGATGAAATCTATTTTGCCACCGGCAAAGATATCGATACCATCCAGCGAATGCCCCAATTGGAAGCCTTTAAAGAAAAGAAAGTTGAAATCCTCTATTTTGTCGATAAAATTGATGAGTTCTTAACCCAAAACCTGGATGAATATGATAAAAAGAAATTAAAATCCATTACCCGTGAGGATTTTGACCTGGATAAGATTTTAAAGGACAAAAAAGAAGAGAAAAAGGGAAAAGAAAAAGAAGAAGATAAAGAGAAGAAAGATGAATTTGCCGAGACAGAAAAGAAGTATGAGGACCTCATAAAAACCATAAAAATTCACCTGGGTAATAAAGTCACGGATGTCAAATTAAGCCGGCGGTTAACCACCAGCCCAGTGTGCCTGGTGACCAGTAAGACTGGTGTCACTTTTAATATGGAGATGCTGCTCAGGGGAGCCAACCAGATAACTCCACGAGCTTCCAAAATATTGGAGATCAATCCCCATCATAAACTATTCAACGTTTTGGAAAAGCTTCACAAAAAAGACCCTAATTCCCCAAAGATGAAGACCATCAGCAACATCCTTTTCAACCAGGCGCTTTTAATTGAAGGTTATGAATTGGAGGACCCCGTGGAATTTTCAAGATTGATGGCAGAGCTTTTGGTGGATGCGTATCAATAAATAGGAAGGTAATGTCAAAAGTTTCATGAAAAAAAAAGGGCCCACAGAATACACAGAAGGACACAGAATTTTTTTTGTCATGATCTCCTTATATTTTTTCTGTGTTTTTCTGTGTGTTCTGTGGGCTCTTATTAATAAGGAGGCATTATGGAGTTACTTAAAGGATTTACTCATTTAACCCATGCATCCATTCGGTTTGAGAGGGATAAGGTCATCTATATTGATCCCTTTAAAATTGATGGAGCGCCCAAAGATGCAGATATTATTTTTTGTACTCATGATCATTTTGATCATTTATCCCCTGGGGATATTAAGAAGGTCATGAAGCCCGGTGCCATTCTGGTGGTTCCCAAAAAGAAGGCCAAAAAATTTAAGAAATATGAACTCAGTGAAGTGATAGGAGTTGAACCCTTTAATGAATATGAGGCCCAGGGCATTAAATTTAGAACTGTTCCCTCTTACAACCTGGATAAGAAATTTCATAAAAAGAAGAAAAACTGGGTCGGGTATATTATTGATGTGGATGAAGCCAGTTATTATTTTGCCGGAGATACCGATTATATTCCTGAGATGGATGAGATAGAAGCGGATGTGGTTTTTTTACCTGTTGGTGGTACTTATACTATGAATGCAGAGGAGGCTGCAAAGGCAGCCAATTCCATCAAACCTAAAGTGGCTGTTCCTATTCATTTCGGTACTGTAGTAGGTGCCAGGGAAGATGCGGAAACCTTTACAAAAAACCTGGATCAAGGTATTCAGTCGAAGATTTTATTAGAGAGCTAGTAGGTAGAAGGAATATTAGATTTAAAGAGATAAAAAAAGTACCTTTTCTTCTACTTACTACCTACTACTTACTTCTTACTTAGTCTTTTTTTTATTCTCGAAATAATACTTTTTAATAAATTTTTCTTGGACTTGGAAAGACCAGTGGACATTTCGGATGATATCCATCGCTTCCTGGACGTTACCTGCTTCAATCATTCGAAGCAGTTCCTGGTGTTCCAGCATAGAGGATTCTTCCCACTCTTTAATCCATTTATCTTGAGAGGGAAATTCATACAGTCGTTTTTTCAGGTTGGTTACGATTTTTATCAGGGTATTGTTCCCACTCGCATGGATATAGGTATCGTGGAATTCCAGGTTTTTTTTATAGAAGAGGTTAAAGTTATCGTCATCCAGGGCTTGATTCATCCCGGTAATAAGTCGTTTCATTTGGTTGATATCTGAGGCTTTGATATTGGGGAAGCCGGTGCGCAGGGCTGAGCCTTCCAAAGCGCCGATTACCTGGTAGAACTCTCTAATATCGTCGATGGTCAGTGTATTAACGTATATACCGCGTCGGGGTGCTATGGTGACAAACCCCTCCATTTCCATTTGGATCAGTGCATCTCTCAAAGGTGTTTTACTGATCCCCAGTTTTTTACTGGTGGCGTCCATGTTGATCATGGAACCAGGCTGGAGATTATGTCGATGAATCTCTTCACGCAGGTATTCGTATACCTGCTCTTTCAGGGATTTGGTAAAAAGAATACTATTTTCTTTTTTCATTTTAAATGCTTATAAACCTGTATTTTATCCTATTTAATATCACATTTTATTCATTTATTCAATACTCTAAAGTAACTATTTAGTTTTAGAAAAATGTATCATGCAGTTCATGTTTCACTCGCCCGTCCGGTGGCCTTAGAAACAGGCGCCACCTCCCTGAGGCTCGTTCAATCATGAACTGCATTTTACTTGCAAAAGCTGAATAGTTACACTCTAAACCCTTGAACTAAAATCGCCATTATGTTATATTTTTATTTCTGTTTTTATGTTTGTGTTGAACCTGGAAATAATGGTAAAAAGAAAGAAGGTGAATGATAAGGAGTCGTACAAATGGATATTATTTTAGCAATTGTGATATTTATTCTGGTTTTGGCATTTGAGAGCCTGGGAGGTGTTTTAATTGACCTTGCATTCTTCCGCTGGCATAGTTTTGTTTCAAAACTGGTGGTGGCTTTTCTTGCTGGATTTATCGTTTTTGTTATATTTACCCCCAGGATTCCAATGGTACAGCAAAAAGTGGCCGTCATTATCGTATCTCTTTTACTGATCTATGCAAATCTCTTTTTAGGGAAGAAAAAAGAAGAAACAGAAGAAAAGGAGGAACAATAACTTATTTTTTTTATATTAGATATGAAATATAAAACAAAGAAAACCTTCCATAATTTCATTGTTTTTATTTACTTCTTTTTATTCCTACTGACCGGGGCAGGGGCATCCAGCTCCCCGGAGGAGGGCTCCTATAAGGAAATCATGGATAAGCTGGCTTCCGGGTGGAATACCTGGAACACCCGAAGCGTCTTATCCCATGTGCTGCTGCCTGAAGGGTTTGCTGTCAACCTGGCCTTTAAACAGCACTACTGGCTGGAGGAGAAGTATTTAAAAGAAGCTCTTATCGGAAGGTACGGTAAAGGTGTGGAAATGATTCGACCCGGCCCCCATACCTATGACGGAAGCTTTACCCGGCTGGATATCAAATGGGAACAATTGGACGCGCGAATTGAAAGCGCACGGGTAGGGGAGGACCTGGTGATACTGGTAACCCCCAACGGGACGTTTAAATCAAAGGTGAAACTGGTGGTGGAGACGGCTATGCTGTGGAATCGACAGGGATGCTTGTCCAAAACCGGTAATGTTTTGGCTGCTGCATTGCCCAATCGTACCATTAAAGTTTACTGCACGGCTGCGCATGTGGATGACCCCTACGTAGAGACCAAGACCCCTTACCTGGCGGTATTCCTGGATCAAACGATTGGCATTTCCACAGGGAACCCCCGAACTATAGATGATATAAAACACTTGATGAAAGAACAGGAAGAGCGCTTGCGACAAAAGGCCCAAAAATATGGGGGATTGTCCGAAGCTTTTATCGCCATCCAGGCTGGCATTGCCTGGAATACCATCTATGAACCGAAACATGAGCGCGTGGTCTCTACTGTGGGACGACTGTGGAATGAAGAGTATGGCGGTTATTGCCTCTTTGGATGGGATAATTTTTTCCTCTCCTATGTAACTGCCCTGGATAATAAAAAACTGGCCTTTGCTAATGTTTTCGAACACCTGAAAGGTAAAACCGACGAAGGATTCATCCCCAACGATAACAGGGGAAACGGCAGTAAATCCTTTGACCGGTCCCAACCACCAGTGGGTGGGATTATGGTGAAAGAAATTTACAAGAAATACCCGGAAAAATGGTTCCTGGAAGCCACCTTTGATGACCTGCTGGGATGGAATCGGTGGTGGGTGAAGAAACGGATGAATAACGGACTTTTAAGCTATGGCTCCCACGTAACGAAAAATCCCTTTAACGAACCGGCAGTCAATACCAAACGGACGGCAGGGTATGAATCAGGCATGGATGATTCCCCCATGTACGAAAACGTTCCTTTTAATAGAGAGAAAAACACCCTGGAATTACAGGATGTGGGGTTAAACAGTCTCTATATAGCCGATTGCGAGGCTTTGGCTGAGATGGCAAAGGTGCTGGGCAGGGAAAAAGAGGCCGGGGAACTCCAACTCCGGGCCAAAACTTTTAAAAAAAGAATGGCCGCACTATGGCACCAGGAAACGGGTCTCTATTTGAATAAACACACCGATACAGGCGAGTTTTCCAAACGCCTGTCACCGACGCTCTTTTACCCGATGCTGGCTAAAATTCCCGACGAGAAACAGGCACGACAGATGCTTGAAAAGCACTTTTTCAACCCGGAGGAATTTGCCGGAGAATGGATATTACCTTCCATTGCTCGTAATGATAAGAGTTTTCCAAAACAGCGGTACTGGAAAGGTGCTATCTGGCCGCCGTTGAATTTTCTCACCTATCTCAGCCTCCGAAACTATCCAATGAAAACAGCGATGAAAGCCCGAAAGGAATTGGCGGAAAAATCCTTGAAGCTCTTCCTGAACGAATGGAAACGCAAAGGCTATGTCAGTGAGAATTATTCTTCCATCACAGGCACTGGCGATGATTCCCGGTTGTCCAGCGACCGGTTCCATTCCTGGGGTGCATTGTTCGGGATTATTTCATTTATTGAAAAAGGGTATATGCCCATTCCTGAGCTTGAAATATTTGCCTCCGGCGGCCACCATGCGGCGCATGGACCCTATTTGCACGGCCTGGGTATATTGCGATATTTGGGGCATTGTCTCCCATAGATAAAAGTTTTTTGGGGGGGGCCAGGGGGGCGATTTTACAAAAAAGCCCCCCTGGCCGCCGGAGGCGTAATTTCTCCAAAAAGCCAAAAAAAAGACCGGATGGGCAGGTTTTGGATTCAGGGGATTTATTCCTGGAGGGAGGAATTCTTAATAAGGGGAGGGAATTGATTTTTGGGGGGAGGATTTCTTTGCGGGGATTATATCCCCACGTTCGTTCTGTACTGCCCATCCACATAGCCGGAAAGATACCGGACGTAGTGCATAGTGCTCTTAAATCTTATGCCGTCCGGTTTAATAGCTCTTAAAAGATAACCCCCTCCTATTAATTTCCCATCAACATAAACGAATCTATTTTTTGCATCGTGCGTACACCGGACGCGATGAATCGCGCAAACATGTCCCTACAAGAAAAAGTACAAAAAAAACAAGGCCTACCCCTTTTTCTCCAAAGCCTCTGCCATTTGGTAGGCCACCCAATAACCGTGCTTGATGCGTTCTTCGTCGGTAATTCCCCGATTCAGCATGTCGTACTCCGGGATACCGTCGTAAAAAGGGCACTTATTGCTTGGCCCCTTTTTTGCTATCTCTGTTTTTGACTGACAAGACGAAATAAAATACCCATTAGTCGTTGACTTTTTCAAGAATTTTCTCTAAAATATTTTACCAAACAGCCTTTATAACTTAAGAAAAATCATTAATGAATAAGAAGGTTAAGGAGGATTTGAAATGATAAAATTGAGATTTTTTTTACTTTTCGTTTTAAGTTGTATTTTGTTTGCAATAGAATCAGGCCATGCTCAGGCACAGAAACCTAATCCTTATTCTGCACAAATACAAAAATTTGAAGAATATGTGAAATCTGAGTTGGAAAAAGGGAATTTAGCGGGTTTATCAGCAGCTTTCAGTTACCAGGGGTATGAATGGGCCAATGGTTATGGTTATGCTGATTTAGAAAACAAACTTCTGGCAACTGCAAAATCATCCTATCGTATGGCTTCTGTCTCAAAACCAATGACTGCTGTTGGGATAATGGTCTTGGTTCAACAAGGAAAAGTTAACCTGGATAAAGAAGTACAGGGATATGTGTCTTATTATCCTAAGAAACGCTGGCCGGTTACTATCCGACAGATTTTAGGGCATTTAAGTGGAATCAGTCATTATCGTGATTATCAGAAAGAATGCGGAACCACAAAAAAGATGACTACCCGGGAGGGAATTGCAATATTTAAAGAGTGGGACCTTTTGCATAAACCCGGTTCCAGATATGAATATACTTCATACGGTTATAATCTTCTAGGAGCTGTGATAGAGGAAGTTTCCGGGCGATCTTATGAAAAATTTATGCAGGAACAGGTATGGCAGAAACTAGGAATGGAACATACAGGCGTCGATTATTTATATGACTTGATTCCTGGCCGGGTTCGTGGGTATAGGAAGATAGGCAATAAAATTCAAAATACTCGACCCGTCAGTACCAGTTTTAAAGTAGGTGGTGGAGGCACTCGATCTACTGTTATTGATATGGTTCGTTTTGCGCAAGGCTTGGATCAAGGCAAACTGTTATCTCAGGATTATCTTGATAAAATGTGGACGTCTATGATTACCATTGAGGAAAAACAAACCTGGTATGGAATGGGCTGGGAAATAGGAAATTTTAATGGACGATTTACAGTCTTCCACAGTGGTGGTCAGGAAGGTACTCGTACTTATTTGCTTCATTTTCCTTCACATCAGCTCACCGTTGCTATTGCTTCCAACCTGGAGTCAACGAATCCCCGGTATTTTGCTCAACTTTTAGCCAGTGCAATTCTTGAAGAGTCTTTTGAAGTCCCACAACTTTATACAGGAAATTGGCTTGACCATATCCGTTTACGAGTCTTGCAAACAACCTTTGGTGAAGGTTTAGCGTATTTTGATCGTTATAAAGTCCCCAAAACAACTGAGAAAAGGGAAATGCAATCTGCTTTTGAATATATCAATCAATTTACATCTGACAAATTATTGATCAATACAAAAGATGGAGGTGCAGAATTATTAGAGAATGGTCGGCATCCAAAACATGGTTGGGCTTTTGTTAAAGTGGGTTCTTATATTGCTGATATTTTGCATCAAAAATATGGTGTTCAGCATTTATCTTCGTATTTTCGTGAGGGTAAACTTAAATTCTTTGCAGATTATATAAAAATCTATCGTGAAGGCTCTAATACTTCAAATCTTTTTACATTTTCTCCCAAATTGGAAAATAGTATTTTAATGTGGGACAAGAATTGGGAGCAAACCTGGACGTCTGAGTTACAGGATTTGAAAATTACCGTGAAATCTGAGCCGGATAAAATAGAACAGCGATTAAAAGCTCTATTCAAAGGTTATGCTTTTTATCCTGATTTTTCTCAAGCTTTTTCGGATTGTGTGTATGGTGCGTTGGAAAAGGAGGGTTCGGAAAGTGCAATGAATTTTGCTAAGGCAGCCCTGGAATTGTATCAGAAATCAGACGTAAGTCATTCTGACCTGGGGATTTTGTATTATATTTTTGGGAAAGAATCAAAGGGAAAAAAATTAATAGCGAAGGCGATTTCTTTAAACCCGCGGGGTTCTGCTGGACATAGGGGATTAAACAGAATTGCGTATCGGTTAAAGCGTATGGGGAAAATTAATGAAGGGAAAAAGGTTCTCCGATTGGCAATTGAATTTTACCCGAAGGAAGCGAATTTGTATGATAGTATGGGTGAGTTTTATCTTGAAGAGAAGGAATATATAAAGGCTATAAAGTTTTATGTCAGGGCTTTGGAAATCGATCCAAAATTTCAGAATGCTAAGAATATGTTATTAAGAGCGGTTCAGGAACTCATCCTTTCTGGAAAAAAATAAACAAAAGTTTTTTGGGGGGTCCAGCCACGCGGCGCGTCGACCCTATTGTAGAACCATAACAGGAGATTGCCAGTAAAAATAATGTCTGGCACGGAAGCATTTGGAAATAATGGTTCCGGTGTACAACACGCGGCGCGGGGAACCTATTTGCACGGCCTTGTTATATTGTGATGTTTGGGCATTGTTACCCTTAACCAAAAGTTTTTTGGGGGGTCCAGGGGGGCGATTTTACAAAAAAGCCCCCCTGGCTAACGGGTCGCGCTGTTTTGGAGGCATAATATCTCCAAAAAGCTAAAAAAAGACCGGATGGGCAGCTTTTGGACTCAAAGGATTATATCCCCACGTTCGTTCTGTGCTGCCCATCCGCACAGCAGAAAAGATACCGGACGTAGTGCATAGAGCTCAAAAATATTATGCCGTCCGGTTTAATAGCTCTTAAAAGATACCCCCCCTCCTTTTAATTTTCCAGGCAGCTTAACTGATATTATTTTTTAAAAGTGCAGCTAAATTTTTTAGAGCATGGGCAAAAGGATAAATTTCAATTTCCCCTTGTCTCATATATCGATCGCCACCGTAAATAAAATATGCCGTGGCCATGGGATAATCTCGGATAAAGGAGTTTAGTCCACTTAGCATTGATTTGGAGATTCTAGAGGACCGTTTTATTTCAAATGCTTTGATCCCTTTTTCTCCGTACAAAACAAAGTCCACTTCATAATTGTTCGATGTTCTCCAATAATGCATTGAGTATCCCAAATCCATGGAATTGTTGACAGCCATAAGTTCCTGGAATAAGAGCGTTTCGCATGCTGCTCCTTCTGCTTCCTCCGGCAAATCCAGGGGCCCCATTGGACGGATAGTCCGGTAAACACCAGCATCAAAAAAATAGAACTTGGGATGGGCGACCAGGCGACGTTTGGCTCTTTTAGTAAATACCGGCAATCGATAAGCGATAAGTAGATCTTCTAAAATTGTAAAATAATCTTCAACGACTTTTCTTTCAACAGCACATTCTCGAGCGACTTTAGACACATTGAGAACAGACCCCTGGGAAAAACTTGCAGCTTCAAGGAATCTTGAGAATGCACTTAAGTTTCTTTAGACCTTCGTGTTTGACTTCCTCTTCCAAGTAGGTTTTAACATAGCTCTCCAGGTATTTTTTGGGATTGGGGTCGTTGGTTGTGGTGGGTAGGTGTCCATATTTTAGTGAATGGTCCAAATCAAAATCATCACCTAGCTCAATAGCTGTTAATGGGTGAAGTGAATAAGTCAAAGCACGACCGCCCAGAAGGTTTGGTCCTGCTCTCCTTAGTTTACGTGCACTGGAACCTGTTAATACGAATTTAAATCCGAATTTTTCGATTAAGCGGTGGACCTCATTCAGGATTTCTGGGATTCTTTGTACCTCATCGATAATCACCCAGTTCTTGAAATTTTTCGGGATTAGATTTTCGAGCCGTTGAGGATTGGCTAAAAGGTTGTTAAACAACCCAGCCTCAAGGAGATCGATGTATATTCCTTGGGGGAAAGTGGATTTTACCCAGGTTGTTTTTCCCGTACTTCGGGGGCCGAACAGAAAAAAGCTTTTTTCATCTGGTGGTTGTATTAATCTGGGGTACATAAGTCCATTTTACATATATTTTTGGAGTTGTCAAGTCCATTTTTATCATTTTTTATCAGGATTATTTTTCTTTGCTGCTTTTTTTGTCCAAAACTTTTATTTTGCACGGCCTGCTTATATTACGATGTTTGAAGCATTGTCTCCCATAAACAAAAGTTTTTTGGGGGGTCCAGGGGGGCGATTTTACAAAAAAGCCCCCCTGGCTAACGGGCCGCGCTGTTTTGGAGGCATAATATCTCCAAAAAGCTAAAAAAAAGACCGGATGGGCAGCTTTTGGACTCAGAGTATTATATCTCCGCTTTCGTTCTGTGCTGCCCATCCGCATAGCCGTAAAGATACCGGACGTAGTGCATAGAGTTCATAAATCTTATGCCGTCCGGTTTAATAGTTCTTAAAAGATAATCCTCCCCTCCTTTTAATTTCCCCTCAACATAAATGAACCTCTTACAATGCTTATTACATGTTCGCATCTTCAATGATAACAATTTAAATGCATAGACCATTTAAATAAATAAACAAATTGGATGCGGGGGTAATAAATTCGGACGCGATGAATCGTGCAAACCTGTCCCTACAAGAAAAAGTACAAAAAGAACAATGCCTAACCTTTTTTCTCCAATGCATCTGCCATTTGGTAGGCCACCCAATACCCGTGCTTGATGTGCCGTGCTTCTTGTCTGCCCCCTTTTTTGCTTTTAATGAGGCATCAAATATATTAAAAATAATGTTTTTAAATATTGATTATTAACAATTTATCTCATTGAATTTTTAATCATCAATAATGAACGGTCTTTGCCACTCTTTTCCGAAACCATTGGGTAACAAAGTAGAAGGGGAAGGACTGGCTGCTGCACCATCGCGGCGCGGCTCTGCTACGCCACATATGCGCTTATTAGCACCATCGAAGAGCAGCAGGTGAAGGCCACCAAAGGAAAAATCCCAGGTGGTCCGATGAAACAGACGAAACCCATGCGATTCCAGTGCCTGAAGAGCTTTGGGAGAGAAACGGTCAGCTTCAATAAGAACATCCCCTTCCGGGGTACAGTGGAGACGAGGGGCGGCTACAGCTTGAAAAGGGGACTGCCTCCCCAGCCTTACCAGTACCTGAAAGATGCCAGAAGCCAACCGTTCCGAGCCAGTAGAACCCACCGCAATACTGGGAATGCCTCCCTGCATAACAATGGTGGGCGCAGCATTGGAGCGAGCCACAGCTCCAGGACGCAGGAAATGAGGGTGTCTCTTGTTTTTTATCTTAAAGCCTTTCATGTATCCATTATAAATAAATCCCAGGTCTCTGCCGCCCACTTTGGCACCAAAGCTGCGCTCAATGGACTGGGTCATGGACACCATATTGCCGTTTGAGTCCATGGTGCAAAGATGGGTAGTTTCACCGCAGCCGGAAACGTTCTCTCGGATTTCCTGTGCAGCTTGGATGGCGTACTGAGTACTGGACAGGTCCGGTGCATGGTTTGCGTATGAATATTTTCTACGGTCAAGGCGGGCACGTTGGATGACGGATGCAAAGAGAATCGCTGCTTCTGGAGAATCAGGATCAAAATTCCTGGGTGCTAATTGAAGAAAGAGCTGCAGCATCTGGATCAGTGCGGCTCCTCCACCCGGGGGCGGCAGTGTATGGACCTCCCATTCTCCCACTTGCCGGGTGAGGGGTTCTCTTTCAGTTGGCCAGGGGATGTCGGTCAGGTCCTCCTCACAAATAAATCCGCCATTTTCTGCCATGTCCGCAGCAATGCGTTTCCCAATCTCCCCTGTGTAGAAATCAGTGAAACCATATTGGGCCAGGCGTCGAAGGGTACTGGCCAGGACAGGTTGTCGTAAGATACTACCTGATGGTAAAGGGGTTTGATTGGCACCAAAAAAAAAAGGGGCGATGTTTCCTGCTTTAATGCTTTTAAGGTATTGCCGGAAGAGGCGATGTTGAAACGGTGTAATTGGGAAGCCGTCTTCTGCCAAACGTATGGCAGGTTCAAGTACCTGTTCAGGGGTTAACGTTCCATATCTGCGCAGTGCAAAATCCAACACTGCTGGATTGGTGGGAACAGCAGCGGCTTTATACCCAGTTTTCCGGGGGGTCAACGCAACGGCTTCCGGTGTGGCATGGATGGGTGCACGACAGGGTCCATCCAGGGCAATCACTCTCCCGGAGGGGGATTGATGGATCATTATCATGGCCATTCCCCCCAGGCCTGATCCTGCTGGTTCCACTACGCTGAGGGCTAAAGCTGTGGCAATTGCCGCGTCTACAGCGTTTCCACCCCTGGATAGGATTTCTACCACGGCTGCTGTGGCACGATAATGGGCGGAGACCACCATCCCACTTTCCGAAATCGCCGACCATAACAATGGATCGTCCCGCCTGCTCTTACGGTCGAACATCCGTCGGTCCGATAACCATTCATTTTCACTCCATTCATGCATAACTTTTTTTTATTACAAAATCCGGTATTTGTCAAGAGCCAAAAGGAGCCAAAATCTACCGTTTATTTTTTATAAACCGCGAAGAAACGCGAAGAGTAACATAAAAAAACATTAAAAAAAGTGTGGCAGCTATTGAATTTTTGAAATATTTTTGTATAATATAGCATTTATTTGAGGTAAATTTAGTTGAAAATAGTAATCAATTCAATGTGCAAAATCTCTCTTTTATTTTTTATGGAGGAAAGATGTCAATCATGAACGATCCCACACACCATATGTACGTCCCGGAAGAAAACAGGGAAATTGCCCGAGAGCGAGCAAAAAAATACGTGGAGATGATCTCCGATTATCTGGATGTCAAGGATAATATCCCCACTGGCTTTAATCGCCAGGACCAGATAAAAGAAAACAAGAAGCGGATTCTCAAGGCTCTGGGTGGGACTGAGAAAGAGTGGAATGATTGGAAATGGCAGATAACCCATGCCATTCGCGATACGGCGACCCTGGCCAGGATCATCTCTTTAACCCAGAAGGAGATTAAAGATATCGATAAGACCGCCACCCAATACCGGTGGTCCATATCTCCCCATTTTGCCAGTCTGATGGACCCTGAGGATCGCAAATGTCCCATTCGCAAACAGGCTGTACCCACGATTCTTGAATATCTTGACAGGGAAGAAATCGAGGACCCTTACGCCATTGTATACAATTCTCCCGCTCCCTTAATCACCCGATTGTATGCGGATCGTTTGATCATCAATGTGACCAACATGTGCAGTGTATTTTGCCGTCACTGTCTGCGTAAAAAGGATATCGCCTTGAAAGATCAAATCTACTCCAGGGAGGATGTGCAGGCAGCCCTTGATTATGTGGCTTCATCGCCGGAAATCAGGGATGTACTGCTCACGGGTGGAGATGCCTTGATCCTGTCAGATGATTACCTGGACTGGCTGCTCACCCAATTGGAGAAAATTCCACACCTTGAGATCAAACGGTTGGGCTCTCGTATGATTTCCACCTTACCTCAACGGGTCACGCCCGAATTGTGTGAGGTGTTGAGTCGTCATAAAACGCTGTACCTTAACACCCAATTCAACCATCCCCTGGAGATCAACCCGGATTCGGAGCAGGCTGTGGACCGCTTGATCAGAGCCGGGGTGTTGGTGGGTAATCAATCGGTACTGCTCAAAGGGATTAACAACGATAAGAATGTGATGAAAAAGCTGGTCCATGAACTGCTGAAGATTCGTGTCCGGCCCTATTATATCTTTAATTGCAAGAAACTTCAGGGGATTCGTCATTTTCGCGCACCAGTGGGAGATGGCCTGAATATCATGGAGCACTTGAGGGGCTATACCTCTGGCCTGGCAGTACCCACCTTTATCATTACAGCACCGGAAGGCAAAGGCAAGACCCCGATGGCTCCGACTTACCTGCTCAACCACAATAAGAATGGCAAGATCCTGTTCAGAACGTGGGGTGGGTATGTATGCGAATACGAAGATGAAGTTCCTCATGAAGAGTAAAATTTATGGAACGTTTTAAAGATAGAGTTCTCTCTCTGGCTGACCGCTACGCCCATGAACAGCTTGATTTCCTCATTCAGCTTTGCAACCAAAACAGTTATTCCTTTAACAAAAGCGGTGTAGATCGGGTTTCTGCAATGGTTGTTCAACATTTGGCCGGGATTTTTCCCACCCATGAGGTCAGGAGTGAGAAGAATTTGGGAGACCATCATCTCCTGAGGCATTCGGCTTCGGGCCAGGACCGGGACATCTACCTGGTGGGGCATGTGGACACGGTTTTCCCACCAGACTATTCCTTCCAGGAGTGTCGGATTTCCAATGGATTACTGATTGGGCCAGGAACCGGTGATATGAAAGGCGGGCTGGCAGTTATGGTCTTTGCACTCAGGATTCTGAAGGAGCTTGAACTCCTGGATGGGCTGCGGTTGGCCATGATCCTGAACAGTGACGAGGAGATTGGCTCGATTACCTCTCGGGAGATCTTCCTGGAGGAAAGAGAAAAGGCCCGACTGTGCCTGGTGGGTGAATGTGCCGGTTTTCACAATGAGATCGTGGTATCCAGGAATGGCAAGATGGGGGCCCGTATAAAGAGTTTTGGTCAGGGGCGCCATGTGAGCCATGGGGCTGCCAGTAAGTCCAGTGCCATCCTGGAGATCGCCCATAAGATCATCGCCCTGGAAAAAATAAACGGCAACATTCCTGGGGTGGATCTCAATGTAGGTAAAGTGGAAGGTGGTCTGGGATCGAATACCGTTCCTGAAAACGCATCCTGTTTCCTGGATATTCGCTGGCACAAGGAGGAGCAGCAAGCGGCTCTTCAGGCAAGGATTGAAGCGGAAATCGCCGCAAATGTACAGCCAGGTTGTCGTTCAGAATTTGAGATTATGAACTTTCGACCCACTATGCCTGAAAATCCCCTTAACCGCCCTTTGATCCAGATGGTCCAGCAAATTGCCCGGACCCTGGGTCAGGAAGTGGGCACAGAGCACCGCCGGGGGACTTCGGATGCCAATTTTTTTGGCTCCATCGGTGTCCCCACCCTGGACGGTTGGGGACCCGTATGCGAAAACGATCATACGACCGAAGAATTTATCAGGATTTCTTCCCTGAAAGAAAGGACTGCTCTGTTGTCCCTTTTCCTGGTGGAATACGGCCGTCAGGCAGGTATGATTCGTTGAAAGAGAAAAAGAGAAAGAGAGTAGAAGTATGAAAGTCGCTGTTATTTTTAACAAGGATGAGATCAAGGACTCTGATGTTATCAATCGTTTTGGTATGCCCTCCAAGGAGCGCTACCGTTACAGCACCATCGAGATGGTGGCCTCGGCCCTGGAGAGTGGGGGGCATAATGTGCGCATCATCGAGGGTAATATGCATGTGATCAATGAGTTGCAGAATTTCATGCCCAAGGTAGTGCGGGGAGAGCGTACGGGTATGATTTTTAACATGGCCTACGGTATTCAAGGCCAGAGCCGTTACACCCATATTCCTGCCATGCTGGAGATGGTGGGGGTTCCCTACGTGGGCTCCGGTCCCTCAGCTCATGCAATCGCACTGGACAAGGTGATGTCTAAGATTGTGTTTCTGCGTCACCACCTGCCCACTCCCAACTTCTGGATGTTTTCCAGTCCTGATGAGGATTTCACCACTGTTCGTTTCCCGGTGATTGTTAAACCCAGGATGGAAGCCGTCTCCATTGGTCTGAAGGTGGTGGATAAAAAAAAGGATTTGCGAGACGCTGTCGCCTCCATTGTCGAAGAATTTCAACAGCAAGCATTGGTGGAAGAATTCATCCCTGGCCGAGAGTTTGCTGTAGCAATGCTGGGAAATGGCAGCTCCCTGGAAACGCTGCCTATTGTTGAAATCGATCTCGGCGGTGATCCCAATGCCATACAGACACAGAACGATAAGCTGAAACGCCCGCGGGCAAAGATATGTCCGGCCAATATTCCCCAGGCCACAGCTGATCAACTGTGCAAGCTGGCAATGGATGCCTTTAATGCCCTGGGTTTATTCGACTTTGCCCGGGTGGATTTTCGCATGGACGCAAAGGGGCAAATCTATATCCTTGAAATCAACTCCATGGCCAGCCTCAATCCTGCTGGGTCCTTTGCCCATGCTGCCCAGGCAGTGGGCATGAATTTTACCGACCTGGTCAACCGCATGATGGATACGGCGGCCATTCGCTATTTTGGTAAGCCCTACCTGGTGGAAAATGGGCTCCTGGAAGAAAAAGAGACAAAAGGACCCGAACCCCTCCATATCCGGGTGCGCACCTATTTACGCAGCCACCTCCCCACCGCCCTCGATTACCTGGAAAAGATGGTGTCCATTCCTTCCTATGTCCATGATATCGAAGGGGTGAACGAGCTGGGGAACTGGATATCCAACCGTTTCCAGCAGTTGGGATTTCACCGCCACGTTTTCCCACAGACAGAAGTGGGGAATGTCTTTTATTTTACCAATCACCTGGATGAGCAAAACGATATCCTGCTCCTGACCCATCTCGATACCACCTATGATCATCATAATTTCGTTCCTTTTCGTGGGGAGCACGGCCGGGTGTACGGATCTGGTGTAACCGATAGCAAGGGAGGCATTGCGGTTATTCTGGCCGCCCTGCAGGCGCTGCGCTTTGCCAGGGTGTTAAAAAATGTACGCTGCAGCGTCCTACTAACCTCAGATGATAACCTCAACGGTCGTTTCAGTAAAGATATCATCTCCCGATATGTCTCCTCTTCCAGGTACGTGGTGGGTACCAAGTACGGGGACCTCAACGGTGGCGTCGTGGTATCCTGTTCAGGAACCCAGCAGTACCAGATCGAGCTGAAAAGCACACATAGAAACAGATCGAAGAATATCCCCCTTGTGATCCCCTTTATTTCAAGGAAGACGATTGCCTGGGAAAAACTCTCCTCAAGAGAGCAGGGTGTGGAAGTGATTATCGATTCACTCCGAGCAGAAAGGGATTATGCGTCTGTACTTCTTACCGCCTATTATACCCGGAGAGATCAGATTAACCCGTTGGATCAGCAGATCAAGAAGACCGCTGAAAAAGATACCAAAAGGGATTTGCAGGTGCGAATTCGGGTGGTTGGCAGCCGGTTACCGGTCTCCGATAGTCCAATAAACCGAAGCTTCTTTGAAAAGGCAGAGAAACTGGCCCGACTTCTGGAGGTGAAGATCGAACCCATTCACCGCAGTGGCTCTTCTGATATCTGTTATACCCCGGAGAATATACCCGTGTTGGGTGGACTCGGACCCATTGGGGCTGAAAGTGGTTCCCCGGATGAGTACATTTTGCGAGACAGCCTGATTGACCGTTCCGCCTTGCTGGCACTAATCATTCACAACTGTACCGAGGAATAACTGTCCAATTCATTTTTTTGAAACCTTTTGAGATCCAGGATAATGTTTTTTTGGAGTTTTTGTCCGTGAGTATCAAAATAGGGAAGCACTTTGAAGTTTTTCGTTCTACTGAGACCATAAATGCCAGTGAAAGGATACCCATCATATTGGGATCAGGGAGGGCCTTTGGCTCCGGAGAACATGAAACCACATCCAGTTGTCTGGAAGAAATGGAAAATATTCCCATCATTCTGAACGCAAGCGTTCTGGATGTGGGCTGCGGTACTGGTATTCTCTCCATTGCTGCTGCCAGGATGGGTGCACGATATGTTACGGCTGTTGATCCGGACCCCAGGGCGATAAACGTCACTGTGAAAAATATTAAATTGAACAATGTGGAAAAGAAGATAATTCCCTTAGAAGGAGAGCTGGAAATAGTAGAAGACCATGATTTCGATGTTATCATCTCCAATCTTTACGGCGATATTCTCTTGAACCTGGCCAGAGATTTCTCAAAGCGGCTGAAGCCCGGGGGATACTTGCTGCTTTCTGGTATTTTATATGAATACACCTATGATCTGAAGGCGGTGCTGATTCAATCAGGATTTGACCTGTTAAAGGCAAGGTATCTTGAAGAGTACACCACGCTGCTTTTCAGGAAAGAAGAAATTCGTATATTCGAGTCATTCGTGTAATTCGTGGGCGAAATTTTCAATGAATTTGACAATAAAAAAAAAATAGTATATAATGTAACATTCAGTACAAGTGTAAATAAAGGTTTGAAAACTTTTCTTCAGTCAAGGTTCAATCTTTGTTGAGTGTTATAAGGTTTCTACCTCTATTTGCGTTAAATTTTTAAAAGGAGGTAGTCACCAATGGCCAGAGGAAAAGTCAAATGGTTCAATTCCCAAAAAGGCTATGGATTCATTGAAATGGAAAATGGAAAAGATGTTTTTGTCCATCACAATGCAATTCAAGGTCATGGTTTTAAGTCTTTGGACGAAGGCGAACAAGTTGAATTTGAAATTCGTCAGAGTCCCAAAGGCGAACATGCCGAAAATGTAGTCAAGGTATAAATCCATTAAATTAAAAAATTAAGCAATCAAGGGGTTTGATTTTCTGTTAACCAGTTAACTCTTTACGTTAAGCGTTACCAGCGTAATCAAACCCCTTTCCACTTTAGCAGTGAATAATAAATCTCCGCTGCCGAAAGTACCTGGGGGAAGGAGACAAACTCCTCCGGCATATGGGCATGCTCCAACTGTCCTGGCCCCAAAAGAATAGGGCGAATCCCTGCTTCCCAAAATTTGTTGGCATCGGAATGACTGCGAAAACTGCCCGGGGCAAAAGTGAGTGAAAGACCTTCATATATGGATTTTAACCGATTGTAGATTTCCCCTTTTTCCGGTAATTGGTAGCCGGAATGGAGGTACGAGAACTGGAGAACGGCGTTAAGATGTGGATTTTCCTGGCGTTCGTTGTAGACGATTTCTTCCAGTTCATGAACCACTGCTTCGATGGCGGAATGAGGCGGTAGATGCAAATCCAACCATGCGTCGCACTGTTCCGGAACCTCGAAACCCGAGGCGGAACTGGATAAATCACGGATATTGTATACAATGTCTTGTCGTTTGCTTTTGAGGTAATCAATGATTTTTAGGATCAGTCGAAGCATAGATTCAATGGCATTTTCGCCGGCATGAGCCAGCGAAGCATGAATCCGCTTTCCCCTGGTACTGATGTTGGCTTCGATATAGCCGTAATGACTAAAGCAGGGAGTTAAGTCTGTGGGCTCGCCCACCACGGCATAAGGGAAATGATATTCATTGAGAAATTGTTCGGCCCCATCTCCCTGATCCTCTTCCCCTACCAGCAGGGCCAACGCTGCCGGAATCCGGTGTTGAAAAACCTGCCATTGGCAGATATAGGCTTCGATCAAGGCAGCACAGCCGCCTTTCATATCGGCTGCTCCCAATCCAAAAATTCTATCCCGGTGCTTCCCTTTAGCTTTGTATTTATAATCCTCAAAATCCGGTGCAGTAATCGTATCTATATGACCCACTAATACCAACAGGGTTTCGGTATTTTCCGGTATCACCAGGAGGTTTGCCCTCTCCCCTTGCACTGATTGGCGGAGTACCGGTAATCCATGTTCTTTCAGGTAATCGTATAAAAACGTACCAATCTCTTCTTCTTTGCCGTAAGGACTGTAAATGTTTATTAATTTTTTAAGAAGCGACTTCAATCGTTTGGGCTTTACACCACGGCTGTTTCGTTTGAAGTACCGGTCTTTTTCCATTGTCTTATTCTTTGTGATTTTTCTTTTTTTCTTTTTCTTTATATATGGTGTGTGCGCTATCCAGGTTTAAAGAGAGGTAAATGTGTTTCTTAGGCTTTTCAAAACCCATCTTCTCAAAAAATCGCAGGGCAGAAAGGTTATCTGCTTCCGTATCCACCAGCAGCATGCGAACCCCGTTTTTGATCATAATATTACGAAAATGAAAAAAAAGTCTCGATGCCACCCCTTTTGACTGATACGACGGTGTAACCCCCAACCAGATCAAGTAACCGTAGCGCCATGAAGAATGTCGCTTGGCAATGATGGTGCCCATGAGAAAACCAACAATTTCATCATCATCTTCCGCTACAAAGCAAAACTCCTGATCACTTTGAAAATTGGAAATCACTTCATACTCATCCCAGGTACGGTATAAATTGGGGGAGATTTCCAGTGTAAACAGTTTTTCTCCTAAGTGGAATACCGATGCAATATCGTCAATAGTCATGCGGCGAATCGTAATGAGCGGACTTTTTTTCTTTTTTTCCTGGTTATTTATTTTATTTTCTGTCATGGAGATATTTTAAACCAAAATAGCTTTTGTTTCAATCCAAGAACTGATTTGAAAATAGGTGAGTGAGTTGAGTAAGGTGAGTGGGGGAGGGTGGGGAACTCTTTGTGACCGCTGTAATCTCTTTGGCTATTTTAATTTGTCTCCGGATGAGAATCTGTTATCATGAGAGGCTGTCACGAAAAGCGTTAAGTTAAGAAGACAGTAGTTGCGACTCAGTAAAATCTTGCCAGAAAATGGCAGAAAATAAATTAAGTGTCTAAAGTGCCTAGAGTTGTGGTGCGCCAGAGGCGCGGTATTTTTTAGAACTAAGGAGGTAAATGGCGCTCGGGCCTGTATTGCCTCCTTAACTCTAGGCACTTTAGTCACTTTTAGTTCCGGCTCGTCCGGGTGACGCAGTTGGCAAAGGGTGCTTTGGAAGTATAAGGAATCTGTTGCGGTGGCTGTTTCCATTGACTGCATGCGGTTTCCATTATACTTGACAACTTGCAGTGCTTTTGTTTTTTTGCCTGCTTCGCTTAACTTAGTGTTATTCTCGGGCAGCCTGTTGCGACGCGCCTCCATTAGACGTGATTATTCATATAATTTACCGGTATAAGCGCCTACTATGTGCTGTTTATCTTCATAGACGAAGATATAATAGGGTTCAGTACATTTGGGATAAAGATACCAGACCAGATTCACAGTTGCCTTGCTTGCCGGGAAGCTTTTGGGTAGTTTTGAGGCCGCTTTGCAGCACCCGATCAATTTGTCCTTATTAATTATCCGAATGCCAAGAGGTGTGGGGCCGGAGGTCTTATATATCAAGCAGCCGCAGAAGTACCAGGTGTCTGCAACCGGTTGTGGATGCCAGACTACCGGGGCAACCCGGAGCATGACATCACAGCAGTATCCGGACTCAACTGAAATGGGTTTACCCGTCGCATGAAGCAGTTCTACATTAACTCCAATCGGACCGTAATGCTTAAACGCCATCTTGATATCAAAATCGAACAGTGCACAGTTCTCCAACTTCATACGTTCACACGGAGCCTTCTCTTCAGCAGACAGTCCCATTGTTAAAACCAATACACAAAACAGAACAACGAATGTTTTTTTCATTTTTTTTCTCCTTCTTTAAATTTTTGTAATGTTAAAAACGTTTCGTTAAGTAACATGCAAGAATGATGCCAATGTTGGAGATAACTGTAAATCCTTGAATATAAAAGGTTTTCTCAAAATCCCTGGTTTGATCAGGTGGTTATTTTAACTACTTATTTTAACCAGTGGTGGTTAGAATAAACACCCCTTCTTCCAGATACCGAACCGGGAAAATATTTAATAAATATTTAATATAAGCCCCAGAAGGTTTTTCTCGTTTTTCTCGCTTGTCCCCTTTTTTCACCTGGAAATAGTCAGAGATTTCTCACCACATCTGAGGCCCGGGGGTTACTTGTTGCTTTCCTGTATTTTATATGAATACACATATGATCTGAAGAGGGTGCTCATTAAATCCGGATATGAGATGTTAAAGGAAAGGTATCTTGAAGAATACACCATGCTCCTTTCCAGGAAAACGAAAAAATAAAAAACAAAAACACGTGTACCCCGTTAGCCTCCCCACACTCGATATCCTCCTCAATTTTTTTTTTATGGTCTAAAATATTTCTGTCACATAAAGTTCCCATTCTTCTTCTTCATTCTCAACTATCTGATATAGTTTTTGTTTATAGATAGTAATCGGATAGGGAGTTAATTCAGTTTGAAATTTAATGGGGATAGTGATTTTCTTTTTAAATTTACCATTCATATCGTAAGTGAAAAATTCATAATCACCTTTCACTGTTTTAAAGGTCATAATGTATATAATGTCATCTTCTACAAAAAAAGCCATAATTGTTGGAAAATATTTTGGAAACTTAATCGGTTTTAATAATCCAAGAATATTTTTAGTAGCAGGATTGGATTTTAATTCAGCCATGAATTTGTCCTTAAATTCCTGGTCTACTGGCAATTTTTCCTGTTCGATTCGTATAGAAAAGAGTTTTTTTAATTCCTTATTAAATATATCTAAAGTCGCATCATCTTTTCCTGGCATTATTATTGTATTATCCTTATAAGCGAAACAGGTTATAACTTTTTGTATGGCCTGGAACCCATTTCCCGGCCCTTGAAATTTATGTTTGGCCCTGTAGATTTCCTTTATTTTATTTAATTCTGCATCATATAAATTATAAGTATAGAAAAGCGTTTTATTCTCTTGTGTTGCTGAAAGTCCTAAAAATTTATCTCCAAAGGGTTGAAAGAAAAGTCCCTGGGATAATGCCTTTATCTCTTTGATGAATTCACCGTTTTTTGTAAAATAGGATATTTTGAACAGACTGTTTACAATGAGTTGATCTCCCTCTGGAGTGATTGTCAGCGGAATCTCCGGGAGAATTTTAAATTCTTTTGGCCCTTCTCCTTCCCTGCCGAATTTTTTCATTAATTTATAATCTTTTTTTGAATAAATAAATATACTTGCACCTTCGGGTACATAAATTTGCGTTTCATCAACAGCAAATGAAACAGAAGGTTTCATCAATTCCGGAAGTGTTGCCACTTTCTCCCCATAAATTGCCCAACAGAAAAGAATCGTTGTTATAACAAAAAGCATCATCAGTTTTTTCATTTGTTCATCCTTAATCTCAAAATTTTTCTCTTGATAGTATATTTTAGTGAAAATCAAGTGGAAAGTCAACTAAACCTGCCCTAATAAATTCACTATCGCTGAACGATTCGTAAGGATTTAGGTGTCAGGCAAATCTGCCTTGCCCAGAATGTTTTTCTCGTCTATCCCCTTCTCTTCTTATTGGGGAATATTTCCTTTCACAAATTTCCTTTGTTCAAAGGCCTCCATATGGAAGTAGAACCACTTCCTGTCTTTGTTGAATTTGAAATTTAGTTCACCGTATTCCCTGGCATCCAGCTCTCTCCAATTAAAAAATCCTCCATCCAATGCCGCTTTTTTCCACTCATCTTCATCATAATCAAAATGAATGTCATAGATAGAGAATGTCTCCTGGTATTTTTCAAATTTATGTTTCATGGATTCCGTGGGGTAAGCCAGGCACTCTTTGATATTCCCTACATATTTCTTCCAGTTGGGACTCTCGCCGGTTATATCGCAAAGCAGTAGAAATATCGTTTGAGCTGCATCCAGGAAAATATTGGTATTGTCCCTGTTGATTTCGATTCCGGAATAATCATGCTCATACTTCCAGGTCAGATGGGTTAAATCCGGGAAATCCAACGCTTCCGCATGGCCCACATCCGGCAAAACATTAAGCTTTAATCGATCCAGCAGCGGCAGCTGTTCCCATTTACCATCCTTCAGAAGATGAATCCTCTCGATGTCGTTATCCCTTGGACTGTTCCGGCCGGAAAATTTCTGGTGCGCCCATGTATCTGCAAACGTATGAAGCGCAATTCCCAGTTTGACCAGTTTTTGTTCGCGTTTGCGTTTATCTTCCTTTTTTACGTTTTTGAGTTCCGCAGCAGCATTATCCATTAGTTCATGGGCAAAGGCGTTACCAGGAGAGGTGGTGTAGACATAGTTCCATTTATCTTTCCCATCGAATTTTTTAATGGGAACGAAATGGAAAGGAATGTACACTTTTCGTTGAACGTCCTTATCTAAGCCGGTCAGGTATTGGATCCCTTTATGTGCCGTACAGATGGGATCAAACAGATCGTCCTGGTACCGGGGATATACAATATCTGAAGGTACATTTTTAATTTTGATTTTTTTGTGCTCCACCGCATCGTCAACGTATTGGGATGCATAAGCGATAATCTGCGCCTCATCCTCTGTAAAATTGGCGATTCGGCTTAACACCTTAATCATACAATAATGAAAATCTTTTTGCATCTTTACCTCCTTTCTTCTCTCTTCAATTTACCGCACTTATTCTAAATGAATGGATTAAGAAAGTAAAGCGATATGGTTAACTTTTTTAATTTTTTTCATTGGTCAACTTATTCGCTAGTAATCAGCAAAGGCGTCTACATCGCTGCTGATCTTAGCCAATCCCCTGGCTGTTCGGCTGTGGATTTGAACTACCTTAGCCTCCTGTGAACAATCGTTAATCCGGATATTGATATTTTGGCGGTCTGCATACTCGAAAATATCGTAAGTATAGAGGCGGCTCTTTACTACACTGAGAACCTTAATAGACATATGATCAAACAGGTAAAGTTCCTCGGAATTAAGGAAATGCCTGGCAGCAGGACTGATGTCCTTATCTTCAGTGGACTCAGGAAATGGGATCCGAACTTCTGCCAGGTTCAACTGTTTCACGCCGATATCGGTAATTTCTTTGAGCTTTTCTCGTATGATCAGATGGTGGAAGCTTTCACTGTAGATGGGGACCTCGACAGAAACCCAGGGGAATATTTTGACAGCGTAGTCCCTCATTTTATCGATGATATCCTGGCGGAAATCGGTGGCGGCTAGGTTAAAACGCAGCTCCTCCAGGCCAAGGTCCCTGAGTTCCTGCATATTGTCTGCAGAAGCCGCGATACCGTTGGTGTATGCCCAAAGATAAATATGGGGAAAGCACTTGCTGACCCGCTTAATAAACTCTTTGGCCATGTCATAGTTTTTGAAAAACAGTTCACCGCCGCTGACGGAAATTCCGCTTATTTTGTCCTTATGGGCATCGATTTTCATCAAGAGAAGGTCGAGCTCTACCTGGCTCATCGGTGGTTTTTCAACCATTCCCTCAGTGAGTCGTGGACAGAATTTACACTGCGCATTGCAGGTGAAACTGGGAAAAATACAAATCCACCTGCCATCCTTGCAAGATTGACACCCGGGGCTCAGGTTCTCTTTGCCGCAATTGGATACTGTCATGCCCCAATCATCGTATTTGAGAAAATCCATACCCTGACGTTTCCGGTTGAGAATATTGAAAAAATCCTGGTGGGAGAGATAGTAAGGCATGAAAATCTTTTTTGCCCTGAGCGCTTCCACTTGTGTATCGAAATTTGCTAATAGGTCAATGGAAAGTTGTACCTTTAACTGGTCCAGTGCGTCGGCCGCAGTTATGGGGGTTCGTGAAAACACGTTAAGAATCGGCAGGATTGCCGGCTCATCAGTTATGTATGGTCCGTCACCATTAGGATTGCTAATGATAATTTTCCCATTGTCCCAGGTCACCTTCACCTCCGGTGACAAAATTAACTGCTGCATTGTTCCTCCTGTCTACTGTCTACTCTGCAAATCCCATATAATTGCACACACAATAAAAACTTGGTGTATAATTGGTTGGCTGTAAAATTTGCTCTGCTTTTTTATATGCTCTTCGTCCCATATAAACCGAAGCGCCATCAACAATAATTGCATTTAATCGATTGGCAATAGAAAATACACAGGCCCAATCCCTGGCATCTACGGCATCGGATAGGGCATCCATTCCTTTACGCCGGATATTAAAATCTTCTTTCATAAAACTTGCCCTGATTTCGTTAAATTGTTCAATGGTTAAGCCCAGGGCATCTGGCAGTATAACCACCGGGATACCTAGTTTTTGTTCCATCTTCAGTGCACTGGTTTCCAATCTATTCCTAAATTCTTCGGCAGAGATATTCATATTTTCCAGGTTTTCAGGCTTGGCTTCAAAACCGGCATATCCGACAATCCAGACAAAAGACATGTTTAAAGATTTCGATAACATACGAAGCAAATGAGGCCCGGTATTCAAAATACTTTCACCCACCAGTCCAATATCATTTCCCACAGCACCACTCTTAAAAATCGCTTTCGTTCCTATCCAATCATAAGGGTAGTCCGGGCAAACAGTAGTCAAAATAACTCCAGGCTCTTGCGGAGACCGTGCTTGTTTATCTAAGTACCAATTAAATAAAACACTAAGCTCGGCAGCGGTCGGCATCACGATGCTCTCATTTTCAATTAATGGTATGATTTCTAAGCAGAAATTTGCCAGTCTATTGACGGCTATCATAGGGATTCTTCTCTCCCGTACATCTTTGGAGCACCGGTCAAATAGCAGTTTAAGACGTCGCAGAATAAATTTCCTGGCAGCAGAACTCTTACCCATTAATAACCGGTCTAAAGTGACATCATCTATTACTAACTTTCCTGATTGCTGCTGGGAAAACACCGGGGCTTGTTTATTTATAAGTATTGGTTTTATTATTTCTTCCTGTGATCCTGGGATGGCTGTCGGTTTAAACACTTCATATACACTCGACTCTGTCATAGGTCCTCCTTCCTCCAATAATCAAAGGCAATTCTTAAGAAAGGTAGTTTATATATAATAAATGGATTAATATTCTTTATTACTCTTCAATACCTGCTTGACCTCTTTTAGCAGAAAAACTTATGTATATAACTCACTACTATTTCAAAACCTGTTAAGCATTGGATAATAATTTTTACATAAATATAGTTATTTGTCAAGAATTTGGTCAAATTATTTTTATTTTTTTAGCATAATATTTAATATTTCATATAAAATATCTAATATTTCAGATATAATATCTAATATTTCATAATAATAGTTAATGTTTTATATATAATTATTAATATTTCATAGTAAATATTTAGTTTTTCATATATAATGTTGGCTAACAGTTAATAGTTAATAAGGATGGTGTTTTGAAATTTGGAAATTTGCCACATGGTGTGGATCGGATAACTGGCCTGTCCCGAATACCACTAAGATAAGGATAACAAATCCGAAATACGAATATCGAAATTCGAAACAAATCCAAAATACAAATGTTCAAAATTCAAAGCAAAAGCTCCAAACTGTTTTCTGTTGGGGTTTTGTTTTGGTCATTTAGATTTTAGTCATTTGAATTTGTTTCGATTTTCGGATTTCGTGCTTCGAATTTAGTCTTATCTTAGTGACATTCTGGCCTGTCCCGTTTTTTCCGCGTTTTTTTCCGTTTTTTTATCTCTATGCGGTATAATGGTACTTATCCCCTTTTTTCCTATCTAATTTGTTACAGCAATCATTTCACGTACCTTTATATTATCGCCTATTTCTACCTCTTTGCCATTTTTGTGTTTAAATTCCTTGATAACACCAGGTCTGAAAACGAGGCAATAACTGGAGCCACCGTACTGGAAATAGCCTAATTCTTCGCCCTTCTTGACCTGGTATCCGGGTACAATATAATCTTGAATTTTACATGAGGACACCTCTGCCATACCGATGGGCATTACGCACATTAAACCAACAGGATCTTCAGCTTCAATGAATATTAAGGCGCGTGCGGCTACATGAGCAATATATCCTTGCGATAGATTCGGACCGGCAGGATCCATACCTTGCGACTCCGCTTCAGAGTAATACGTACCATCTACATTATATGCCGCCTTGATGGTGCCCGAAACAGGACTGTGCCAACGGTGATACTTTAATGCAGAGAGGAAGGCCTGGTAAACAACACCATTGATAAAAGGCTCAACATATGTCTTGTAGTGTTGATCACAATTTAGCTTTTTGTCTTCTTTGTTTTTGGTCAACATGTCTTCCAGGGAATATGGTTGAGATTTTACCCAGAACCAGTCATTTCTTTTTACATTTTTTGCAATCTGGAACACCTCTGATTCACAAGCACTAACAATTATATTATTTTTTTCGGGATACGCAGTTGGACGCATGCCTTTCTTAAATGTCCGGGTAAAGAAATCATTCCAGGACTTGAATCCCCAATGCGGCGCTTTGGGATCGTGTTGAAATTCCCATATTTTTATGGCCTTTGCGGCAGCTTCGCACATCCAGCCGTTAGAAGAGTCGTTTAATACGTACAATGACTCCGGAGAATTGAGGAAATGACACCATACGATAAGAATCTTCTTGAACATTTTATTGACTTCCACAAGGCGAAAGACATCAAACCCGGCAGGAACTCCCATGGTCCAGTCGAGTATTGCGTTAATAGGGAAACCCACCAAATCGGTTTCATTAAATTCAGGCGCAGTGGTTAAAACCGCATTGATCAGTACTAACATTTCATCGATACTTTCCAAATAGCCTTGAGGGTCGTTCTCTTTGTAGTATCCAGGCACTTGATCGATCATTTGAGTGAAGTACATTCGAACAACCGGGTCTTTACAATATATTAAATTTTTGAATTCTTGCATCACCGGCGAAAGTTCTGTTATTGCCTCGCAGACTTTAGACACACCCCTTTCCTTTTTTACCTTCTCTCTAAACTTATTCAGGTATTTTGCGATGGCTTCCGGATCATCGGGCATCCAAAAACCCTGACTCTCCGAGCCTTTCTTATCACCATTAAGACTCAGAGTCAAAGTCAAAATAAACACACAAAACAGAATCACTAAAATTTTTTTCATTTTCATACTTAATCTCCTTTTTTTATGATAGTTATTTCAAAAGTTTTTCCCGGGAAAAACTTTCAAAACCCGTCCGCTTTACACCTTACACCATACTTCCTATGCCTTTGCGCAAGGCCCTCGACCATCGGACCCTACGACTTTTCTTTACTTTTCCAGATGATACGCCCATATTTTAATATAATGAGAAACGGAATGCTATAACCAAAACGCCAAAAAAATAAATTTTCCATCATTTTGGCCGTAGAGGCCCTGTGAAATTAAAAAGTAAAAATTGAAAATGAAAAATGGACGATGAGGATGACATTGATTTCGAGCTTGTATTGGATGTTGGCGATTATCTCTTCCTGGTCTCGTACCTCCCGGTTACCTGCAAATAATTCAATAACTTTATGCGATTTCCCGCCCTGGAATCGATATCCTGAACTCTGGCTTGTTGAAGCAAAGCCTGCGCTTCCAACAAATCCGTAAGATTAACAACTCCTTGCCGATATCCATCCTGACTCACTTTAAGATTTTCTTCAGCCTGCTTGACCAGCGCCTTTGCCAGGGCTATCCCTTTATAAGATTCGGTAAGTTCATACCACGCTTTCTGCATCTGGAGCAGTAAACGTTCGGATGTATCTTTTAACGTGTTTTTTGCGATTTTTTCCTTGATTTTTTTTTCTTTTAGAATATGAGATGCCTCCCACCACCCCGAAATCGGTATCGAAACAGAACAAAATACAGCAGTATTATATATCCCGTCATTATTCATAGCATTTAAATAAAAAGAACTGGCACCTAACCCTACTTCTGGCAAATATTCCCCTCTCTTAATGGCGGTTTGCAGTTTCTCTGCTCTAATTCCATATTGCAAGAGCTCAAACTCGGCACGATTCTTCAATGCTTGCTCATTATTGACATAATACTGCTGCGGCTCCACGGCTGGTTGTAATGAATCGGTGAGTTCCATACCTGGATCATACTCGATTCCCAGTAATTGACAGAATGCCATACTAGCCAGGTGCCGGCCATTCTTAATGCGCTGCTTGTTTAATTCAAGCTCGCTCTGCTTCACACTGACCTTCAATACATCATTCCTGGTAATAAGTCCATATTTATAGGCATCACTGACTTGCTTGAAAAGATCATCCAACATGGCAGAATAAATATCCAGGGTTTTTATTTTCTCGTCCATCGTAACCAGCAGCCAATACTGCTCCTCGGTTTTCAGGAGGATTTCATTTTTTGTAAGTATTAATTTTTTCTCATCCACCTGTTTCCCCAGGTTAGCGAGTTTATTGCCATTGATAATTCTTCCACCGGTGAACAGGGGTTGCATGATGTTAACAGCTAAAACAGTCGCACGATCAAACATGGAGATAGACATACCAGGCATAAATGGTATTTCCAGGTTAAAAATATCTTTGGAGCTTTTGAAATAATTCCCACTGGCAGAAATTTTAGGGAAAAATGCGGTAAATGCTGCTTTTTTGGTTTCTGCCGCCGCATCGACACTCAATTCACCGTTCTTTATCTTCAGACTGTTCTTTAGAGCCAATTGTTTGCATTGTTCAAGCGTATATGGGGTTCCGGCAAAATCGGCAACCCAGGTAGCCTGGACCAGGAAAAAAATTCCCAGTGTTTTTAGAAAAGTTGTTTTTTTCATCCTCGATTACCCTCCCGATAACTTTTGGATTTGATAAGTAGTAAATACGCTGCCGGCTGGACAAATACCCCGAAGACCAGCGTTGTTATAAGACCGAAACAAATGACGGTTGCCAACGGTCCCCACAACGGTGAACCGCTTAAAATCATAGGGATGACACCGACGGCAGCAGCAGCAGAGGTTAGAAAAATCGGACGCATCCGCCGTTTTCCGGCAGCAAAAGCAACTTCAAATGAGGTGAATTTCCGCTGTCGGCGCAAGTCCTCGGCATAATCGATAAATATGATTCCACTTCGGACGACTATCCCGCACAGGCTGATCACCCCTGCAAAGGAAGTAAAACCGAAGGGGTAGCCAATGGTGACCAATCCAACGGCTGCTCCCAATAAACCGAGTGGCATAATAGACATCACCAGAAGGGACAAACGGATTCTTTTGAATTGGAAAAGCAAGATAATAAAAATCAGACCGATACTGGTGATAAGTGAATAGGACATATTTGTATATTGTTCGATCTGATTCTCATGTTCACCTCCGAAATCGAGGGTGATCCCCTCGGGGACCGATAACTTGCGGAGTTTGCCCCGGATGCGTGAAAACGAATCGGAAGGCAATTGGGTTCGCTTTACATCTCCATATACGGTAAGTGTCCGTTTCCCATTACGTCTGACGATCTGACCTTCGGTCCATTCAGGGGAAACACTGGCCAATTGCCGGAGAGGTACGGTAACCGGTAAAAATGGAGATGAGATGTATTGGTCTGTAATATCATCCAGGGTATCGGGTTTGGTTTTATTCCGTTTTAACACGATATCCACGGCGTAGTCACCTTCCCATAAGGTGGTAACCGGCAATCCCTTCAATCCGACGGCCAACGATGCGGCCACGATTGATTTTGTAAAACCGAGCCGATTGGCTTCATCTTTATTGATGTTTAGCATGATCCCCTGGCGCGGTTGCTCAAAATCATCCCGTACCCAGATGATCCCCTTATCTTCTTTCATAAGGGCAGTTACCTGTTGGGAAACCTGCTTTAATGTTGAGATATTTTTCCCTGAGATGCGGATTTCAATGGGAGCTTTCGACAACATCATGTCAAGCTGTTTCATGCGAACATGTGCATTGGGAAAATATTCACCGAATTTTGCCTGGTATTCATCCAGAATTTGAATGGCAGTATCTTCCGATATGGTATTCACGATCAATTGCGCGTAGTTTTTCGCAGGAAAATTGGGGGCATAGACGGTATGAAAGCGGGGTGAACTGGTCCCGATAAAAGCAGTTACGTCTTTTACACGCCAGTCTTTTTGGAGGGCTTCTTCTATTTTCCGGGTGACCTGGTCGGTTTCTTTGAGGCTTCGACCTTCGGGTAAATAGATTTCCACTGCCAACTGGTTGCGGATGACTTTGGGAAAAAGCTCCTGGGGTATTTTTGTACCGATGATTATTCCCAACAGGAGTGCAAGAATCCCGATGGTCACAGTCAAAACGGGCCGTTTGAGTGATTTTTCCAGTAATTTACCATAAGTCCTCTGCATGAGGTTAAGAAAGGAGAATCTCGTTTTTCCCTCATCTTTTTTATTCAAACCTGTTTTAATAAACACAGAATTGAGGTAGGGTACGAGAAATTGGGCGACCAACAGGGAAACCCACATTGCCACCCCAATAGTGATAGGGAGAGGTTTAAGGAAATCGCGGCCCATCCCGGTGAGAATTAAAGCGAACGGAACGAAAACCGAGATAATAGCGAGGGAAGCGGTAAATACGGGGATGAACAATTCTGAAGAGCTTTTCCAGGCGGCATCCCAGAGTTTTTCCCCTTGATCAAGTTTTTCGATATGATTATCCACCACTACGATCGCATCATCCACGCCCATGCCCAGCACGATAATCAACCCGGCAAGTGAAACGGTGTGCAACTCTACTCCGAGAGAGTGGATAATTCCTATGGTAATTAAAGTGGAAATGGGAATAGTTAAAGCCGAAACGGCTGCCACACGAAAGGGTAGTAGGATGATGGTCACCAGGATAACCGCCAGGATTGCAATACCCAATTCTTTAAGAAAGTTGTTGACCGATGCCTTTACTACCACCGGCATGTCGGCAATTCTCTCGATGTGTACGCTGGATGGGAATTTTTGCGAAACGCGGGTTAACACTTCGTCGACTTCTTCACCAAACGTCACGATGTTTTTCCCGTACTGCATTTCCAGCGACAATATAAGGCATTTGGTCCCGTTGGTGCGGATCATCGAATCGGGTTCTTTGTATTCACGGACAATACGTGCGATGTCTTTCAACCGGATTACATTGCCCAGAGGATCTGCAAAAATGATTTGCTCGGCGATATCGTTTTCGGTCCGGTAACGGGGGGGGATATGCACGGGCATAACCAGGTGTCCGTTGTTTATTTCGCCGGCATAGGACACCGCTCCCTCTGTTTTCAAGGCAGCCAGGATACTCACCGGTCTTATTCCATAATGCACTAATTTTTCATCCTGTATATAAATACTGATTTGTTCCTTGATTTCCCCCATATGCTTGAGTTTGGAAATCGATTCTATTTTGCGAAGTTCTTTTTCAAGCTCCTCCAGGTAGGCATGTAATTCTTTGTAGGTTTTATCTTTTGAAGAGATGGTGAGCAAAATGGCGGACGTGTATCCGAAATCATTATTGGCAGTGAGTGACAATACCTCCGGCGGCAGTTGGGCTTTCAACTCATTCAGGCCATGACGAAATTTTGTCCAGAAGGAATTGGAATCATTAACGTTGTCGTTGAGCGTAACAATAATAATCATCACTCCTTCCCTGGAAAGGGAATATGTTTTTTTCCTATTCACTTCCTCGAATTCGAAGAGGTAGTTTTCGACTTTCGTGGTAAGGCGGGCTTCCACCTGGACGGATGAAGCCCCTGGAAGCACCCCGACAATCAAACCTTCCCTGATTGTAAACTCCGGGAATTCCTGGCGGGGCATATTTAATAAGGAATAAATCCCGAAACAGACAAGCATAAAGGTGATAACAATGCTTATTTGTCGATGTTTCAGGGCCGATTGGAAAATATTATGATGTTTTGTTTTCATAAGAGTGTACTCCTGCAAGCCATTAACGAATAATAGAAATCGCCGAATTATCCACGAGTTTTTGAGAACCTGACACAATTATTTTTTCATTTATTTCAAGGCCATCTGTAATGCAAATACCCTCTGTCAATAGCGGTCCTACGGTCACTTTTCTTTTTTGGGCTTTACCTTGCTTCATGTCTGCCACATAGACAAAGTGGTTCCCGTTTTCATCGACCTGAACGGCATGGTTGGGAACTACCAGAACGCTTGCTTTTTCTTCGGTCTTTAACCGTACATTGCACACCATACCCGGGCGGATGACCCCCGAAGGATTGGGGAGGCCAATTTTCGCATCATACGAGCGGGTCATAATATTTGCGATTACGCCGATTTCTTCCACTTTCCCGTGGAACCACTCTGTCCCCAGGGCAGGGATATTGATCTCTGCCCTTTGGTCTTTTTTAATCCGGGAAACTTCGTTTTCCGGTACGGGGAACTTTACGAAGACTTTTTCGATTTGTACCAGGGTTAATACGGGTATACCGGGTAAAACATTCATACCGGGTTCAATGGAGCGGTTCCCGATAATGCCATCGGCAGGGGCGACCAGTTTGCAATCTTCCCAATTTTTCCTGGCCATGGCAGTGGCAGCAATACTTTGCTTTAACCCGGTTTGAATTTCAACCATTTTTATTTCCGGCATCGTTGCGTTTTTGAACATGGGTTCAAATCGTTTATAGGCATCTTCAGCCTGCTTCTGTTTTGCCAGGGCCAATTCGTATGCGTTTTTGAAGCTGTCGCCGTTTATTGTGGCCAGTAATTCGCCTTTCCGTACTTTTTGACCTTGAAGCACCATGACGCGGTCAACCAAACCGGGGACCGGGAAACTCAACGAAATAGATACGGACGCTTCAATGGTACCGCTGTAGGAAATTTGCATTTGATAATCAGCCACTTTCACATCCTGGACTTCCACCGATATCGGGGTTAGAGTCTGGATTGCTTCCTGCGACTGACATCCTACAAAAAATAGTGAAAAACCAATCACAATGCTATAAGTTATAATGGTTGATATTGCTATCTTCATTGATTCCTCCTGGATTTTGTTTTTTGACACAGAATCATTTTTTCCTTCTGCCTGGTATTGGCGGTTTAACGCTTATTGATTCCGTATAAAATGATATTCATCATATTATCAAGATTCTTTTCGTTTCGTTCATGTTCACTTTCGCTTATCCATGATTGCTCAATCCCTTTTAAAATAATAAAGATAGTGAATGCCACCGTTTCCAGGTCCTTTATAGCGAAAACATCTTCTTTAATGCCCATTTCGAGGATGTTTTTAATGATATTCATTTCTACTTTATCATAATTCTTCCTGAAATTTTCAATGAAGCTATAATGTTCAAGATATTCATCTTTAACAGTGGAATAGAAATTGGTCAGTTTTTGAATGGTGTGCATCCGTGTGGAAAAAAATGCCCGAAGTTTTTTCTCAGGAGCATCTTCACTGGAGATGGCTTGTGTGATCTCATCCTGAAGAAAGGAAAACTCTTTATCCATTATAGCCATGAACACTTGTTCTTTTCCTGAAAAATAATGATATAGTGAGCTTTTCGCTTTTTTGGCTGCTGCAGCAATGTCTTTCATGGTTGTTTTTGAAAAACCGTACCTGGCAAAGACATTGGTTGCCGCCTTAATAATGAATTCTTTTACATTTTTTTCATTTTCAGCCATTGTTTTAGCTCCTTTATGGTTTGGATTAGACTATTCGACCAAATTGGTCGAAAAGTCGAATTATATCACTTAATTTCTTTTTGTCAAGAGATATTGAAAAATTTTTTTTGAATCCAGGGAAGAATCATTGATCAGGTTCACCTGGAAGAGTGGATTGCCCTAGCGGTAAAAATCGATGTCAACAACAACAGAGTGTAAAAACAGGTCACCAGGGACGGTGTTTTGAAATTTGGAAATTTGCCACAGGGTGTGCATTTTATTTGTTCGGAACGAATGTCTATCTCCCTGAGATGGGGCACCTTTTTTGTAGGGAACTGGCATGCCTGTTCCCTGCACCTCTTATATTTTGCATTTTGGAAAGAAATGTGATAATTTGCAGTCATGGGAAAAAAAGGAAAAACCAGACGGGTTGAACAGTTCTATAAACGCATGGAGACTCTTGTGGGAGGGACCGATAACTGGCCTGTCCCGTTTTTTTCTTTTTGTCCGATCTAATTTGTTACAGCAATCATTTCAAAAAGTAAAAAGGAGTCAGACCAGAAAGGTAAAAAATGGGTCAGACTAGACATCCTCTAGAAATCCTCTAACCCCCGCGGTGTTGCCAAAATATTCTTTTAATATTATAATTAAGACATGGTGAAAAATAAAGAAATGCTGGAAAAACTTAGAGAGTACTTTTCAAATAGGAGCGATGCCGCATTTTCTTTTCTGTTTGGTTCCTATGCCAGGGGAATGGCACACAAACACTCAGATATTGATATTGCGGTTTATTTTTACCCGGGAATTAGATATCCTGTCCCCTATGAAGATGAAATTTACTATGATGGAGAGGATGAAATATGGGCAGATTTGGATCAGCTCCTGGGCAAAGAGGTGGAATTATTAGTTTTAAACCGGGCGTCCGCTGTTGTGTGTGCAAGCGCTATCAGGGGAATCCCGCTGGTAGTAAAGGATTGGAATCTTTACTTTGATTTTATAGAAGTGATCTCGCGGGAAGCAGAAGATTTTATGCAGATGAGGATAAATGATTTCTTAGAAAGGAGATGCGTTTGACCCAGGAATTTAAAGACAGGCTCGTAAGACATTTAAACTTCCTTGAAGAAGAACTCAAAGATTACGCCCAATTCAAAAAATTCACTCGTGAAGAGTATCTAACAAGCAGAGATAAAAGAAGAAATGTTGAACGTTGGGTCGAAAATATAATAAACTCAACTGTGGATATAGCCAGGGTGATTCTTACTATCGAGGAAATTGTTATCCCGGATACTTACAGGAGAATTGTGGAGATGATTTCTGCTATTGAAGGTTTCGGTCAATTAGAAGTAGAAAAATTATCAAAATGGGTAAGGTTCAGGAATATCGTTACTCATGAGTACCTCGACGTCAAATGGAGTTCTATAAGCAAATTCGTCAATGAGACGGATTTGCTTTATAAAAATTTTATTAAAATTACAAAACAATATCTCAAAAGTAAAATAGAATCTGAGGAATCAGAGCAGCATGAGCAATCATGAAAGAATGATATTATAACTAAAAAGGAAAGTTGAAAGTAGTAAAAAAAGAGGTCAGACCAGAAGTAAATAAAAAGGAGTCAGGCCAGTAGCATCTTAGTTAATTGACCGATAATACAGGAACTTGAATGAAAAAACCTTAAATGGTAAAATACAAATATGGCCGAAAAAAAGACAATTTGTATGTGCAAAAATTGTAACAGGGAAATCAATGGTTTGGGGCGGAGGAGAAAACCATGGAGGAGATAATACTTATAAAACAGGGCGTGGATTGGATTTCCCGGTTATATAAACAATTATCAAAAAGCGGGTGGCACCCGCAACCCAAGATGCCACTATGACGGCTGATAAGATTAGGGTCGGCGGAAAAGATTGTTTTTTTTTGAACGTTTTTGCAGGGTATTAATAAAAAAAAAGAAAAAAAAAGAACTGGAAAAAATCAAAGACATCATGGGCGGTGTAGAGCCCCTGGACCTGGTCAAATTTTATGTGGACCCCCAAAGCCAGGAGATAAATCCTGCAGATTCTGCAGATGAAGATTTTAATGTATCCAGGCAATCGACGTTTGAAAAGTTTAATGATTTTTTCGGATGGCGATTTCCGTTTTTCTCATTATAGTATCCAGGAATTTCTGGTGGTTAAATATATCCTGGAGAACCAGGGAGAAAAATTACTTGACCAAATAGCAGCCACTGATTTTATCCTGAAGATGCTGCTTAAAATAGAATGGATAAAAATTCCTGCCGGCACATTCGAGATGGGCTCGAAAAAACTTAGTAATGCTGCAGTTCATCATGTTTCCCTTGATTCCTTTTATATGTCAAAAACGTTGGTGACTTTTGCGCAATATGACATATTTTGTGAAGAAACCGGCAGGAAGAAACCGGGTGACGAGGGGTGGGGGAGAGGTAACCGGCCGATTATTCATGTATCCTGGTTTGACGCCAATGATTTTTGTAAATGGTTATCCGGTAAAATAGGAGAGAACGTACACCTGCCTACTGAAGCCCAGTGGGAATATGCTTGCAGGGCAGGGACTACAGGCGATAGGTATGGGAAACTGGATGAAATTGCCTGGTATAACAAAAATTCGAATGGAAAGACTCAGCCGGTGGCTCAAAAAAAACCCAATGCTTTTGGGTTATATGATATGTTGGGTAATGTTCTGGAATGGTGTAATGATTTTTATGGAGAATATCCCATAGAAGCAGTTGTAAATCCCACTGGTCCTAAAAATGGCGCGTACCGGGTGTTGCGAGGCGGCAGTTGGATCGACTACTGCAGGGATGCCCGTTCTGCCTACCGCGACGGGTTCGAGCCCGCCGATCGCCTCAGCGACACCGGCTTTCGCCTTGCCCGAGGTCAAAAATAGCCGGTAGGTCAGGCGGGCAGGGGGGCGGAGCGAAGGGAACGAACAGCCGCAGAAAGGCGGAGCCTGCGGCTGTGAGTGGACTGAGCGGAGCCCCGGGGGCTAATAAACTAAATTTACGGGCGGAGGGACCCATAAGACACACGAAACATACGATAAAAAGGTAAAAAGATGTTGACAAAATGGTAAGGAGATTAAAAAAGGGGTAAAAAAGGGGTCAGACCAGAAGCAGAAGTACTCGCCTGTCCCTCTTTTCACCTATTAACCCAGGTGTGCGAAACAATTCCACATGTGTGCGAAGCAATCGCACAGGTGTGCAAAGTAATTCCACAGGTGTGCAAAGCAATCGCACAGGTGTGCGAAGCAATTCCACAGGTGTGCGAAGCAATCGCACAGGTGTGCGAAACAATTCCACAGGTGTGGGAAACAATCGCACAGATGTGCGAAACAATCGCACAGATGTGCGAAGCAATCCTACAGGTGTGGGAAACAATCCCCCAGGTTGGGGAAAGTCTTTCACGACCGTCCCCTCTTTTTACCTCTGAGATTTGTAATAATTGCCTCGATTTCTTCCTTCATGCAGCCACACCTTCTTCTAAAGCGTTCATAATAAAAGGTTCAAAAGCCAACTGTTTGATCTCCTCTTCTGAAAATAGGTGAGAGTTTATAATAGCGTTGTGAGTAACGAATATATCCGTCTCGATTTCTTCTATTTTGTCTTTTGCATTGAGTTCCTTTTGCGAAGTAATAATTAGAATATCGTAATCGGAAAATTCGTCTGCATCCCCTCTTCCCCTGGAACCGAAAAGGATGAACCTGACTTGAGGTGCGGAATTTTTTAAAACCTCCAGCACCCTCTGTTTAAACATTGAAACAATATCTTTTTCCATAAAGAAATCCTATCATAAAACAATCGATTAAGCAACTTTCTTTTAGATTCCAATTAACAATCAACGCAAATTAAAAACTTCCAGGGACGGTGTTTTGAGATTTGGAAATTTGCCACAGAGTATGCATTTTATTTGTCAGTGGTTAAAAAAGGAGTCTAAAAAAGGGGGCAGACCATATAAAAAAGGAGCCAGGACAGAATACACCACGCTGCTTTCCAGGAAAAGGGAAAAATAAAATAAAAAAACAAAACCATGTGAGATCATGCCCGAATCATTTGATTCAATTGGATCTAATCGAAATAGTGATTTACACACACTTTGCCATTTTGACGCGCCGTTTCCCAACAAGTACTTCTAAAGAAGAGAATGGACCATAAAAATACCGTTATTTTACCCAGTTTTCGGTTATAAAGTCTGACCTTATTTTTTTGAGTTGCGAAAATATGGCGTCATTGCTTACCAAAATTGATCCTGTCTCAATTGCAGAACTGGCAATAATAAGGTCAACATTCTTTTTCTGAAGGTGTTTTTCCAGTTCACTTTTGCTCTTGAAGTTCGCTTCTACTTTTTTACGGTATGTGTATTTGATTTCTCCGAATATCTTTGCCCCTGTACGACTTAAGGGAATCACAGGGAGACGGAGAACTATGGTCAGAAAGGTAAGAAACAATATCAGTATCCAATAAGTATTTCGTCATTTAGTTCAAGTAGGTTAGAGAGAAAAATTTTCCCGGAATTTACGAGCCTGTTTGAGAAATTCCTCTGATTTCCCTTTTAACGGTGCTTTCTGATGAATTTCATCTGCTAATTTTGCCCAGCGGCTTTTTTTACTCAGATTGTGTTCTTTTTCTTCCTGTTCAATGGTATGCGCCTTTTTCTCAGAAATAAGACCGTATTGCAGAAGTATTTGTATGAGATTATGACGGGCTTCTGCTGACTGCGGAAGTTCAATTGTAAGTTTTCTTTGTGCCATTATTATTCCTTTTAATTTCTACATTATCTATTATACTTCTTATTTGAGATTTACGCAAGCTTTTGCGGGATATTATAGCAATTCTAATTCTGGAGTGGTGGAGTAGTGGAGCATTGGAGTAGTGGAAAGTGAGCTGCCTGGACTATTCAAATGATGTAAGCGAGATTCTATTTGCCTGACCCCTTTTCCCACTGTTCCTTTTTTGTAGGGAACTGGCATGCCTGTTCCCTACACCCCTGGTATTTTGCATTTTGGAAAGAAATGTGATAATTTGCAGTCATGGCAAAAAAAGGAAAAACCAGGCGGACCGAACAGTTCTATAAACGCATGGAGACTCTTGTGGGAGGAGCCGAAGCCCGACAGTTGATGGAAGCCATCCGGCAAAGGGGCCCCAGGTCTGTGCGATATAACCGGAAACAATGCGCGTTGGATGAATTAAAAGGTACACCCGTTCCCTGGTGTTTACCCTACGGCCGCTACTGGGAAGAAGAAATTCCCCCCTCCAGGACAGTGGAATATGTGGCTGGGAAGTACTATATCCAGGAAGCCAGCGCTATGCTGGCCATTTCTGCTGCCTCACAGGTTATTGATTTTTCCGATAAGATTGTATTGGATTTAACCGCAGCACCCGGGGGAAAAGCCACCCAGGTGGCAGAACGTATCGATTCCGGTTACCTGGTGGCCAATGAGGTTGTTAAAAAACGGGTGGCTGCACTCACCTGGAATATCAATCGCTGCCGGTTGAACAATGTCATTATCACATCCCTTACCACTGGCGTACTGGCACAGTTTTTGCCTGGTTTTTTTGATGTGGTGGTGGTGGATGCTCCCTGTTCCGGCGAAGGGCTTTTTATGAAACAAAAACACTCCCTGGAAAAATGGTCAGAAAAAAATGTCCGCTTTTGTGCCAGGCGCCAGGGGACCATTTTAAAGGATGCTGCTGTGCTGGTGCGGCCTGGGGGGTATATTGTTTACTCTACCTGTACCTTTGCGCCGGAAGAAAATGAAGACCAGGTGGCGTTTCTATTAACCCGCAATTTTAGTCCAGTTCCTTTGCCTGAAAGTTTGCCAGTTTCTCCGGCCATCTCTAACAACCCAGAGGTTTGTTTGTGTTCGAGGCGTATTTTTCCTCACCGTGAAGGGGGTGCCGGTGCATTTGTTTGTGTGGTTCAAAAGGATGATGCACTGGTTTCTTCAGCTCAGTGGAAATATTTTCGTGGTCAATCCCACCCTTCGGGGCTGAAAAAGGAACAGTTTCCCCATATCCATATGGAGGGTACGGCAGGTTATTTTTATGAAACAAACAACATCATCAGTTATTTCTCCCATGAACGCATCCCGGAGTTTCTCCGACAGAATAGCTGTCAAATCGGGATTCCGGTGATTCATAAACACCGGCCCCATGAATGTTTGTTCGGAAGTATTCAGCTGCCATCAAAGGATGTGATCATTGAAGTAGGGGAAGAAGAAGCAGAGGCTTATATCCGCGGTGAAGAACTCCGGTTCAGTCACGCTGATGGATATTATATCATTGCGTTCCAGGGGATGCTCCTGGGACATGTGAAAATCACTGGCAGCAGAGCCGTTAATAAATTACCTAAAGCTTTAAGAATAAAGGACTCAACCTCAACCTCACCCTGAGTTCTTCAAATAATTTCCGGTTCTTATTGATTCATATTGAAATGGATTCCTTTTTATGGTAATTTATTCGTATGAATATTTTGAATATAAAAAAACGTTTGGAGATACGCTATGAAAAAATTAATTGTATTATTTACACTTTCACTTTCACTGCTATTTTGGCAATGCAATGGTGATAGACCTATGGATGCTCAGGATTACTCAAAATCAAAATCAGAAACAAAAACAAAAACAAACGAAGTTAAAGTAATCACTGACACGGTGGTTGCCAATGTGACCAATACCTTAATTGGAAAGTATGGGAAAGAAAACGCCCAACGTATTGAAAAAGGTGTGAGCCAGGCAGCCGCTTTGTGGCAGGAATCCGATGGAACAGATGCTGAATTTGAAACTTTTTGTTTGAACCACTTTATGGCTTCGGAAGAAGAACGCGAATTGGTATTTAAAAAGATTTCCGATAATTTCGAGGTGCTTTTGGGACATTTTAATAAGATCGTCCTTGATCTTCGACGTTCCATGGACCTTGACCAGGGGGAGATCCATCCCATCGATTACCTGTTTGGAGGGTACAGCCCCGGTGCCCACCTGGCCGATGATTTCTACCGGAACAAGATTGCCTTTATCATGGTTTTAAATTTCCCTTTTTACTCCCTGGAAGAAAAAATGAAATTGGGCCCCAACTGGTCCAGGAAAGAGTGGGCGTATGCACGGATGGGGGATATCTATACTGCCCGCGTACCTGCTGCACTGAATCAAGATTATGCAAAAATCAATTCCGATGCTGATGCGTATATCTCTGAGTATAACATCTTTGCAGGGCATTTAATGAATGACAAAGGCGAAACATTATTCCCCAGGGATTTAAAACTGCTGGTTCACTGGAATTTAAGGGATGAACTGAAGTCCCAGTATGGCGCGCAGCGGGGATTGGAAAAGCAGAAAATGATTTATGCAGTGATGAAACGGATCATTTCGCAGGAAATCCCGGAGAATGTCATCAATAACGATCAATTGGAATGGAATCCCCTTCAAAACAAAGTATACAAAGCAGGGAAAGAGATCGAGGTGAAACCAGAACCCGATACCCGGTACCAGCATCTGCTCAATAATTTCAAGGCACTCAAGGCCATTGATCCGTTTTACCCGGAGGCAATGAATACCTATATCAAACGGAAGTTCGATGGTGAAATGGAGATTCCCCAGTCTGAAGTGGAAGCCCTTTTTATCAAATTTGTTTCTTCTCCCCAGGTGAAACAGGTGGCTCAATTGATTCGTTCTCGATTGAACCGTGACCTTGAGCCTTTTGATATATGGTATGACGGCTTTAAAGCACGCAGTGGTGTTGCTGAAGAGAAGTTAAATCTAATGGCAAAAAAAAGATATCCCACGGCAAAAGACCTGGAAGAAGATTTACCCAATATTTTGTTGAAACTGGGATTTTCCAAAGAGAAAGCGGAATTTCTCGCCTCCAAAATCACGGTGGAAGCTGCCCGCGGTTCGGGTCATGCAGCGGGAGCGGAAATGAAAGCGGGGAAAGCGTATCTGAGAACACGGGTTGGTAAGGACGGGATGAATTATAAAGGATACAGTATTGCCATCCATGAATTCGGTCACAATGTGGAACAGACCATTACCCTTCACGATGTGGATTATTATACGATGAACGGTGTGCCAAACACGGCTTTCACCGAAGCACTGGCCTTTATCTTCCAAAAAAGAGACCTGGAATTGCTGGGGATAAAAGAGACCAATGAAGATAAAAAACACCTGCTGGCTTTGGATACCTTCTGGTCTGTTTATGAGATCATGGGGGTTTCCCTGGTAGATATGAATGTATGGAAATGGTTGTATGATAACCCGGAGGCCAATGCTCAACAATTGAAAGAGGCTGTTATCAGAATTGCTATAGATGTGTGGAACAACTACTTTGCAGACGCCATCGGCGTCAAGGATCAACCCATCCTGGCGATTTATTCTCATATGATTAGTTATCCCCTCTATTTGTCTGCCTATTCCTATGGGCATTTGATCGATTTCCAGCTTGAGCAGTACCTGGAAGGAAAGGACCTTGCGGCCGAAGTGGGGAGGATGTTTGCCAGGGGTCGGTTGATCCCCCAATTGTGGATGAAAGAGGCGTTGGGAAAAGAAATTGCTTTTGAACCGCTCCTCCAGGAGACGGATGAAGCGTTGAAAAAAGTAAAATAAACTTTTAAGAAAATCAGTGAGCTCAGTTGGCCTTATGCAATAGGCAGTGGTTACTTTTCAATAAAATTCTGCCATCTTCTGGCAAAAAAGAGACACCGCGGAGATTGCTGAGATCACAGAGAAAAACATTTTATATTGGAAAAGAACTGAAAATTTTTTTATAATTATCATTTACTTTTGAAAAAAAATGGACAAAAATTTAAAAAACATACCGAAAGTAATGGATACGCTGGCAGAGCATTTTAATTATAACGAGAGAACCATCTTAAACCGAATGAGAAAAAAAAGAGACCCATTTAAAATTTTAATTTCCTGTCTTCTTTCATTAAGAACCCAGGATAAGAATACAGACAGTGCCTCTAAAAAGCTTTTTGATGTGGCAGACACCCCTGAAAAAATCTTAAGACTGCCAACAGAAACGTTAGAAAAATTAATTTTTTCCTCGGGGCATTATCATAAAAAGGCCCAGACCTTGAAACATGTTTCAAAGGTTTTAATGGAAAAATTCAATTCAACCGTTCCGGATACAAAAGAAGAACTCCTATCCATAAAAGGAGTGGGCCCAAAAACAGCCAATATTGTTTTATCTTTTGCGTTCCAGAAGCCAGTCTTGCCAATAGACACCCACTGTCATAGAATTCCGAATCGGCTGGGCTGGGTAAAAACAAAGACCCCGGAAAAGACAGAAATTGAACTGGAAAAAATCCTTCCTCAAAAATACTGGCTGGAATTTAATGCATTATTTGTTTTATTCGGGAAAACAATTTGTCAACCCATTTCTCCATGGTGCAGCAAATGCCCGGTAGAAAAATACTGTGTCAAAATAGGAGTGAATAGGAGTCGGTAAGCATAAAGCCAAAACAAACGGTTGCCGCTCCCTATGAAGGTGAACAGATGATTGTTAGAATCGTAAAAATGACATTCAATGAGTCAAAGATCGAAAATTTCAAGGCATTCGCAAGATCGAGCGGGGATAAAATTAGACATTTTGAAGGTTGCCAACATCTCGATTTCTTACAGGATATTCATAATAAGAACATATTCTTCTCATACAGCCTATGGGAATCTGAGAAACATCTAAACAATTACCGGAAATCCGATTTTTTCAAAGAGACATGGGAAAAAACCCGGAAGTGGTTCAAAGATAAACCAGAAGCCTGGTCAAATCAAAAGGTGAATGAAAAAAAATAGAATAAAAAAGGCAGCAAAATATTTAGCAATTTCTATTATTTTCATTGCTTTATTTTTTGTTGCAGTTCATGTTTTTGTAGATCTTTTTGAAAATGAAATAGTTGACTTTTTTGTAAAAAAAGTTGAGAAAAAATCGGGGGGTTTATATTCGATAAAATATGACAGTGTCGATCTGAATTTTTTCAAAAGATGTATCCATATAAAAAATCTTTCAGTCAACCTGGACGAAAAAATTTTTAATAAGATTAAAGCAGAATCCCATAAAAAGCGAACACTCCTTAAAACCCTTCTTCCTGAGTTAAAAATAGAAGGAATATCCATTCTTAAGCTGATTTTTAGCAAATCCTTGAATATAAATAACGTATCCATGAAGGATGGGGAGCTGGTCATAATTAAAATCAAAAAAAATAAGAACAAAAAGGATAGGATTGACAATAAAATTAAAATGAAGAACGCTGGTTCTGATGATAGGGCAAAAAAAAAATTAAAATTTGCAAAATCCACTTTTATAAAAAACCTAAATGTTGATAATACATCTTTTACAATTATTCAACCTTCCAGGAAAGACCCAATCCTTACGATTCCCGACGTTTCCCTTGCTCTTTCAAAATTGAAGATATTCCGGAAAGAAGATGCATATCCGAAAACCTATTTCTCTTTTGATTCCGGGATATCTACCCTGAGGGAGCCCACTATTTTTTTCCGAAAGGGATTCTATAAACTGAAAGCAAAAGAACTTGTTTTTTCAAAATCCGAGTCTTTTATTTCAATTAATCACCTTGAATGGGTCCCGAGATATAAACGGTATCAATTTTCAAGAAGAAAGGGATATCGAATCAGCAGACATTCATTAAAAATCGATAAAGTAATATTTGAAGGTATACATTTTAATGATTATTTTGAAAATCAACGTTTTTACAGCCGGTTGTTAACCGTTGAAAATCCGGAATTTGATATATTTAGAGATAAAAATATGCATAAAAATCCCAGACCCAAAAGAAAGAAATTTCCCCAGCAATTGTTAAGAGAATTGAAATTCAAATTAAGAATTGATCATATAAACGTCTCTAACGGTCAAATCGTCTATACAGAACGCCCAAAAGGTGGGAAAAAATTAGGAAAACTATTCTTTAATGATATCCAGGCACATTTGAAAAATGTTACGAACTATCCCGGATTATTAGAAAAGAAAATATCCCTTGTTTTGACTGGTGCTGCAAAAATAATGGGAAAAAGTATTTTCAGGACCACACTTACCATTCCCATAAACAATAAAAAAAATCTGTTTATGTTTTCCGGTTCTCTTGAAAGAACAGATTTGAAAATATTTAATTCTATGCTTGAAAACAATTTTCACATTAGGTTTAACAGTGGAATCGTTCGTAAACTTGATTTTTCAGCCAGAGCAGATAATAACAGGGCCATAGGGGAGATGAGGCTCTTGTATAATAATCTAAAAATTTCCATTTTTGAGAAGGAGGGTGAACATAAAAAGAGAAAAATTTTCTCTTTCCTGGCAAATGCAGTTATTCGTACCCATAATCCGAAACCGGGAAAACCGTTAAGGGTCGGGAAAATTTTCTATAAAAGGGAAAGACCGATATCTATGCTCAAATATATATGGAAATCCCTCATCTCAGGCGGAAAATCAAGTATCGGGTTAAAGAGAAGTAAAAAGTAAACGGTTCGGTCTGGAGTGAATTCAAAGGGTTAGGTGACTTTCGAAGATAAACAATTCTTGAAAATCTTTCGATAGTGAAATCCATATATCGCATAGGTGATAACTATCGGAAACAATCGTGGGCGGTGAAATAGCGTCCAAAAAAAGAGTTTCCAGTAGTGAATCCTTTCTCTTCCGATGATACCAAGCCGTATAATGGATTTGAATAACGCTTTGATATCTGTGAAATTAACAGAAAATGCCTTTTTCGACATGGGGATAAAATCTTCTATAAATCCTTTTACCCGTTCGTAGTAATTGGCAGGGGAATAAATCTTTTGGAGAATTTTTTTATAGCCGTTTATGAGGGTATCGATATCCATTTTTGGGATAAAGTTGATGGAAAAATCCATATTATCACCTGTTATATCCTCCAATAACCGTCCCTCTTTTGCAAGTCTGCGAGAAAGATTGGTTCCATGCGGCGCATTCAGAAGCCCCACCATGGCAGTAACAATTCCACTTTCCTGGATAAAAGAACTCAACCGTTCAAAAATTGAAGGTGGATCGTTATCAAAACCCACAATAAAACCAGCATCCACCTGAAAACCGGCTTTTTGGAGCCTTTTTACCGAGGCTTCCAGGTTCCGATTTTTATTCTGGATTTTGTTGCATTCTGCCAGGCTTTCCTCATGGGGTGTCTCAATGCCAATAAATATTGAATCAAACCCGGCCTCACTCATCAACTGCATCAAATCCGCATCATCGGAAAGATTTATAGACACCTCTGTTTTAAAACTAAAGGGATAATTTTTACTTTCCATCCATTCGATCATTGCAGGTAAAATTTCAGTTTTTAACTTTCTTTTGTTACCGATAAAATTGTCATCAACAAAAAAGACCCTGCCCCTCCAGCCGAGGGAGTACAGGTTTTCCAGTTCGGCCAATACCTGGTTTTTGGTCTTAGTTCGTACCTTGTTCCCATACAGAACAGATATATTACAGAAATCGCAATTAAACGGACATCCCCGTGAATACTGGATATCCATCGTCGCATAGTTTTTCATATTGGCAAGTTCCCAGAGTGGGGGAGGTGTCTTTGTTATATCCGCATATTCATCAGATGTATACATGTGTTTTGCACAGCCATTTTTCAAGTCCTCCAGGAAAGGTGGAAGCGTGATTTCAGCCTCATTTAACACAAGATAATCCACATCATCGAATTCTCTGTACCCTGTGGTGAAAAGGGGACCACCCGCCACAATTTTGACGCCCTTTTTTCGGCACATGTTAATGACTTTTAGTGCAGATGTTTTTTGAATTGACATCGCACTGATAAAAACAAGGTCAGCCCATTCAAGATCTTTATCTTTTAAAGGGGTTACTTTCATATGTATCATCTTTTTCTCCCACTCCTCAGGAAGCATTGCCGCTACGGTCAACAAACCCAGGGGCGGCTGTGTCGCTTTTTTCGAAATAAATTTCAAAGCGTATTTAAAACTCCAAAAGGTCTCCGGATAATCCGGGTAAATCAGAAGTATTTTCATTTTTTTCTCCATTCATTTTCATTTCATTCCCCAATCTTATATTACCTTACTTTAAATCGGGGAAATGCATTTTGACAAATTGGGCCGAGGTATTTATGATGGGCAGGATGTAGTCCCTGGTAAAAAGTTCCAGTAAAAGTATACCGGAATCTTCGATATTATAATATTTTCGACGTGGTCCTTTGCTTGACTTCTTCCATTGGGTCGATACCATCCCGTTTTTCTTCAGTTTCTTCAAAATCTGGTAAATTCCACTTTCCTGGAAATATATTTTCGAATGGGTCATTTCGACAAGCTGCTTGTTTATTTCAAATCCGTACATGGGACGCTCCTTTAAAAATAGGAGTATAAAATAACCCAGGAATCCCTTTTTGTATTCCTTACTCCAATTTTCGAGCATCCGATCGACATTTTTTGGTATTTTCATAGTACCTCATAGTTTACTATAGTAAACTCTACTATAGTAGACTCTAAAAGTCAAGAGTCTTTTTATTTTTTTTTAGCCACCGAAGAGCACAGACCCCTTTGCCTGTCCGTTTTTTCCCCCTTCGACCTTCGACATTCGATATTCGTTATTCAATATTCAAGGAAAACTGGTTTATCTCCTTAACCTCAACCTCAACCTCAACCTGAGCCTTAACGTTCTATTTGACATTCTGATGTTTCCCATTTAAAATCCTGTTTTAGGAGTCAACATGAAATATTTATTTCTCATTCTTTACGTTTTCTTCTTATTTTTATTCATGGGTGCTGGAGCTTTTCTGCTTCAGGGAGAAATCCCCTATGGGACGGGTACATGGGATGCTGCTTTATTGGGGAATCATAGGGTTGTGGTCCAGGTATCGGACCAGGTCGATGCAGTGGCGGTTCATATCTTCTGGCGGAGACGGGATGATGATCCACACAAAAAAAACGTCATTGTTTTGGACGCTAAAACCGGCAAACGGATTTTGAATGTTTATCTCGTGGACATCAACAGGGAATTCGGTGACCTGGTGTTTCAACCCAGGACCGTTCCCGGTGAGTATTACATCTATTACATGCCCCATACCAGCACCGGTTCCAGACATTACCCCACCGTCCGTTACCTGGAGCCCGAGCAAACCGCAGCAAAGGAATGGCTCCAAAAGCACTGCCTGACCGCTGCTGCCTCGGCAAAGAAAAAATGGAAACAACTGAAACAGGCAAAAGTATTCGAAATCCAGTCCATTGATGCGTTCAACAGTTTTTATCCCATGGAAATCATTGCAACCAAAAAGGAAGTGGAAAACCTCCTGTCAAAGCACTCCGGGAAGAGTTACCTATTATTCCCCGAAGACCGGACCCATCCCATTCGTATGACCAGTGACCTTCCGTACAGGTGGATAAAAACCGGTCCCAGGAATGAATTCAAAGGAGAGGCATCTCGTGGTGAATTTTACACGTTTCAAATCGGACTCTATGCCGTTATAACATCTATTAAAGACATGGAGGTCCGATTTACTGATTTGGAGAGTAAAGACAACAAAGCGGCAATACCTGCCTCTGCGTTTCGATGTTTTAACCTTGGGGGTATCGATTGGATCGGTAAACCATTTAAAAAGCAGTGCCCGGTTAAAAAAGGAGAAATTCAACCCTTATGGTTTGGCCTCCAGGTGCCCAAAGACCTCTTACCTGGACAGTATGAAGGAGAAGTGGCCATCGTTCCCGACAGCATGGAGGTACAAACCGTTAAACTCCGGCTGAAGGTCAATAGAAAGGTACTTGAAGATGCCGGTGACAGCGAACCCTGGCGTCACTCCCGTCTTCGGTGGTTGGATTCCCAGATCGCTTCGGATGATGAGATCATACCGCCCTTCACCAACATGAGAATTGGCCGGAGGGAAGAAGGAACTCTTATCGCGTGTCTTGGGCGTAACTTAACCATAAATAAAACAGGATTTCCCACTAGTATCAGGAGCCTGTTTGCCCCTGAAGTGACACATATCCAGGAAGGCAGTGGAAGGGAAATCCTGGTTTCCCCGATAACACTCATCGTGGAGGATTCGAATCATACGATATTATCCTGGGAAGCAAACGAATTTACCATAACCAGGAGATCCCCTGGGGCAGTGGGATGGAAGGCTCAAAACACCACGGCATCGGACGTTTTGTTTATGGATTTAAACGGACAGATGGAAATGGATGGGTTTATTCAATTCAAGATAACCCTCCGTGCCTCCAGGCCCTTTAAAGTCAGCGATATCCGCCTGGAGATACCCTTTGTCAAGGACGTGGCCCGGTACATGATGGGACTGGGCTTAAAAGGCGGTTTTCGTCCTGCAGGATACAAATGGAAATGGGATGTAAAAAAGAACCAGGATTCCGCATGGCTGGGGGATGTAAACGCTGGGCTGCAGTACAGCCTTCGGGGTGCCAATTATTCCCGGCCGCTAAATACCAATTTTTATCAACTTAAACCATTGAATATGCCGGTCTCCTGGTACAATGATGGGAAAGGCGGCACGGATATGTATGAAAAAGGGACCGACACCGTCCTGGTCAATGCGTACAGTGGGGAGCGGACCCTTAAACCGGGTGAAGAGCTGCACTTTGACTTTAATTTATTGATCACCCCCTTTAAGCCTATTGATACGGACGGTCAATGGAATCATCGATTTTATCATCGGTTTAAGCCTTTAAACGAGATTGCCGCCACTGGTGCCAATACAGTTAATGTCCACCATGCCACAGAGATCAATCCCTTTATCAATTATCCCTTTTTGCGGCCCGGGGAGATGAAAGCCTATATCGATGAAGCGCACCAGATGGGGATGAAGGTTAAGATTTACTACACCGTGCGGGAGTTATCCAATTTTGCACCGGAGTTATTTGCGTTGCGCAGCCTGGGGGATGAGATATTGTCTTACGGACCTGGCGGAGGTTTTGCCTGGCTTCAGGAGCACCTGGGGGGCAATTATATTGCCGGATGGCTGGTCCCCGAATACAAAGATGCTGCCGTCATAAACAGCGGTGTCTCCCGGTGGCATAATTATTACCTGGAGGGTCTTGACTGGCTGGTGAAACATGTCGGTATCGGTGGTCTTTATATCGATGATGTGGCCTTTGACCGCACTGTGATGAAGCGGGTGCGCAAAATCCTCGACCGGGGTCGTCAAGGTGCACTCATCGACCTTCATTCGGCCAATCAATTCAATCCCAGGGATGGATTTGCCAACAGTGCCAACCTTTATTTGGAGCATTTTCCTTATATCAACCGCCTCTGGTTTGGTGAGTATTTTGATTACAATTCGCCGCCCGATTTCTGGCTCGTGGAGGTATCGGGGATCCCTTTCGGTCTGATGGGGGAGATGCTGCAGGATGGTGGTAATCCCTGGCTTGGCATGATCTACGGCATGACCAACCGCCTCCCCTGGGCTGGTGATCCCACGCCGATATGGAAAGCCTGGGATGATTTTGGGATAAAAGAAAGCCGCATGATCGGCTATTGGAGTCCCAGTTGCCCGGTCAAAACCGACCACAAAGATATCCTGGTCACGGCTTACATTAAAAAGGGTGAAAAAACCATGGTAGCTGTTGCCGGTTGGGCCAAGGAGGAAGTGAAATGTAAGTTAATCATCGATTGGGATGCCCTTGGTCTTGATGCCAGCAAGGCGAAAATGGTAGCCCCTGCCATTAGGAATTTCCAACCGGCCTCTATATTTAAGCGCAATGAAAAAATTCCCATTCCCCAGGGCAAAGGATGGCTCTTGATTATTGAAAATAAATAGACTTTAAAGATAATTTTTTAGTCCACTGATGAAATCCCGGCCTGTCACCTTTTTTATATTTGTGTCCAGTAGAAATTTACCATTCATCATCTATTCTCTCGCAGTTTGCATTAATAATTTCCTTAAGCTCTTCTGCTTCTTCATGAGTTAGTAAACCCGCAAGTTTTGCCAATTTTTCCCCATCTTTGCGCCTGTGTGTCGCAGAACGGGATAAACGTGTGACAAAGTCAAGCACTTTTTTTTGCAAATTCACCGGTAGTATATCCAACTCTCTATTTATTTGACTCTTTATTGACACTTGCTGCATTTTTTTCTCCTTATACCTCCGGTAATTATAATAGTACTTTTCGCCCAAAATATCAATACCCGATAAGGATAAAATTATATTTGCAGGAAAAAGTTGAGATAGGGCAGTAAAAAAGTATGGTGTAGGGCACGGGGAGTTATTAAGTCTTTTTTCGATTTAAAAAAAATTTGCAAGAAATATAAGTGCGATTTGTTTAATTATTTCAGGAAAATTCAATGGCAATGTCTAAAGTTTAATAAAATAAAATGAAAAAAAGGCCCATAGAATACACAGAAAGGCACAGAACTTTTTTGTCATGATCTCCTTGTATTTTTTCTGTGTTTTTCTGTGTGTTCTGTGGGCTCTTATTACCAGGAGGTTTTTATGAAAATGAAAAGAAAAGCTCTCTTTTATTCTTGTTTGGTATTCTTATTTTTTTTGTTTGGTCTGTTTTATCAGGTGGGATTTACCGGGGAGAAACAGGATGGTTCAGACCTTGATTTAAAAGTTAAAAAATTTCTCCAGGAGCACAAATACCAATGGTATCGGATGAATGTATCGGAATCTGACGGTAAAGTCTTGTATGACCTGATTATAAAAAATAAATATAAAAAAGCATTGGAGATTGGAACCTCCACAGGCCATTCGGCCATCTGGCTGGCATGGGCGTTAAGCAAAACCGGGGGGAAACTTATTACCATTGAAATAGATGAACCCACGTATAAGGAAGCATTGGAAAATTTTAAAGAGGCAGGGTTATTAGACTATATCGATGCCCGGCTTGCCGATGCGCACGAATTGGTCCCGCAGTTGAAAGGTCCCTTTGATTTTGTATTTTGCGATGCGGATAAGGGGTGGTATAAAAACTATTTTGTGGCGGTAATGCCAAAACTGTTGGTAGGCGGCTGTTACACCGCTCATAATGTATCCATGGGCCGCGGCCGACGAAGGGGAGGGGGAGTAGGCGCATTCCTGGATCATGTGAGACGTTTACCCAATTTTGAAACCACCATTATTAACAGCAGTTTTGCTGGAATTTCAGTGAGCTACAAAAAAGCGCAGAAATGATTGATAACAACTTTCCATTTGACAATTACTCTTTTCATCAATAGAATAAAAGGAGAAAAGAAGGTATGTAATGAAATTATTAATAGGAATAATATCAGCATCTATTTTAATCGGTATAGGAACAGTCACCCAGAGGGGAGACAATACCGTTCCCCAATGGGAGATGCAGAAGAGTGGAACCACAGCCAGCCTTCGGGGCGTTTGTGCGGTCCGTTCGACGGTGGCATGGGCCAGCGGTAGTAATGGAACCTATCTCAGGACTACCGACGGCGGGAAAACCTGGCAGGCGGGAACCATACCTGGTGCATCCTCCCTGGATTTTCGTGATATCCAGGCGTTTGATGCAGATACTGCATTGGTCATCTGTGCAGGTACACCAGCCAAAATTTACAAAACAACGGACGGGGGACAGACATGGAAGGAAACATACAGTAACACTAAATCCGGAGTGTTCTTTGATTCCATGGCCTTCTGGGATGAAACGAATGGTTTTGCTTTCAGCGATCCCGTGGACGGTCATTTTCTTCTCATTATCACTTCCGACGGCGGGGAATCCTGGCAAGAGGTGCCTTCAAAGAATATTCCGCCGCCGGTCCCGGGTGAGGCTGGTTTTGCCGCCAGCGGCACCTGTGTGGCAGTGCAGGGAAAATTCAATGTCTGGTTTTGCACCGGCGGTGCAGCCGCCCGCGTTTTCCGTTCCATTGATAGAGGAAAAACCTGGACGGCGGCAAAAACACCAATGATCTGCGGCAAATCTTCCCAAGGTATCTTTTCAATCGCGTTTAAGGATGCAAAAAATGGTATTATCGTGGGTGGTGATTACAAGAATGTCCAACAAAAACAAAAGAACGCAGCGATTACCATTGATGGAGGGATTACCTGGAAATGGATAGAAGATACTCAGCCCTCCGGTTACAGGGAATGTGTCGCATATGTACCTGGCACGGATGGGCAGATGCTTATTACTGTTGGACCGTCAGGGTCGGATTACTCCACGGATGGAGGAAAGACCTGGAAAAATTTCGATACCACCGGCTTTCACAGCATCAGTTTCGCCCCTGGTTCCAGAGTGGGTTGGGCCGTGGGTGCAGAAGGTCGTATTGCAACCTGTCAGCTCAGGTAATAGTTATTATTCAGTAATATCTTGCCAGAAAATGGTATAAAGTAATTAAAGTGCCTATTGTAGGAAGTGCACAAACCAGCAGAGCCGGAACCAAAAAATTTAAATCCGAAATACGAATATCGAAATCGCGTGGTTCCAAACAAATCCAAAATCTAAATGTTCAAAATTCAAAACAATACCTTTTGAGGCTAAAAGAAGACTTTCAATCACTGGTCTTAAAGATATCCCTTTGTTTTGGTCATTAATATTTTGGTAATTTGAATTTGTTTCGTGCTTCGTGCTTCGAATTTCGGATTTTTTATTTTCTGCCATTTCCTGGCACGATTTTACTTAGAAGGTACTAAAGTGCCTAAAGTTTTGGCGCGCCTAAGGCGCAATACCTTTTTAGAGCTATAAGATATATGGAGCGAAGCGACACCTTAACTTTAGGCACTTTAGCTCACTTTAGGCATTTTAGGCACTTTTAGTTCCGACTTGTCCGGTTTACGAGCTTGAAGGCCGGCTCACCCAGCGCCTTGACGCCGCGATCCTCTTGTTACGGTTTTTTCAGTTCAAGGTAAAACCAGTGATTCTTTTCTTTGTGGGTCATTACTTTAAAGCCCACTTCTTTCGCCAACTGTATATAATGAGATAACCCCTGTCCGTCCTTTGGCCATTGAGCGCCATAGCCTGTTTTAATTATTTTATCGGGCAATTTAATTTTGAGGGGAAATACAGCAATATCTTTGTTGGGGTCCACCTGTTTTGGAAAGATGACATCCCAGGTTAAAAGCCGCCCGCCCGGCATCAGTACCCTGAAGAGTTCTTGAAATACCTTTTTATGATCAGAACCCTTGATATACATGAAAGTGAAAAATACCGTAGCCGTCTTAAAACTATTATCGAGAAATTTCAAATCTCTGGCGTCCATAACGATCTTTAATGGCCCGGGGGGTGCTTCAACCAGTTCCCGTTTACTGATATCGATAGCGATCACCTGCTGACCTTTTAATTGACCGATCACTCCCTCACCACCGCCGCCGATATCCAAAATGTAATCCTCGGCATCGAAGTTATCTAACGTAACATCCAGTTGTTTGAATCTGAAAACACGCTCTTCCGAAGGCTTTTTGTGTTGATCCTGCTCTTTTTTTGTACTGGTATTGTTTGTACCGTTAATCAATGAAACAAAGGCCAGGAAAAAAATCCCAAAAAGAATAATGATGTCCTGGTTTCTCATATGTGCCTTCTTTCTAAAAATATTTTTTATTTTCATGATATTTTTATAACATAATGCTAATGTTCAGTCAACATCTTTGTTTAATTTTCTGAAAACCAAATGCCTTTTTTTTTCGTCTAATATATTTTAAATAGAGTCGATTTATGAAAAAAATAGAAATTTACTTACAATTAAGATGCATTTATATTAGAATTCAGAATTAGATTGGTTTAGACAGGAGGTTTTTATGACCAATAACAAAAACGGAAATGATTTGGAACGCAAACTGGGACTTTTCCCTCTTACCAATATTGTGGTGGCCAATATGATCGGTGCAGGCATTTTTACCACCTCCGGGCTTTTGATGAAAGACCTTCTCGATCCCATCATAATGATTTCTTTGTGGATCGTGGGGGGAATTATTGCTCTTTGCGGAGCGTTAAGCTATGGAGAGCTTGGGGCTGCTATTCCCCGTGCAGGTGGGGAATATGTTTTCCTTTCGAGATTGTATCATCCTGCATTCGGGTTTCTCACCGGCTGGGTTTCCCTTTTTGCCGGTTTTTCCGCCCCTATTGCTGCCTCAGCCATTGGTTTTTCCGAGTATCTAACCCGGGCGTTTCCAGAGCTTTTAAGCCCTGGCATTTTCGACAGTACTGTCGAGGCAGTGGTTCTAAAAAAGTTTTATGCAATCCTTGTGATTGTTGTTTTCACCTTTATCCATGTCAGGGGAATCCAATTGGGTGCCACGGTTCAGAATTACTTAACGCTGTTAAAAGTCGGTTTAATCGTCGGCCTCGTGGTTTTCGGTTTTTCCATCGGAAAAGGGGACATGGCACATTTTTCCCAGGGAAGCGCTTTTACCTTTGATTTTGGGGGGTGGAAAACCATTGGTCTTTCGTTGATGTGGATCATGTTTGCCTACAGCGGGTGGAATGCGTCTGCTTATATTGGATCGGAAATAAAAAACCCGGCCAGAAATTTACCCCGGTCTTTGATACTGGGTACGGGCATTGTGATTCTTCTTTATTTTTGCTTGAATCTTTTTTATGTTTATGCGGCTTCACCAGGAGAAATGGAAGGGGTTATATCCATCGGCGGCCTGGCAGTGGGCAACTTATTTGGGAAATCCTTTGAAAATTTACTCTCAATATTTATCTCCTTTGCCTTGTTTTCCTCTCTAAGTGCTTTTATCATCCTTGGCCCCCGGGTCTATTACTCCATGGCAAAAGACCGGTACTTTTTCAAGTTTGCCTCCGAGGTTCATAGTAAATATGGTGTTCCTGCAAAATCCATCATACTCCAAGGGGCCATCGCAGCTCTCATGGTGTTGTTGGGAACCTTTGACCAGGTGTTGACTTACATGGGATTTTCGCTTGGCATATTCCCGATTTTTGCTATCATCGGCGTTTTTAAACTGAGGCGTTTGAACATGAGTAAATACAAACTGCCGGGGTTCCCTGTGGTTCCGATTATTTATGTATTGGCAGCTGTTTCGATTCTTACCCTGGCTTTTTTTGAGCGCCCGGTGGAGTCTTCGATTGCCATCGTAATGGTACTAATTGGAATCCCAGTGTTTTTTATTTTTAAGAAAAAATATAAAATAATTGAATCCCAGGAATAGATCGTCAAGCTTTTGCCTCCGGCGGCCCACCTTTTTGTAAAAAGGTGGGTCCAAAAACTTTTGTTTTGCATGGCCGTCCCATTGTGCTATATTTTTTCACTGTTTCCCAAATAAACAAAGGTTTTTGGAGGTCCAGGAACCTTTTTCCTCAAAAAAGGTTCCTGGCCGCCGGAGGCACTCCGCGTTGGGAGGCTGAGGTTTAACTATTAACGGATTTGAAAAAAAAGATTGAAATTTACTCCTTTTTTGCTTATGATTAGGGGGTGCGCTAAAAAAGAAGTAAAAGAACTCATGCACAACATAAGAAGTAGTAATATTTGAATTGTACGGAGGTGCAACATGAAAAAGTCGTTTGTTTTTATTTTAATCTTTTTAGTATATTTGGCAGCGGGCCTCTCTTTTTTTGCCTGTGCCGGAGAAAAAGCCGTTCCTCCCGCAGGATCGGCTGTTAAAACCATCCAATCAGTAGACGAATTTAAAAAAATCATCGAATCATCTCCCCATCGACTGATGGTGTTTGACCTCTATGCTGACTGGTGTGCCCCATGTCGAATCCTTTCACCCCTGCTGGAAGAAATTGCCGGGGAAAATAAAGAGAAAGCAGATTTTTACAAAATTGACATTGATCAGCTTCGTCAACTGGCAGCGGTATTTAGGGTGAGCGGCATTCCCCATGTGGCATTTCTCAAAAATAAAACCATTGTCTATGCCCTGGTGGGTGTACGTCCCAAAAGCGTCTATGTGAGAGCCATCAATCAATTCTCTGAAAAGGGGAATGAAGAGCTGGTATCCAAACCGGACGGAGAAATAGTCAACGGGGTCCGGGAGATCCAGTTTAAGGCAGACATCGATCCCCACTCCATTTATGTCTTTCGTGGTGAAACGGTCAAACTGATTATAAAAAAACAACCCTTTCCTTTTTCTGTCCATATACCGGACTTCAATATTTCAAAAGCTGCAAAGGAAAATGAAGACCTGGAAATTACGTTTAAAGTGAAAAAAATTGGTGTATATCCCATATTTTGCAATGGTGATTGTCCCGCCGGTGACGGCGCGTTGCATGGCAAAATTATTGTTATGCAATACAAATCCAAAGGTGAGGCCCAATATAAAGAGTTGGCCGCTGAAGAGGCTAAAACATTTATAAAAAAGAATAATCCTTTGATCCTGGATGTCCGAACCCCCCGGGAATATTACAGCGAACACCTGCCGGACGCCATGTTGATCCCATTGCAGCAATTGGCGGAGCGGATATCTGAGATCGAAAATTATAAGGATAAAGAGATTCTTATCTACTGCCGTTCCGGTAATAGGAGTACAGTGGCAGGTGAGATTTTGATAAAAAACGGATTTAAAAAAATATACAACTTACGAGACGGTATCCTGGGGTGGATGAAAAACCGGTTTGATATTAAACGGGAACGTACAGGGATTATTATTTGACATCTGAATTCAAAATCCCGGTATTACTTAATTTATCCCTCAGCAGATCTCACAGGAAAAAAGGTACCGACTATTGAAAATATTGGAGAATTCGTATATAATGATACTTTACACTTTACTAAAATTTTGCAGAATAAAGTAAGACTAAAATAGCAGCGTTGCGCGGATTTTTTATGCGTCATTCTGGGTCGATTCAAAGCACTTATTTTAAAAGACGGAACACCAGAATGAAGAGTAAAAAATTTTATGATATCCACTGCCATGCCATGAGCCTAAGCCATCCCAATCTCCTTGCACTTATCCAGGAAATGGAATTGCCGTGGTATTTTCCTTTTATTTCTGTTATTCGTTTTTTCTTGCCCAATATCATTGAAAAACGGTTGAATCGAATCAAAAATTTGTTATCAGTAATGGAAAACCATATCGAGGATTTTTTCCTTTTAATGGAATACTATCTGAAAGAAGATGAACGTGGGATTTTAGAAAAAAACAGTTTGAGAATAGGGGACACAATATATAATAAAATTGTTCTGACCCCACTGATAATTGATTTCGGTTACAAACATATTAAGACCAATAGTTTCTATAACATTCCCCCACAAAAGCCCATTGTGGAACAGGTAGTGGATGTTTTTAATGCCATTAAAAAATACAGCCATTATGAATTGATGAAGGTGAAAGGATGGCACCGCTTCGAATACTGGTATAAACCTGTTAAAAAGGAAAATAAGTTATTTGAAATTTACCCCTTTTTGGGCATCAATCCACAGAATTACACCTTTGACCAATTGGCTGAGATGCTGGATAAATATTTTGATGGTTATACCGGCGATCCGCAGGATTTTTATGAAAATATGGGAAAATTTGATGGCGATATCGAGTCCTTGAGGAGTAACTATTTTGCCGGCGTAAAGTTGTATCCGCCGCTGGGATTTGATCCATGGCCGGAGAGTGTCTATGAGAGAACAAAAGCGGAGTATTTATATGAATTTTGCCTTTATCACCGCATCCCCATTACAACTCACTGCAGTATTATGGGATTTATGGTGGATAAAAACTCAAAAAAGAACAGCTCTCCTTTAAAGTGGGAAAAAATCCTCCAAAAATACCCTGAATTGAAAGTAAATTTTGCTCATTTCGGGTTGGAAAGAAATCTTTATAGAGTATTTCCAAAAAGAAAATGGGAAAAAATCATACTCAAATTGATCACCGACTATCCCAATGTTTATGTGGATTTTTCAAGCCTTGCCTTTGACCATGACTATTATAGTTACCTGGAAGACCTAATCCGCTCCCACCGCCACGGCGAAACCTTGAAAGAACGTGTCCTTTTCGGCTCCGATTTCATGATCAACCTGATATGGATAGACTCTTACAATCAGTACTTGTCTACCTTTTTCAATACCCCACACATCTCTGATGAAAAAGAGAGATTCTGTTCCATAAATCCCGAACGATTCTTATTTGAAAAGGCCATTGCATAAGTACTTTTAGTGCTTGTCATTTGCCTTCGGCGTCATTTGTTCGCTCCGCTCACGTCAAGGAGCGCTTTTGAGTACTCGTCAGGGAGACTTTTTGGAACTTGTCATTAGTCAGTGGTTCGCTTCGCTCACGTCATGGAGACCTTTTAGAACTTGCCAATGGGAAATTGAAAAAAATGAAAAACCTTTAAAGCTCTAAATGATAATCACTTAAAAGCAATAATGACGATCTTTAAGACACTCAAGGACAAGCACTTAAAAGTCACCATGACAAATTCTCAAAAACCACAATGACAAGCCTCAAAGTTCACAATGACAAGTACATGAAAGTCTCAATGACAAGTTCTCAAAAGCCACCATGACAAGCACTTAAAGGCTCTCAATGACATGCTTTTAGAGTACTCAGCTTTCCATCAATTTTTTCAACTCTTTAAGATTCTTAACAGCACTTCCTTTGTAGTGGTTGTTGCCCGAGATAAAGATTTTTTTTGCCATTTGTGCCAGTTTTTTAATGGTTTCCGCAATTTGATTCAATTCCAGCGCTTTGTAATCGTAGTTGTACCTGGCATCCCGGCCCTCATTGGAAAACCAGGATTGGTAATTTCTGCCGTGCAGTCTCACATAGGAAATGTCAGGATGTGTGGTAACAGTTGTTAAAGGGAGAGAGAGGGAGATTACTGGCTGGTCAATATTCACCCAGATCAAGTTGTTTTTTTGAAGCGCATCAAATACATCTTCCCTGTTCCAGGAATTGTGCCGGAATTCTATTGCCATGGGGAATTCGCCGAAAGCGTTGGGGAAACTAAGTAAATAGTTGAAATTATCGGAATTTAATTTGAAAGAATAGGGGAATTGAGCCAGCAGCCCTTCCAGTTTTGAGGCTTTAACGAGGGGTTCCAGGGATTTTTTAAAGGGTTCCACCTCGTTTCGAACCAGTGTCATTTTATGGGTGAAATTTTGATAGACTTTTATCCAGAATTTAAAGTGTTCCAGGTCTTCGGTTTTTTGTACCCAGCCGTTGGTCAGTTTCAGGGAGGGAATGTGGTAGAAGGAGGTGTTGACTTCAACAAAATCAAAGGTTTGTGCCAGGAAACGAAGGGGGTTAAAGTCTTTCGGCTTTTCCAGCGGATAGACAGGCCCGTGCCAATCGTTATAACTCCATCCGGCAGTGCCGAAGAGGATTTGTGATTCGTTCATTTCACAATCTCCTTTTTTAATCCGTCAGAAGGTATTATTTCACATCCTGGAATGTTTTTCAAATTAAATTCCTTAATTAATCGGTAATCCGGGAATCCGTACCTAGCAAAAAAATCACTAAAATAAGAAGAATGCTAATGTCTAGAGTACTGTTATCAACCACTGTTTCCATAGGAAAATAGCTAAAATTAAAAAAAAATAAAACTCTTGAAAAATTGACCAAAAAAGAGTAAATTATAACTGGCGTTTGATGAAGTTGAGGAAAAATATGATAACAAGAGAACTATTGAAGAAAGAGATAGATGATGTTAAAGATGAATATTTAGTCGCATTGCATAGAATTTTTAATACCTTTGAGATATCTAAAGAAACAGGTGAATTTGAATCGGCATGGGAGAAAACAAGGAACAAAGGAGAATATTGGCACAATTTCATCGAGAAATGGGCCGATTGTTTATCTAATAATCCTATTTCCCAGAACAAGGGAATGGGTGAGCCAGTTTATTAGGTTGACAAAGAAAAAGGAAGTTGAAAAATAATGAAATATAAAGTATAATATGAGTTTAATGGATGAGGTAGTATTATGAATAATGCGCAATTAAAAAAATTAGAAATTATTAGTAATTTATCATTTGTTCCCGCCAATAAATTGGAGGAGATAAGCAATTTTATTGAGTTTATATTATTTACAAATAAAGTGAAGCCAAAAAAACCGATAAGCGTAAGAGGGATATGGGAGAATAAAGGATTTGAAAAGATTAATGTTGAGGAAGAATTAAAAAATATTCGCAAAGACATTCAAAAAAATTTAGACCATAAAGAATTATTTTAATGGAATACAAGTAATTTGGTAAGTTGAGGTAAATTGAAACCACCGATAACTTTTATAATACCCTTTTTTCTGTGTATTTCGTGTTTCGCAGCGGGGCTACTCCGCGGAGAAGTATTCTGTGTCTTTCTGTGTGTTCTGTGGGCCTCTATTATAGTTCTTTAAATCAACATCAAATCCTTATATTCCGTACAGAAATCTTTGCGCTGGCATTCCACACACCGTTTGCCCATCCAGATAAGGTCAAACTGTTCCATAATCTGCCGGACAAATTCTGGTTCAGTCGTAATGAAACCTGCTTCAAAGTTCCTGCGGTTGGGATTTTTTGCGCCCATGCCTGCACCTGTCAGGTTGGCACTCCCCGAATAGGCAATCTTTCCATCCACCACCACTGTTTTAAAATGGATGCGGGGACAGAGGATGCGTTCCATACCGGTGATAAGATTGGGGTATCGGTCGAAATCCTGTTGAAACGCAGGCCCTGGTTCTTTTGCATGGATCATACGGATTGCTACCCCCTGTTCCACCAGGCCAGAGAGAATTTCAAGAAATGGAACCATCTGGTTGCCCTTATGCACATAAAGGTCTTTCAAGTCAGAGGTTCCCAGCCAGAGAAATTCCTGTGCAGAGCCAATCGCTTCAAGGATCACACGCCTGTATATCTCTTCATCAGCAATAAATTCTGTTTGGGACATTAGTTACTACCCCGTAAAATTCTGCCGGAAAATGGCGGAAAGTAATAAAAGTGCCTAAAGTAGGAAGTGCCCAAAGTGCCTAAAGTTGTGGTGCGCCAAAGGCGCGTTTCTATTATAGAGATATTAGTTAAATGGCGCAAAGCGCCTCCTTAACTTTAGGCACTTTAGCTCACTTTAGGCACTTTAGGCACTTTTAGTTTAGTCTTTAAATACTTGACAACAATAGGCTTTAGAGCGGTAATATGCTGATTTATCGGTGCTTTAACTCTTCCGCTGAGCCGGTCTGTGTTGATCTGCATGGCAATGGAAAAACCGAATTGGGGGACATATTCGGTCATGGAACCGTATCCAGGCATGGTTCCTCGGTGACCGTAGGTGATACCTTGCTCTGTTTTCCAGACCTCCAGACCCAGGCCATAACCGGTGGTATCGAGTTTTCCTGTTTTTTCGTTCACCGGCTGTTTCATCTTTTCCAGTAACTCCTTTGAAACAACGTTACCCTCCAGCAGCAATTTTATATACCGGGCCAGGTCCAGGGAATGGGTAATCAAACCGCCGCCGGTCCATTCAAACTGAGGATTAATTACATATACACCATCCTTCACCATTTTTTCCGGCAGTAAGAAAGGGGGCGTTTGATCCCCGGTGTAACCGGGCACCAGTCGCCTCAGTTGCCGCTTGTCTGAAGGTGATGTATCTTTTAGCTTGTGAGGGAGCAGCACCCTCTTTTTCAACTCCTCATAGTAGGTGTTCCCCGTTACCTTTTCAATAATCATTCCCAGTATGATATAATCCGTATCTGTATAGGCCCACCCTTCTCCTGCCGGGTAAAGGGGTTTCTCATCCAGGATAAAAGCAATTAACTCTTCGGGGTTCCATACTTTGTCTGGCGATTCTTTTAACTGCCTCCACAACTCTTTTTTAAAAACATATCGAGGCAGCCCACCCGAGTGGTTCATTAACATCTTTATGGTAATATCTTCAGCGTTGGGCAATCGTTTGAACCATTTTTTATCCCTTAAGAACCGGCTGATTTTGTCCTGAAGGGAGAATTTCTTTTCCTTTACCAATTGGAGTGCCACAGCAGCCACATAGGTTTTACCAATACTTCCCATGAGCATCCTGTCCTTTGGATTCATTTTCTTTTTTAATTCAATATCTGCGAACCCGGAGGCAAGGCTAATATGGTTCCCATCCGGTAGAACAATCCCCAGTGTGACCCCTGGAAATCCGTCCTTTTGCTGCATTTCATCCAGTTTTAGCTGGAGTTCTTTTTCAAGATTTTTTATGGAAATGGTGCTCTCGGGAATTTTGGCATTGTTTCCGTAAAGAAAAAATATGATGCATATACATATAAAAATAAATACAACTCGTTTCATCATCATAGGCATCTCCTTTCAATGCATCTTAAACAGGATATTATTCCATATCCGGCTTTTTTTTTCAAATGTAAAGGGGGACTTAATCTTTTCTCCTTGACTCTGACCTTTAACTTTAACCTGATTTCAATGGGTTTTCCAGTGCTTTTAAGACTGTGAGGTAAAGACATTAAATTCCGGGGGTGTTTCCATGTGTTTTTTAACGGCACAGAGGTTGGCTGATTGAATCACGGCGTTTTTATATTTATCAGGAAACGATTCCGGTAGTTTAATATTCAAATTTACCTTTTTAATCATCCGCGTAACGGGGTCTACTTCGTGGCTTTGAATGATTTCGATTCCCTCTGTATCAATCCCTCGCATCTGGCAAAATCCCAATACAAAGATACCAGCGCAGGTGCCTATTGAAGAGAGAAATAGATCAAATGGGGGAGGGGCACTGCCTTCGCCCCCGGCGTGAGCCCGTTGATCCGTTTTATGTGTAAAACCTTTAAAATCCGCGTATACCTTCTTTCCTCCTGGGAAATATATTCTCATGTCCATTGTCTTTGTATACCTCCTTTTCGTTTGTTAGTTGGTTGATAAAGAATCGAATCCCTGATTTCTTTATGGTTTTATTTTTTAACAATTTATATCCCTTTTGTCAAGACTGATTGACATTTTATTTCCCATCGATTATAATCCGATTCGGTTTTTAATTAAATTGGAAATCGCTAAAGAGAATTTCCTGCTTAATCTAAATATAATGAATATAGAATGTCATTGAAAAAGAAAATAGTCGTTAGTGTTGTCTTAATCACAGCCATTACTTTGCTGATTTTCCTCCTATTTCATTTGAGAGAGGATGACCCCATCAATCCCAATCTGATGACTGCGCCAAAAGAGTTCATATACCCGACCCATGCAGAATCCAAATTGAAACGTTTTTTAGAATTCAATGAACTGAAAAAAATATTTATAAAAGAGACCCTAAACTCTCGATATCCTAAAGAAAAATGGAGCGGACGTCTCAAATATTCCGCCATCAGTTACCAGGCGTTGTTTGCCGTGGGCCATTCAAAGATCATTTTCAAATTAAAAAAACTCACTGCACCCGGCCTCACCTTTTCCATCTTCAACCCCAAAAAATCCCGATTGTTTTATAAGATTTTTGTAAAGTACAAAAATCAGATTTTCCCTCTTTACAAAGGATATTTTGATAAAGAGATCCATATTTCGGAAACCGTTGATCTCATACAGCGTTTTAACCGTGAGGTAGAGCTCGTATTTGAGACCAAGGGAAAAGGAATCGGTGCATGGATAAATCCCAGGTTGAAGATCCAGAAGAAGAAACCGAAGGTATTTATTGTGATTGTACTGGATACATTAAGGTATGATCATACCTCCCTTTACGGTTATTCCAGGAAGACCACTCCCACACTTGACCAGCTCAGCCATGATGCCGTGGTTTTTCAGAATGCCTATACCACCACCTCCTGGACCCTGCCAGCCCATGTCTCCCTTTTCAGTGGAAAGAATCTTGATGAGCATGGAGTGATTACCCCCAATGATAGGATATCAGACCAGTATCCCCTGGTTTCGGAAATATTCCAGGAAAAAGGATATGTAACCGCCGCCTTCACTGGCGGCGGATTTATCGAGGATACCTATGGATTTGCCAGGGGATTCCAGGTCTATTCCAACATCCCGGGAAGGGTATTTAGTATGGATTCTTCTGAACGGGTCTTTAACCACTTTAAAAAATATATCGAAGGATTTTGGGGCAATGACCTTTTTATTTTTCTTCATACCTACCAGCCTCATGCTCCATACAAAGCTCCCCATGAGTACATCGATCAAATCAACAAAGATCTCAGGGACAATTTAAAGGGCATTAAAAATTTTATTCGCGACAATCATGAGTATTACAAAGCCATCGATCCTGGTCACCGACAGATGTTAATCGATTTATACGATGCCTCCATCCTTTATGCCGATAAAATGCTGGTGGGCAGTGTGGTCCATTTTTTAAAGGAAAAAGAGATATATGATGATGCCATGCTGGTGGTCCTCAGCGACCACGGCGAGGAGTTTTATGACCACCACAGTTGGGAGCACGGTCATACTCTTTATAACGAGCTCATCAAAATACCTTTGCTGGTCAAGTATCCCAAAAACCGCTTAAAGGGGAAAGAGGAAGCATTGGTATCTATCACTGATATCCCCTCCATGGTTTTAAAGGAGAGCGGCCTTCCATTTGAAAAAAAGGATTTCAAGAACGAGATCGGTCAGGAGAAGCGGGAACTCTCTGTACTCTTGCCCCTCTCTCCCATAATTAAAGAATTTCCGCCCAAGATTTCCTTCGTCGATAAGAATCATCATTTTATTTTTAATGTCATCGATAAGAAAAAACGATCATATTTTAATCCCCTGCCCCCTAAGGTAGAGGAAATGGAACTCTATGAAACCAAAGATTACCTTGAAAAGACCAATCTTTTTAGGAGAAGAAAAAGCATTGTTGATCGTTTTGGAAAGCGTTTGGGGAAATATTTGAAGCGAATAAAAAGCGTTAAAATGAAAAAATTCAAATTCAATAAAGAACTGGAAGAGAAATTAAAATCCATTGGTTATCTAAAAGATTAGAAGCTTGCTCTGTTCTTGTAGGGACCTGTTTGCACGATTTATCGCGCCCGCATTTCATACCTAGACGTGACCTTTGAAGAAATGCCGCCGCGTGCGGTAAATTCCGCTTCTACAACCATTTCAAAGGGGGCCAACACCTTTACCAGGTGATCTAAAATTAATTTCGTCAAATTCTCGTAAAAAATACCTGTGTTTCGGAACTGGAGAAAATAATATTTTAACGATTTCAGTTCCACAATATGTTTGTCCGGTAAGTATTTTATAGTAATAGTACCAAAATCAGGGAGAGCTGTTTTGGGACAAAGAGAGGTAAATTCGGGATTTGAAATCTCTACCCAGGTATTTTTCTCCTTATTTTCATAAGGAATTGCTTCCAATACCTCCGAAGATATAAACGAAGCATCCTGGCGGTTGTTTATCAAATAATCAATAATTTTTTGCATATTCATGATTAACTCCTCATTAAAAAAATCCGTGTCTATCCGTGTTTCTCATGCTACGCAGCGAAGCCATTCCGCGTAGTAGCAATCCGTGGCTAAAAATTATTTCTATTGCTTAAAGTTCTTTATCACATCTTCGAGTTTTGGTTTTAGATGGGTCATTCCCTCTTCCGGGGAGGAAAAATAGCAGAACAGACTAAGATCTTCAGGAGATATCAAACCATAATCCACCAGTTTTTGGAAATTGATCAGGTCCTCCCAGTAGGATTTATCGTATAAAAGAACCGGGATACTGAATTTTTCCAGTTTATGGGTTTGCATGAGGGTCAATGTTTCAAACAGTTCATCCATGGTCCCAAATCCACCGGGAAACACCACCAGGGCTTTGGCATGGTATAAAAACCACAGCTTTCTCATAAAAAAGTAGTGAAACTCAAAATTCAGTTTAGGTGATATATAGTCATTGGGTTTTTGTTCATGGGGGAGGGAGATGTTGAGACCGATGGATGTAACATTGGCTCTTTTTGCCCCTTTGTTAGCTGCCTCCATGATTCCTGGTCCGCCGCCGGAACAGATGGCAAACCCATTACCCTCTGTTTCCAGTTCCTTTGACCAGGAGGCCAGCTTAAAGGCGAATTCTTCGGCAGCTAGATAGTATTTGTTCGTATGATAGGTGTCTTTTTTATCCGGCCGCACCCGCGAAGAACCGAAAAAGACCACTGTATGTTTAATATTTGTCTCTTCAAACCGTTTTTCCGGTTCCAGGTATTCAGCCAGAATTCGCAGCGGCCTGGCCTCTCTTGATTGTAAAAACAACATATTTTTATATGCTTTCGGTGCGCGTTTCATTTTTTTCCTTCCTTTTTTTAGTCACAGAATCACAAAGGCACTGATTAGTTTAATTAAGGATTATACCCTAAAACGATAAAAATAGAAAGTCGAAAGAATTGGAGTGCCTAAAGGTGCGGTGCGCCAAAATACCAGCGCGCTGTAGCTTCTAGAACGAAAAGAAATTTGGAGCGAAGCGACACCATAACTTTAGTACCTTATAAGTAAAATCTTGCCAGGAAATGGCAGAAAATAAAATTACAAACAACAAAATACAAATTACATGCTACTCTGCGAAGTAGCACCGCTACGTAGCACGAGAACAAATTCCAAACCACAAATTACAAATCACAAACCAGAACTTAAGAGACCTCCTTTAAATTCTATTTAAATATTAAAAGGTTCTTAAAAGTCTGTAATAGCTGTTTGTAATTTTGGTTATTGGAATTTGTAATTTGCTTGTAATTTGGGATTTGTAATTTGTAATTTCCAGACAAATCCGTCTTAGGGTCGCGTTCCGGCTTGTCTGGTTTAGTCACTTTGTATTCTTGTTACCTACGTCTGAGGCTCCATCTGGCTTAATCGTTTATAGTATTCGTGTTTATCTTTCTTGAATTGAACCGCCTGCTGCAAGAGATTTTCCGCTACATCTGGGAACTGTCGTTTCAGAGTGGTGTATCTCCCTTCGCCCATCAAGAAGTCCAGCATATCTGTTTTGGGATCCCTGGTTTCATAGACAAAAGGATTCTTATTCTCCGCCAGTAATTGAGGATTGTACCGATAAATCGGCCAGTAACCAGATTCTACCGCTCTTTTTTCTTCTTCAATAGAGTAGCTCATATCGATATCGTGGGCAATACAGGGAGCGTATGCAATAATAATGGAGGGGCCGTCATAACTTTCTGCTTCCAACATTGCTTTCACCACCTGGTTCATATTGGCGCCCAGGCTAACAGACGCCACATAGATATGACCATAGCTCATGCACATGAGTCCCAGGTCTTTTTTCCCCGTACGTTTTCCAGCAGCAGCAAATTTTGCCACTGATGCAAGGGGGGTTGCTTTGGATGCCTGACCACCTGTATTGGAATAGACCTCGGTATCCAGTACCAGCACATTGATGTTCCGGGTGAAGGCCAGTACATGGTCCAGACCGCCGTAACCAATATCATAGGCCCAGCCGTCACCTCCGATGCTCCAGACCGATTTGTCCACAAAGTAACTATCCAGTTCCATTATTTTCTTGATAAATCCTTTGGTATTTTCAGTGGCTTTTTCCAATGCGTCTGGCAGCCGTTTTCTTACTGCTCGAGCTGCCATTTCAGCTTCATCGTCCGTATGTTTCCATAACTCGAGGCTCTTATTCAGGGCTTCTGTCAATTCTTTTGTCGTTCCTTTAGCCATTAGTTGCTCAATATTCCATTTTAACTGATTACGGTTGGCGTCTATTGCCAGCCTCATGCCAAAACCGTATTCCGCGTTGTCCTCGAACAGGGAGTTGGCCCAGGTAGGACCGCGCCCGTCTTTGGATTTGGCAAAAGGCGTGGTGGGAAAGTAACCGCTGTAAATGGAGGAACACCCCGTGGCATTGGCCACAATCATCCGTTCACCGAATAATTGAGTGAGCAGTTTTACGTACGGTGTTTCACCACATCCTGCGCAGGCGCCGGAGAACTCGAACAACGGTTTCCTGAACTGTGCACCTTTGAACATTGAAATCTTTGTACCATCCAGGATATTATCTGATAAATTATCAAAGAATTCAGCATTGGCAACCTCACCCGCTGCCATTTCCTCCTCAATCGGCTTAAATACCAGGGCCTTTTTATCCGTTCCTTTTCGATTGACCGGGCAGGTATTCACACAATTGCCGCATCCGGTGCAATCTTCAATATAGACCTGTATCTTGAATTCGAGATTTTTATCGTTTTTGGTGGTGGATTTTATGGTTTTAAACGTGTCAGGTGCATCCTTCAGATTTTCAGGTTCGATCTGTTTGGCCCTGATGGCTGCGTGCGGACATACCAGGGAGCACTGGTTGCACTGGATACAGTTCTCAGAAATCCATTGAGGGACCTGTGGAGCAATGCCTCGCTTTTCCAGTTTGGCAGTTGCAGTCGGAACCTTTCCGTCCAGCGGCATATGAGATACCGGGATTTCATCGCCCTTTAGATGCATGATTTTTTCAATTACGTTTTTGGCAAAGTCGTCTGCATCTTCCGGGATCAGTTTCTTGGGCTCATAAGATTCCGTGATCTTTTCGATACTTTCCGGGTATTTCACCTGATGCAGTCCGGCCTTGGCTTTGTCCACCGCTTCCCAGTTCATTTTCACCACATGTTCGCCCCTTTTCCCAAAGCTCTTTTGTATGGAGTCTTTGATCAATTGGATAGCTTTGTTTTCCTCCAGTATACCTGAAATGATAAAAAAAGCAGCCTGCATGACTGTATTGATCCGTTTACCCAGGCCCACAGCCGTTGCAATCTTCAGTGCATCGATGTTGTAGAATTTAATTTTTTTATTGATAATGGTTTCCTGCATATCACGGGGTAAGCGGTTAAATACCTCTTCATTGCTCCATTCTGAGTTCAGCAAGAACGTACCCCCCTCAGTGATCCCTTTTAACACATCATAGCGGCCGATATAAGCAGGATTATGGAGTGCAATAAAATCTGCCTTTGTAATCAGGTAGGGAGACTGGATCTGACTGTTGCCGAATCTCAAATGGGAAATGGTAATACCGCCGGATTTCTTGGAGTCGTAGGAGAAATAACCCTGGGCGTACATATCCGTGTTATCACCGATGATTTTGATGGAGTTTTTATTGGCGCCGACTGTGCCGTCAGCCCCCAGACCCCAGAAGATACAGCGTTTCACATCTTCCGGTTCAGTGACAATGTGTTCGTTAATAGGAATTGATTTATTGGATACATCGTCGTTAATTCCCACTGTAAAATCATGGAATGCTGGACCATCCAGGTGGTCAAAAACAGCCTTCACCATCGAAGGCGTAAATTCTTTAGAGCTTAATCCGTACCTGCCGCCGATAATGTCAATATTCCTATCTTTTAGAGCAATCTCCACATCCATGTAAAGTGGCTCACCAATGGCCCCAGGTTCCTTTGTACGATCCAGCACAGCAATTTTTTTGACAGAATCAGGTACTGCTTTTGATAGGGCGTCGGTAGAGAAAGGTCTGAAAAGACGAACTTTAATAAGCCCCACTTTATCCCCTTTTTTATTCAGGTAGTTGATGGTTTCTTCCGCTGTTTCGCACCCCGATCCCATCAGGATAATTATTTTTTCGGCATCAGGAGCGCCGAAATAGTCGAAGAGGTGGTATTGCCGACCCACTTTTTTAGCCAGCAAATCCATGTACTTTTGAACAAGGCCCGGGGTTTTTTCATAATAGGGATTCACTGTTTCGCGGCCCTGGAAATAGACATCCGGGTTTTGCGCACCTACCTTTAGAACCGGGTTATCCGGTGTCATGGCCCGTTTCCTGAAGTTTTCCACGTATTTCATATCCAGCATGGAAGCCATGGTATCGTAATCGATCATTTCCACTTTCTGGATTTCATGGGAGGTTCTGAATCCGTCGAAGAAGTTCAGGAAGGGAACACAGGCTTCCAAAGTGGCCAGGTGAGAAACCACTCCCAGGTCCATGACTTCCTGGACCGAGCCTGCAGCCATTAAGCCCCATCCTGTATTCCTGACAGACATCACATCTGAATGGTCGCCGAAGATGGATAAGGATTGGCAAGCCAGGGATCGGGCAGAGACATGAAAGACCGTTGGAAGCATTTCACCCGCGATTTTATGCATGTTGGGGATCATCAATAGAAGCCCCTGTGAGGCGGTAAACGTAGTGGTTAAAGCCCCGGCAGAAAGCGTACCGTGAACCGCGCCTGCGGCACCGCCTTCCGACTGCATCTCGATCACATCCAGTTCCTGGCCGAAGATATTTTTCCGGCCGTAGGCTGACCAGGAATCGGCTAACTCTCCCATATCAGAAGATGGTGTGATAGGATATATGGCGGCAACTTCACTAAAGGCATAGGCCACATGAGTTGCTGCTCTGTTTCCTTCGATCGTTGCTTTTTTTATACTCATTTTTGCTCCTTTATTTTATAAGTTTATTGTTATAGTTAAAGTCATGTTTGTCCAGTTGTTTTTTGTTTTTAATCAGACACTTTTTTTATAAAAGAAATTAACATATTACTCATAAAGTGTCAAGAAAATTATAATATTTAATTTATCCGCCACTAACAGGGTCAAGCCTTCCATTGCAGCATTTTTTCACTTTTTCGTTTTTTCTATACATTTAAACTGAATATTACCTCCCTGGATTGTTGACAAATCTGTCAAGCTATGTTAAAATATAACCATGTTGGTTATGTAAATGTCAGGCCAACATACAGGAGGAAAAAATGAAACGACATTTGATTGTTTATCTTATAGTTGTATTAGCAGTCGCCTTTGGGTTCTTGGGCGCTGATACTTTTGAAACGCTGCAAAATGTTATCAAAGATGCTGTACCTGATGGTTTTACCATGAACAAAGGTCAGACATGGAATAACCGCTTCGCGTATAAAATAACCTATGATAAAGATTCATCCGGCTTAAACAGAATGATTTTTGACCTTTTCCCGGGCAAGGATGCCTTCTCCCAGATGAATCTTGCATTTGACCACAAACGGTTTACCTATCAAGGAAGAGAGGCCCTGTTTCAAGATGGCACTAAAACAGGTATGTCAGCAGTCATTGTTATCCTTAAAAACAAGGCCGGACGTTTCTCAGTTACACACCGGGCCATCGGTGGAAAAGCCATGACCATGGATGAGCTGGAGAAATTGCTGTCAAAGGTTGTTCTGGAGAAACTGGAGTAACGACTACCATTGTTTCATAATTTCTGCAAAACAACGTAAGCCACTGGGAATAACCGCACCATACCCATGCCCTGGCTGGGTCCAGGCCCCTGCCAGATAGAGGTTTTTGATCGGTGTGGTATGTGGTACACGATTCGGCCCGGTATTGTTCATGGTCTGGTCCCATCCATAAATGGCTCCCCGGTAATTCCGGGTGTAACGCCAATTGGTCAATGGCGTCCCAATCTCCTTCACCTCTACAGCATCAGACAATCCGGGAAGAATCGTCTTCTCCACCTTTTTGATCAATATTTCAGCCATTCTCTCCTTCTCTTTCCGATATTGTTTTTTGTTTCCTTTCCAGTAGTCGGTCTCATACTTTTCCCAATGTTCATAGCCCTGAAGCACGAGAATGTTGACGGTATTCTTCCCTTTAGGCGAAAAACCTTTATAAACATTGTCATACAGCATCATTCCATATCCTGAATTTTCCACATCTGCATTGAGAAAGGCTTTATAGGCGGCATCATCATCATAGCCTGAAGAATAAAATATTTCGCTGTCTGTTATACCCACTTTGCTCACCAGGTCTTTTTTCAGTCCCAGGAAAACCTGGAAACACGATAGGCTGACGTTGTAGGTCTCGAATTTGTCCAGGTAACTCTTCAAAAACTCCTTCTCATCCATCATCTTAAGAAACGTATCAAACGCATTGGCATTTGAGACCACGACTTTTCCTTTATACTCTGTCCCATCAGCCGTCCTGACTCCATAGGCGGTATGATCCTTTACCAGAATCTTCTCAACGGGTGTTTTTAGCTTGACTTTACCGCCCTTATTTTCGATGAATTTAACAAAGGCATTGCTGATTGCCTGGGATCTCCCTTTGGGGTAAAATCCGCCCCTTGAAAGATAGTTGATGGTGGGCAGCGCATAATAGAAGCTGGCCAGTTTGGAAGGTGGGAGACCATAGTATCCCCAGAGCGATGAAATAATGGCTTTCAACCTGGCATTCTTAATTCGGGTATCCACCAGCGCCCCCCAGGTTTTGTTGAAACTTTTGAACAGGTAGGGAAAATCCTGGGGAAAACGGCTCATATCAACCTTGCCCCCTGCCTGAGAATATTTATTGATGTCCCTGTTCAAACCTTCCATATCCTCAAATATCCCTTCGATGCCCGGCTTTTCATCAGGGAAATAACCGATCAGTAGTTCGATGTATTTTTTCAGATTTTTCTGGGGTACACGGAAATCATAATCCGGGAACATGGCGCGGTAGAGAGTGGGGTGGGGTACAAACTCCACCTCTTTGATCTCAGGAAAACCAGGAATAAGATTGGCAACTCCATTTCTCTCGCCCACTGTCGTGGAATGAAGGGACACATCAAAAACAAAGCCACCGGGCCGTTTGAATGTGGTGGCATATCCGCCAGGCACATAATGCTGTTCCAACACCAGGGCCTTGAATCCCTGCCGTGCAAAGGCTGCACCACAGCTCAATCCCCCAAGGCCAGAGCCTATAATCACTGCATCAAATTCTGTTTCACTTTTTCCAGTGCTCTTTCCTGTGGGAAACGAGTCCCAATCCAGGGCAAGCATGGGAATCCCTGCCACCATTGTCTTTAAAAAATCTCTTCTCTCTATGATCGAATCAGACATTTTCATTGACCTCCTTAATCTCAAATTTTTTTTCTTTTCCCCGCAGAAAAGACGGGCTGATTCGAGATTCGTTTTTTTCATAATTGAATAGTCTAGTGGAAATCAGGTGGAAAGTCAATAACTGATTGGATAATTCTTTTCTTTTCCAGGTGGTCAAAAGAGAACAGTAAAGATAAAGATCAAGAGAATGAAGATATTTTAAAGGTTAAAGGTTGAGCGTTTTTTTTACATCCGTTTTTAGGGTTCCCACTTCGGTTTTAATTTTTTTCTTTAATTCATCCAATTTTGCGATCTCGGCACTATCGTCAGCACTGATGCCGGATTGGAGGGCTGCAATTTCTTGCCTCAATTTTTTTACCTCCTCTTCCAGATAGAGGGGGGGCGGAATATTTATGGCTTCATATTCATCCCGTATTTTTCTTAGAAGTATTCTCAATTCCCGTTGTTTTTCCCGAATCAACCGCTCGTTTTTCTTTGCAGACGCCTGGCTCTTTTCCTGTTTGGCCTGGAGAGCGCGTGCTTTTTTATTGTAATTATACTTGTCACCCAGTGCAAATTCGGCATTATTTAAAGCAGCGTTCGAGTTGTTGCTGTTTCCCTCTTTTTTATACCAGAAATGGGCGTGTATATAATAAGTAGCGGCTGAATCGTAGAAAGCGTTGTCTCTTTTGCCCTTCTTTGAATAAATATCACCCATACGAAGTGCAATGATTCCTTTTTTCTGTTTTGCATAAAGCGTTTTATATTCCTTTAAAGCCGAATCAAATGTATCGGTTTTATACAGTGAATGGGCATAGATGAGTTGAATTTCAACGTTACCTCTTTCAGCGGCGCCCAGGGTATTGTAATAAGAGATAGCCTGCCTGTATTCCTTCCTGGAATAGAGCGATTTGATCGTTTGTTCAGGGGACATCGTTTTGGGCAAAGGTCCGAGAATTTGTTTCTTTAAACGTTCGGCCATGTTCAACAAATCCTTATCGTCCGTTTTTTTGGCCAATTCAATTGCCCGGTTGATATATTTAAGGGCTTTATCTTTATTAAATTGAGGCGTATTCTTAATGGCGTAAGAATTGGCCAACACCAGGTACAGCCTGCCCTCTTCACCTTCACCGTAAGGTCCCATCGTGACTCTTTGTTCTCCTATTTTTATTGCTTCTTTATAATTCTTGACATCGTAGTATCCGATTGCCAGGTGCCAATAAGCCAATCGTGTCCACCGTGACGTTTTCTCCGGGAATTTTTTGATATATGCGTTTAAGGCATTTATTTTTTCTACCCCTTTTTTTGTTGATGCTTCAATATAGTCCTGGGTACGTGCCACTTCCCTGTCAGCCTCCTGCAGGGAAAAACAGGGGAGGACAACCCATGTGGTAAATAGTATGACAAAGAGTAGTTTCTTCATTTTTTCCTCCTTTTCTTCTTATTATTATATAAAATTTTTTTAGAAAAAATCTCACTCCCCTGGCTTAGCTTAAATATCATGAATGTTTGCCGTCTTAAATCCACCGCCTATTTTTAGCCACAGACTTACACAAGACGGTTCACGTTATAACGATAAAAAATTTCACCTGTCTGTGATTTGGGGCGGTGCATGAGTTTATGAGTTTTTTCCCTGATCATATTCCAGACGTGCTTAAAACTGCTCATCAATTGTCATTTTTTCACTTAACCTTAATATTTTTAATAAATATAGTGAAAAATATTAATTTTATCAATTTTCAGTTTAAAAAAATTTTACTCTGCGAAGTAGCTTTGCTACGAAGCATGAGTTAATTATTTTGAGCAACATTATTAATATATTTAATTTAACTTTTATTTTATTCTTAATAATAAAATTCAATGTTGAATGATAAATTATTAAAAAGAGGTCTTAAAGCCTGGAGTGTTGGAGTAATGGAGTGATGGAATGATGGCGAAAAAGAGACTTTTGAGACTTCCAATACTCCACTACTCCAGAACTCCAATACTCCGCCCTGTGGCAGTTCCCAAATCCACCATCTAAAGATGGTGAGAACTCGTTACGGGTTACGGGTTTACGGGGTAGAGCACTTAACAATTTTTGTACAAAATTTACCTCTAAAGCTCTTTTACCTCGCAACACGCAACGCGCAACACGCAACAAGTCCCACCACCGGTTCTTAAAATCAGGTGGTGGATTTGGGAGTTTTTTTATCCTTGACATATGACTGTTTTCCCTCTATAATATCATTTCAGAGAAAAAGGATTTTCCTTTCGTATTTGGTAACGGCAAAAGTAATATGAAAGAAATAAAGGGATTTAATTTTTAGGAAAAAGGTCTCATTTTGAAAAATGGGCTTTTTTCCTATTGAAAATTCCATTATTTTATAGTAAGTATTAGGTATATTTTAAGTTAAAACGTTATAACTTATACTCTTTTAACATGATGTTGTGTTTTGAAAGGAGGATCAAATGGTCAATGGGAAAAGGGGCTATTTACTGCCTGTATTGTTGATTGGATGTGTCCTTGTGATTTTTCACCTGAGCTTCTTATGGGGTGCCACGTATATGGTGACCAATACCAATGACAGTGGTGCCGGTTCTTTGAGGCAGGCTATTTTAGATGCCAATTCCAATGCAGGATTGGATACCATCGAATTCAACATCCCAGGGACCGGTCCCTTTTCCATTCAACCTTTATCTCTTCTTCCTGATATTACTGATCAAATCAACATAGACGGGTATACTCAGCCGGGAGCTTCTTCGGCTACTGATACTTCTCCTGCCACACTGCTGATTGAACTTGATGGAATAAACATCGGTTACAATGGACCTGGCATACGATTCATAAATGGAAGTAGCGGCAGTATTATAAAGGGATTGGTTGTCAATAATTTCCTATCTAGCTCTGGCGGTATATATTTGTACCAAAGCAATAATAACACCATACAAGGCTGTTATATTGGTACCAACACCGCCGGCACACAAGCAAAACAAAATGGGAGGGGGATCTATGTAAGTGAGAGTTCTAACAACCAAATAGGGGGAACTCTAATATCACAGAGAAACATCATCTCTGGTAATGACACCTCAAATATTATTCTTTCTAATGCAAATGAAAATATCATTGAGGGAAATTTAATTGGCACAGATTCAACGGGAAAATTTGGAATTGATAATCATAGTACTGGTTTTTGGATTAGTAATTCTAATAATAATATTATTGGGGGCACAAACCCGGGTTCTAGAAACTTAATATCAGGTAATGGTGTAGGCATAAGTATCCATAGAGCGGGTACAGGAAGCTCAGGAAATAATATCATTGGCAACTTTATCGGAACTGATATAATGGGAACTGAACCGTTAAGTAACGATCAGGGAATATGGTTCGATGCAGATGGAAACACTGTTGGGGGTAACACACCTGGACACAGAAATATTATTTCAGGAAACATTCAGTTCGGTGTCGGAATTTTTGGTGATTCTAATATCATTAAAGGGAATTATATTGGAACTGATGTAACAGGAACCATAAATCTCGGGAATGGTTCGTATGGTATTGAGATTAGATCGTTCTCTTTTTCCAGTTCATTCAATAATATAATAGGAGGAACTGAGCCTGGTGAAAAAAATATAATTGCTTACAATAACGATGATGGAATTTATCTTAACGGACCTCAAACATTAAATAATCTCATTTCCGGTAATTCAATCTTCTCAAATGGAGGTCTTGGAATCGATCTATATCCTGGAGGGGTCACTGCTAACGATTTAAACGACGGAGACACTGGATCGAATAACCGTCAGAATTACCCGGTCATTGATAAAGTAATCCGTCATGCCGCTTCTATAGAAATCAGGGGAACTCTCAACAGTACAGCCGATACTAGCTTTGTACTTGAATTTTTCTCCAACAGCTCCCTTGATGCTTCCGGTTATGGCGAAGGAGAAACCTACCTGGGATCAATAAATGTCACCACAGACTCCAGTGGGAATACTCCATTTACAGCGATATTTTCAACAGTGGTGCCTGAGGACTATTATATCACCGCCACAGCCACTGATCCCAACAACAATACCTCCGAATTCAGCGCCGGTCAACAGGCCCCCACACTGGCTCTTATATCCTCTTTCCGTGTTTACAGCGACGGAGGGCCAGTAAAGGTGCATTGGGAGACAGCATCAGAGATTGGGACAGCAGGCTTTTATCTGCTGCGAAAAGATGATTCCAACGGTCAATATCACCCGGTGAATGAAACCTTTTTACCCGGCCTTCTCCATTCACCCCAGGGTGGTATCTACCGCTTCGTGGATTATACTGCCTCTTACGGTGAAACCTACACCTATAAACTGGTGGAAGTGGAATCTCAGGGGGGAAAACGCACCCACGGGCCCTTTACAGTGACTGTAGGCGCATATACGCATCAACCTGGAATGGAAGATTCCGGCTCAATCTTAGAACCCATGCAGGGCATCTACAGTAAACAACCTCACGAGGTCTCTTCCACACGAAAAGCCAGACTCCAGGCAAGGCAGTTATCACTGGACACAGCCAGGGTTCTGAAAAAATCACGCGTTGGAGATGAGGCCAAGATTATTGTAAAGGAAATGGGGCTCTACTACCTGGATGCAGCGATAATTGCCGATGTCCTGGGGATGTCCTCAGGACAGATTAGACAGAGAATAAGGAATCACCATTTCCTCCTCTTCAACCAGGGTCAGGATGTCGCTTATATCCCGGCCAAAGGGAACACCGGCCTCTACTTCTACGGGGAAGCGATCGACAGCATCTACACCGATGAGAACATCTATTGGCTGGGAAAAGGCAAAGGGTTGAACATGGGGTCTGTTTATGGCGGATTGCCTTCACCTGCCATGGGCAATGAGACCTTTTCTGATACGATTCATATAGAAGAAGATCAATATGCCCTGACCGCTTTATTTAGTGATCCCGAATCTGATTACTGGCTCTGGGATTATATTACAGCTGGCGAGGGCGGAAAAACCTTCGCATTTTACGCCCATGGCACGGCTGAAGGGGGCACGGCCAACCTTACCGTCCATCTCAAAGGTGCCACAGAGGCCCGGGTCACTCCTGACCATCATGCAAAGGTAAGCCTTAATGGATCGCTGATTGGTGAAAGCGAATGGAATGGGACAAATGATCATACATTTACCATCTCCTTTAGCCAGTCATTACTTATAGATGGGGAAAACACGATTGAGGTGACCGGTGTGCTGAATAACGGAGTGCCTTACAGTATCTTTTATGTGGACTCCTTTGACTTGAGCTACCACAGGCATTATCGGGCTGTAAACAACAGGCTCCTGTGCCGGGGTGACCAGAACCCGAAGATTACCATTGAAGGCTTTACCGATCCCAATATAATGCTGTTTGAGGTGACCGATCCCCTGCAGCCGAAGCTGGTCACCGGCACAACTGTTGATACAGATTCAACCTATCGAGTGAGTTTTATCCCATCTTCCTCGGAAAGTTGTTACCTGGCCTTAAACGCTTATGGACAACATGCACCGGTCTCTGTCGTTGCCAATAAATCCTCCCATTTGAAGAGGAAACAAAACACTGCAGACTATGTGGTGATTACCCCTGAAGGGTTGGAAGATGCTGTGCAGGGTCTCACATCCCTTCGTGAAAGCAAGGGGTTTGAGACCATGGTGGTGGAGCTTGAAGATATCTATGATGAATTCAATCATGGGATTTCAAATCCCCATGCCATTAAAGCATTTCTTTCCTATGCGTATCACAACTGGAAAGGAAATGGCCCGGATTATGTGGTTCTGGTTGGAGAAGGTACTTACGACTACAAAGATAACCTGGGATATGAAGGAAACCTGGTACCGCCTATTTTAATGAACACCCCCCACGGATTATTCGCCTCAGACAACCATTTTGCCGATGTCGTTGGTGAGGATGGCGTTCCAGAGATTGCCATCGGTCGACTGCCAGTGGTAACTGAGGAAGAACTTCAAATGCTTATCGATAAAATATCTGATTATGAGAATGCCAGCGGTGGATGGACAACTCGTGTCATGATGCTTGCGGACAATCCGGACAATGGCGGGAACTTCCCAGCAGACAGCGACAACCTGGCAAGCCTGCTTCCCGGGTACACCATCGATAAAATCTACCTGCCGGATTACCCGACAGTGGATGAAGCCAGGCAGGAGGTAGTGAATGGTTTCAACACCGGTGCTTTGCTGGTCAACTACATTGGGCATGCGGGTATAACCAAGCTTGCAGCTGAAGGACTGCTGAGGTCAGAGGATGTTTCCTCTCTGCAAAATGGAGATAAGCTTCCTGTTTTGACTGCGATGACCTGTATAGTCGGTCGATTTGCTCTTCCAGGTTATGATACATTGAGTGAGTCTTTACTCCTGAAGAATAATGGTGGAGCTGTGGCGGTATGGGCTCCCACTGGTGCCTCTCTCAACTCCCTGGCCTCTATGCTGGCAGGGGAGTTTTTCAAGGCTGCCTTTCAGGACCAGGAAAAAATCCTCGGCAAAGCATTGTTAAAGGTGAAACAAAACTATGCTGCACTCGGAGGTAAACCGTACATGCTGAATATATACAACCTGCTGGGAGACCCAGCATTGGAGATGAAATAACATCTAATCTGCCTATTGACTACTTATTTCCGTTTTGTTTATAATGGGTTCAGGTAACGTAAAATGAAAAAATATTATTTTTTAACCATTATAGGAATAATTGTCATTTTGTCGGCAAATTCTATGATGGGATATGCCCCATCAGTAGAAGAAAAAAAAATCGGCCAGCTTATTAACCAACTGAAGATAAAAAATAACAATGTCCGCATGAAGGCTGCCTATGCCCTGGTGGAAATTGGAAAACCGGCTGTGGTACCTTTAACCAAAGTTCTAAAAGATGAAGATTATAATGTCCGTACATTTGCTGCTTATGTTCTTTGGCGCATTGGATCAGAGAAAGCAGCAGATGCATTTATCGAAGCTCTGAATAATGAATATCATAAAGTCCGTTTTTTTGCTGCTTTGGCGCTTGGACAAATTAAATCAGAGAAAGCAGTAGATGCACTTATTAATACTTTGAAGGATAAGGATAGCGATGTGCGTGAAACGGCTGCTATCTCTCTGAAGAAAATTGGATTGAAAAAAGGTGTGAATGCATTTATTAAAGACCTGGAGGATGAAGATGAAGACGTTCGTATAAATGCTGCTGATACTCTTGGAATCATTGGGTCAGACAAAGCAGTGGATGCACTCATAAACGCACTAAAAGATGAGAACGAGGATGTTCGAGCACATGCTGCGGTTGCTCTTAGAATTATTGGGTCAGACAAAGCAATGGATGCCATCATAATAGCGCTGAAAGATGAGAGTAACTACGTCCGAGCAAATGCTGCTTATGCCCTGAGAGAAATTGGATCAGAGAAAGCAATACAACCTCTAATCGATGCCTTGAAGGATGAAGATGGTGACGTTCGTAATCAAGCGGTTATTGCCCTGGGAAGAATTGGCCCGGAGAAAGCAGTGGATGAACTAATCGAAGCTTTAAAGGATGAGAATAGATATGTTCGCGAAAATGCCGCAGAAAATCTTAAAAGGATAAATACTCCAAAAGCTCTAAAAGCTTTAAAGGAATATGAAGCTAAAAAAGATAAATAACGTTGACTTCGTGATAATATAAGATAAAGTATTGATCTGGGGCGGTGCATGAGTTTATGAGTTTTTTCCCTGATTATGTTCCAGACGCGCTTGAAACTGCTCATCAATTGTCATTTTTTTACTTAACCTTAATATTTTTAATAAATATAGTGAAAAATATTGATTTTATCAATTTTCAGTTTAAAAAATCCTACTCTGCGTAGTAGCTTTGCTACGAAGCACGAGTTAATTTTTTTGAGCAAAATATTTAATATATTTAATTTAATTTGTAAAGAATTTAATATAGAATGTTTACAGACAATTTTTTTTTAACCTTTTTTGTTTTGTAATTTGGGATTTTGGATTTGGAATTTGTCTCGTGCTACGTAGCGAGGCTACTTCGCAGAGTAGCATTGTAATTTGGGTTCATCCTTCGCAGTAGTTATTACTGCTACGGAGAAGGGATTTGTAATTTGTAATTTCCCGGACAAGCCAGTCTCTTTTTGGTTCCGGCTCGTCCGGGTTGTGGTTATGTATTTTAATTTACATTAATCCAGGAAAAAAACCAAATTGCCTTTCTTTTTGTAAATAAAATCAAGTAATACGATATTTTAGGGAACAAATATTTCAGAACAACAAAAACCGTATCCCAGGATGATGTTTTTGACATAAGGAGATAATCCCAAAATCAGCGTGTGAAGGCGGGATTTTTTTATAAAAATAATTGACATTTCCTTTAAGTTATGTTATGATTTATTGTAGGCAAAAAGGCAATACATTAATACAATAAAGGAGGACTATCTGGCTAAGAGTGCATATTTTAGATAGGGGAATATTTTTAATATGAAAATTTTTCAGGAGGAAAAAGAGAGAGAAAATGAGGGCTTATTTCGTATATTTTGTGCTGTTAATAGCGGTTGTTTTTCTGGGTTCCTGTAAAAATGCCTTATTAACAGCCCCGGACAGTGCCACATTGGTGGTCACTGTGAATCCGCCCACCATCCCATTGGGTGGGCAGGCAGTGGTGAAAGTGATGGGATACAAAGCCAGTGGTACACTGCTGCCAGACGGCACCAAAGTATTTTTCTCCGTTACGATCGGTACCATTGAACCCATGAAAGAGACGCAGCAGGGGGTGGCGGAAGCGTTGTTCCAGAGCAATGATAACCGGTCAGGAGTGGCCACTATCACTGTCACTTCGGGCAATGCCAAGACCACACCGGAATCCATTACCGTTACCATTGGATCTTCCGCTTTAAATTCACTCTCTATAAGTGCTGACCCCCCGGTACTACCCAAAGGCGGTGGGTATTCCACCATTCGAGTGGTGGCGTATGACGAAAATCTGAACGCCCTTTCCAATATACCTGTGATCCTGAATTCAGACGCCGGCGAATTAAATAGTAAAGGCAGTGTGATTACCACCAATACCAATGGTGTGGCTGAAGACGTGCTTCATACCACCACCAGTGCTGTGGTGACAGCGACCTCCGGTGGTATTTCCAGTGATATTACAGTTAACGTGGAAACCAATGAAAATCCCACGGCCTCCTTTGTCTATTCCCCCACCAATCCCAAGGTGGGAGAGAGAGTCTATTTTAACGCTGCAGAATCCTCTGATTCCGACGGTACGATTGTATCTTATAAGTGGGATTTTGGGGATGGACGCTCCGGCAGCGGACAAAAAACCAACCATCGATATAATCAGGCCGGTACCTTTAGCGCTGTACTGGTGGTGGAGGATGATTCCGGTAACCAGGCCAGTACCAGCCAGACCATTACTGTTACCGAGGGAGAGGCACCCACTGCCTCTTTTGTCATTTCCCCCACCAATCCCGCCGTCAATGAAGTGGTCTATTTTAATGCCTCTGAATCCTCTGATAAAGACGGTACCATCGTAGGCTATAATTGGGACCTGGGCGATGGTAGTGGTGCTTCAGGAAAGACGATTACCCATACATACACCAGCGCAGGCACCTATACGGTTTTGCTGGTGGTCATCGATGACAGCGGTAATACCGGCAGTGCCTCTAAGACCGTTTCTGTAGGGGAGAATGAGAATCCCACTGCTTCTTTTAATTATTCCCCTTCCAATCCCAGAGTGGATGAGGATATCTATTTTAATGCCTCTGATTCGTCTGATCCGGACGGCACCATTGAGTCTTATGAATGGGATTTTGGTGATAACACAACGGATACCGGTGAGACAGTGACCCATCGGTACAGCAGCAGCGGCACCTATACGGTTCAGCTCACGGTAACCGATGACAGTGGTAACACCGGCAGTACCACTAAAACTGTCACTGTTAGTGAAAATCAAAGTCCGACTGCTGCCTTTGTCTATTCACCTACAAACCCAGATGTAGGGGAGCGGGTGCACTTTAATGCATCTGATTCTACAGACCCGGATGGAACCATTGAGAGTTATGAGTGGGATTTTGGAGATGGAAGACACGGAGCAAATGTGGAAGTAAACCATACCTATTCGAGTGCCGGAGCCTATACCGTGGTGTTGGTGGTAACGGATAACAGCGGGAATAGTGATAGTGCGAGCAAAGTAGTGACAGTCGGTGAAGCTCTCACCGCCTCTTTTACTTATACCCCTTCCAATCCCACAATAACTGATCCAATCGAGTTTGACGCTTCCGGTTCATCCCCGGCTGGTACAATTGATTCCTGGTTGTGGGATTTTGGTGAGGCTGGCGCCACCGGTTCGGGTGAGACATATGATTACCAATATACCACTGCCGGCACCTATACTGTAAGGTTAGTGGTAACGGATAACATCGGAAATACAGCCAGTACAACGAGGACTGTGATAGTGACCAATTGATATGAGAAATAGAGAGGAAATAAGGGAACTTTCCCAACTGTTTGTATTCATAATTATCATCACATCTATCATTCTAGGAATCTCCTGTGCGGTGCGTAAGGATTTTCGCCAGGGACAGGAAGCCATGCAAAACCAGGAGTGGGACCAGGCGGTTGCCTATTTTCTCAAAGCAGTACGAGAGAATCCGGATAATGTGGAATGCCGAATCTCCCTGAGCAATGCACTCATCTCCGCCTCCAACCACCATCTGCAAAAGGGGAAACAGTACCTCCTGGCCGGGAAACGGCGACCCGCTCTCATGGAATTTGAAAAATCCCTTGAATATAACCCGGAAAACAATGAAGCCCGGCAACAAAAACACCGCTTACTCAAACGAATGAAAGAACTGGATAAAAAACAGAGAGAGAAAACAGAAATTGAAAAATTAAAAGACGAAGCAGCCAGAGAAAAACCCGAATTCCCACAGGTTCAATATAAGAAAATACCCTATACTTTAAAATTTGTACGATCCGACCTGATACAGATTTTTAAAGCACTGCAAAAATCCAGCGGTGTTAATTTTATCTTTGATGAAGCCTTTAAATCCAAACGCATCGCCCTTAACCTGGAAGATGTCAATTTTATGGATGCCCTTGAGAAAATTATGGTCCAGACAAACCTCTTTTACAAAGTGATCGACCCCAATACGATCCTGATCATACCCGATACCCCGACCAAGCGGAAGCAGTATGAAGAACTGGTAATGAAAACCCTGTTTCTCTCCAACGGCGATCCTGAGAACATTCTAAAAATTGTTCGCAGCCTGACCGGCATGAAGATCATTGCGACTGATAAAGACCTTAATACCATCACCTTTAAAGGAACACCGGAAGAGGTTAAACTGGCGGAAAGGATTGTCCATATCCATGATAAACCCAAAGGGGAACTGCTTATAGATATCGAAGTGATCGAAGTGAACAGGACACGGGTCAGGGAATATGGTATTGAATTGAGCCAGTACTATGTAACGGAAACCTATTTGCCAGAGACAGGTGCAGAAACGTCGACAGCAGCGGCATCCACCATCCGTGCCCATATGCTGCCTTATACCGATGCATCGGACTATCTGTTGACTTTGCCCTCCATCAATTACAAGTTACTGAAAACCGATCGTCATTCCCGGATAAAAGCACGACCGCAGCTGCGCGTGGTGGACCGGCAAAAGGTGGAGGTACGGTTGGGAGATAAAGTGCCCATTCCCACCACCAGTTTTGTCCCCTACAATATCCAGGGACCGGCCCAGCAGCCCATCACCTCTTACCAACTGCAGGATATCGGGATAAATATTGAAGTCACGCCGCAAATTCACCATGATGGTCTGGTGACGTTGGAGATGAAATTTGAGTTGACCTTTATCACCAATCCCGGCACAGAACGCCTGCCACCCACCATTGGCAATCGTGCAGTCACCACCATCATTAAATTGCGCGACAATGAGACCAGCATCCTGGCCGGGCTCCTGAGGGATACGGAACGACGATCCATGAGCGGTTTGCCCTTTATTTCACGGGTGCCCGTACTAAAAGAGATCTTTTCCGGGAACAAGAACGAAGTGGAACAGACCGATATCATCCTGACCCTGACCCCCCGGATCATCCGCTTCCCGGAGATCGGGGAAGAGGACCTGGACCTGGTATGGGTGGGCACACAGGCAAGGCCGGGCTTGAAACCGCCGCCCTCCCATCTGAAACTGGAAGAAGAGATCGAAACGAAAGAGAGGGACGAACGCCCTGAGATAAAAAAAGAACCTGAAAAAGTAAAAAAGAAAGAGGAAGAGAAAATAGAGGAATCCCAAACGGAAAAGAAACCGTTAAACCTTTCCACCAGGGTTCCCCTCGGAAATATAAAGAAAGACATCGAAACAGATATTTCCCTTGTAATAAAAGGGGAGAGTGATATCCGCACAATGACATTGGAAATTGATTTTAATCCCACAGTGATCCAGGTACTCGATATCCATAAAGGACCTTTTGTGAGTCAAGAGGGGGTTAAAAGTCATCTATTAAAAAATATCGACAATAAAAAGGGAAAGATAAAAATAAATCTTTCATTGGAACAACCGTTAAAAATAACAAAAGAAGGGGAATTGGCCCTAATACGGTTAAAACCGCTTGGGACCGGTGACGTTCGATTAACACCGGTAGTGGTACGGGCGTTCGATGCCAATATGAAAGAAATAGAGGTAGAATGCCCGGAAACAGCCATGAGTTTCCATGTGACTGAGTAAAGAGATGTCAAACGATGCAAAAAATAAAATTGAAATAAAAAAAGCCCACAGAAAACACAGAAAGACACAGAATTTTTTTTGTAATTTCTTTGTATTTTTTCTGTGTTTCTCTGTGTGTTCTGTGGGGCCTTAAAACAAAAAAGGAGTTAACCATGATTCAATTTATACGAACAAAGAAAAATAATTTTAATTATGTATTGTTTTTAATTTTGTTTGGACTTTGTTTTTTATCCCTCTTACCCCAGGAGGATCCCATCGCCTCAGGAGAGATTACTGTCATGGGGGTGAATCTTGAGATAAATCCGGCGCAGCAGACAGTGCCTGTAAATACTGAAACCGTAGTCAACACTGTCTTTGCAGTGGATAACCCGGGCGTGCTTGAGGGAATGGTGGTGAAAGGGACCCTGCGGGGACCTGGCATTAATGGCTCTATTACCCTCACCACCCTGCCCAATCATCCGTTTGCAATACCCGGTTTCCCTGCAAAAGGAACCTATACCCTGGAGGATGTTCATCTTGAAAGAGGTGGGGAGTTTCTTATTGCAGCCGAACCGGATAATGCCACCATCGATGTGATGGATATTATTATAACCGAAGTGAAGACCCGTCCCCTGACCATGGATGAGATTCGTGAGAAAGGAATTGTCATATCCGATGAGAATTTTACCGCATACAATTTCTCTGTCGGTTTTATGGTCAAGAGTGAGGTCGTCACCTATGAATTTCCTGTTTTTTATTCCGGTAATAAAGTGTATGTCCCCCCCACCGATTCCCATGTAAACATAGGCACAGGCGGCATTGATCTTGGAAAGGAAAGTGTCCTTGCGCCGAAATCCACCATTCCGTTTGATATCCAGTTACCCGGCTTAAAGGTTGATGAAATACCAGGGGCACAGGGTGGGGAGGAATCCGGACCCACTGTTTCCGGCGTGGTCATCATTAACAATGATATCGCATTTTTAAACCAGTTTTTCAGTGTTATGTTCATCATATCCAACAGTGCACCTGAGGGCAGCCTTTTGACCTTAAAGGATTTGACCGCCAGTATAACGTTTCCTGACGGGCTGCGGGAGGCAAAGACCAATCCTCCCCATGTTGCGGGCACTGCTATCCCTGTCCGCTGTCCCGGGCCTGATGGCAAGATCGGGACGTCGGACGACCTGGATATTATCCTGGCCACTTTCAGCGGCATGGCTGAGTTTTTAGCCGAAGGACTCGAAGAAGGAACCCATATTGTCACCATTGATTTTGAAGGGACCCTGTCCGGTCTTCCCTCTGGTGACACCCCTGTACAGGGGAAGGCCTCAGGTGCCGTGATTGTTAAGAATCCGACCTTTTCAATCACCTTTGCCCATCCGTCGATTATGCGGAAAGGCGAAGAATACGATATCCACGTCTCCATGACCAATATATCCCCGGTGGATGCCAACCTGTTATCTTTAACAATGCCTGCCACCCGTCTGATCGGCACCTCTCTGCTGAGTGAAGAGACGATTTCTTTTGCGGTCATTGCTTCCGGTGAATCCAAAACCGCCATATTCCATATGATGGCAAAGGAAACCGGTCAGGTATCAGCATCTGCCTTTGCCGCAGAGGGTAATGTGTCTGGAAAATTTGTGTTAACCGCCGGTGTGGGTGAGCAGGGGATTCCCCTTTCACCCGACACCCTTAAGCTGGATGAATGGGCCTATATGCTGCCCGATGACCTGGTCAATGCAGCCTTAATGCTGTTGGGTGAGGCGTACTGCATTGCCACCACACCTGCAGGAGGTTTACCCGAAGGACTCCCTTATATTGGTCGTACATTGGTAAAGAACCGAGCACTGGAAATTTCCGAAGCCGGGCAGCATCTGGATTATGGGGAGAGTCTTGTAAATACCGTTGAACACCTCACTCTCAACTGGCTGGGAAACCGGCTGCAGGATATTAATTTTGATATCTTGAGACGCCTCACCTCAAAAGGAATCAAACTGGCTCAAGAGCAGTCGAAACTATTCAACGACCAATTAAAAACAACAAATGCGTCTGATTTTCAAATGTCTTTTGCAGAGACATGTGCCTTTAAGAATCCTTTTCTCTCAGCCGTACTCTCTTTCGGAGGGGGAACCCGCTGTGCCAATATAACCGTAACGGATTACTATCAGAATCGGTTGTCCAATGCAGGGGATGAGTTAACCCGGGATATCCCTTATGGTGAGTTGTATTTAATGGAGGACGGCAGCCAGGGTCCGGTGGATTTTGTTTTGATCGGGAGTCTCGATGAGAACGGGTATTCACATAACCTTGAAATAAAGGGGGAGAGTGAAGGACCATTTGATCTATCTTTGATCGTACCCGATGTGAATGGAGGTTTCCGTCAGGTGGTTTTTACCAATGTTTCCGCTACACCGGGATCGATTTCAACAATTTCCATTAATAAAACCGATGAGAGTTTTACATTATCGACAGACCTGGACGGTGATGGAACAGCCGATGCCCAGGTCACCGGCGATATAACGCCGGTACAGGAGCCTCCCCTTCAACTGCTCGGAGCCGCCCAGAATTGCAGTGCAGACCCGGCCGGTCATGCGACGGCGCTTTTCTTTAACCGACCGGTTGATCGTGATTCGGCAAAGGCGAAAGTGAATTTTTATATCGAAGGGAAAGAAATCTATGCCACTTTTCCTCAACCTTCGGGTCGGATCGTTTTAGTAGGGACCAACAATCCGATATCGCCCTTTGTGGAGAGCCGGATACGTATCGAAAATTTAAAGGATACAGCCGGCGGTGTTATCACGCCATCTCCGGTAGAGATGCCCATCCGTGCCACCATAAAAACCCCGGGTGGAATTGTTTACGGTCAGGTATTCGCGCCCGATGGCCAGCCCGTGCCCGAGGCCAGCATATACCTGGAGGAGAACGAGGGCTCCAAAATTAACCGCTCGTATGCCCTCACCGATTCATCGGGTTTTTACCAGTTTGATTTTGTAAGGATATTAAAAAATTCCTTTACCCTAAAGGTACTGGACCCGGCCACAGGTCGAATGGAACAGGTAAGCAGCCGTATCATGTCCAATGGTCAGCGGCTGAAAATAGATATCCATTTGCTCGGCCTGGGAAGTATTAAAGGAAAGGTATTAAAGACCGACGGCAGCGCTGCACCCGATGCTGTGGTGGTGGCAAAGGTGGAAAATTCCGGGATTTTTGAGTATTTCCAGGCAGAGACAGATGAAAATGGTGAATTTGTGATACCCGATGTCCCTATTGGACGAGTCGAACTCAACGCCTATTCAGAAAATATGTACGGGGCTTCCAGTACCACTATTTCTGCTCCCGGTCAGGTACAGGAAGTCGAAATCACAGTGGTGGGCATATCCACAGCCAGTGCCTCCGGTCGTATCCTGGAAAGTGACGGCATCACACCTGTATCAGGCACCTATGTAAACTTTTTCGGGTCATACAATTTTGGTACCTATACTCAAACCGATGAAAACGGCTATTTTCAGTTTCCCACGGTTCCGGTTGGAACCTTCAGGATCGAGGCTTACAATCCTTTAACAGGAAAAGTTGGCGGTCAGGCATCGGGTCAGTTGGTAGTGGGCCAGCATTTTAGTGCCACCATTATTTTTCGCGGCTTTGGCAGGATTTCAGGAAAAGTAAAAAATCAAGACGGCACACCCCTGCCTGGAATACTGGTCTATGTGCCAGGAACCAATTTTTATATGGATACCGACAGTAACGGTGAATTTGACTTCCAGGACGTGCCCATGGGAGGTTATTCCATTGTGGCCTATAATCAAACCACCAAAGCCACTGCCCAGGGTTCCGTGCAGTTGATAACCGAGGGTCAGGAGGCCTACACAATTCTCGTGTTTTCTGTTACAGGCACGGGAGGTATTTTCGGAACGGTTTACAACTCCGACGGTGTTACCCCGGCACCTTATGCATCAGTGGATATTTGTGACCGTAATTTTATTGTCAGGGCCACCACCGAGACCGATACCAGTGGAAACTTCCAGGTAGATGGTCTACCCCTGGACAGTTATTTAATCGCTGCACAGGGAAGCGGCGGTGACGGCGTATCCAATAAATCCATCCAATTTCCCGGGCAGCTGGCACAATGCAATGTGACACTCCGGGGTAAAGGGAAAGTGATCATAAACGTGTTTTCAGAAGACGGTCAGACCGGGATCATGGCGGATGTCAATTTTAGACAGTTAAGATTTAAGAAGGAACCAGGCAACTTTATCGGTTTTATGGGTGTTGAAGACACCTATAAGACGGATGAGAACGGTCACCTCGAAAGAGACAATGTGTATATGGGAAGTATTTTCGTTTCTGCCAGGAATCCATTTTATCCCCGCGGTGCTTATTACTCCGGTACAATAACCGCTCCTGGCCAGGAACTGACGGTTAATCTCGTGATGCAGCCCACGGGAACGGTAAAGGGAAAAGTGGTGAGTTACGATGGGGTCACCATTGTGCCGGAAGCTGAACTGCTATTTAGTACAAGCACCTATTCCACAACCGATCCTGTAAAGGCCGATGAAAACGGGGAATTTGAATTTACACTGGTACCCCCGGGATATTTTTCCGTAACAGCAACAGACACTTTTAACAAATTAAAAGGCCAACTTTCCGGGAGCATGGGAGAAGAGGGAGAGACTGTCGAGGTAACCGTCCGGCTGCTGGGAAAGGGGCAGGTAAGTGTCACCGTTAAGAATCAGTCTGAAGTTGTAATTCCCAATGCAAAAGTCACACTGAAAAATTTAGGGTTTCCCAATGAGACCATTGGACCTAAAGAGTGTGACAGTGAGGGCCGTTTTACGTTCTACCAGGTATCTGAAGGACCCTTTTCCCTGTCAGTAAAAGGTAGCACTGACTGGTACGGGGGTACGGCCCGGGGAGAGGTACCGGCTCATAATTCCGAAGTGGAAGTGGATGTTTATGTCACCATGATACCTCACGGCACAGTTTCCGGTCGGGTTTTGAGCCCTGATTTGTCCACTGAGATGATCGATACAGAGGTGGTTTTAACCCACTCCAGTTTTCTCGGCAGTGACGGCTCATGGCAGACCATCGGGTATTTTTATGTCACTGAGGAAGGAGGGTTCCGGTTTGAGGATATTCCCGAGGGTTCATTTAAACTGGAAGTGGTTCAGCCCACATCCGGAAGAAAAGGGAAGGCCTATGGAAGTCTGGATACTCAAGGTGAGAACGTGGTGATTGATATTCCCCTTGAAGGCCGCGGCACTGTCACCGGGACGTTTTTTGACGGTTCACAGACCAATCCCATTGCCAATGCCTCAATAAAAATAAAGAGTAAAGGTGCCTATCCCTTTACTTTGGTGACCTCTACCAATTCCGAGGGTCATTTCACCTTCCAGCAGGTGGGGGTGGGTCCCTTTGATCTTGAAGCCACTGAGGAATCTGCTGGTTTGATAGGGATGGCGTCCGGTGAGGTGGAGTACGACGAACAGACCGTTTATATCAATATATATGACCAGGGTTCAGGAACAGTAAAAGGGACTGTATTTGAGGCCGATGGAACCACCCCTTCGCCCGCTGCCCTTATCCGATTAACCAGCGGCAATAAAACCTATAATGCCTCTGCCGATACATCCGGCAATTACATGGTTCAGAATGTACCGGTGGGCAGTTTTGCCGTGAAGGCCATTGAACAAACGGATGGGCAGGATTTTGGTACTGCCTCTGGCACCATTGAATTTCACGGGCAGGAAGCCGTGGTTAATATCATTTTCCAGGGACTAGGAACAGTGACCGGCCGTGTCCTGGACGGATACGGCAATCCTGTTTCCGATTATTCTGTGATATTACGTTCCGTTTATGATACTTCTACTAACACGTCCGGCCATACCGGAAATACCGGTGAGTTCCGGTTCGATGATATCTGTATGGGGGTGTTTAGTATCGAAGCAAAAGATCCTTTGAATCCTATTAACGGTTTGAAAGGTACTGGAAACGGTGAATTGACCTTTGATGGCCAGGTTGTAACCGTTGATTTGACCCTTGAGTCTGCCGGCAGCGTGACCGGAAGAGTTCTAATGCCGGACGGAACCACTCCGGCTGAGAATGCCTATATTACATTAAAGGGCAGCAATTTTACCAAATATGGTATTGCTGATTCCAGTGGAAATTTCCAGTTTGATGCTGTAAAATTGGGAAGTTTTTCCCTGGAAATACAGGGTGCTGGCAACAGCGGAAAAGCCCGGGTTGGCGACCAGATTCAGTCCCACGGGGAGACGTTTGATTGTAAAGATATCGTTCTGGATGATGTAGCCCCGGAAGTGGTTGATGTTTCTCCTGCCAACGGCAGCAGTCTGGTACCGTTGAATACCGCAGTGACCGTTTATTTTTCCGAAGCCATGAGCGAATCCCATATTACCACCTCCACGATAAAGCTCACGTCCAATTGGGGAACCACATCAGGAAGTCTTGTGCTTTCACCTGATGCGAAATCTGCTGTATTGACACCTTCAGCACCGCTGCGGAGTTTTGTCATTTATACCCTTGTGGTTGACGGTGCAGTGGAGGATGCGGCAGGGAATAAGTTGGGGAATGCGTTTACATCCTCCTTTACCACCAGTGATATGGAACCCCCTGTGGTGGTTTCCATGGTCCCGGCAAACAATGCGTCCGGAATTCTGAGCAATGCTGTCATTACCGTTTTCTTTAACGAGCCTGTGGACCCGTCGCAATTCGGAGCGGGAAATATGCAGGTTACAAAGGGAGGTGCTGCTGTGACAGGTGCCATCAGTTTTGCTGAAGGTAACGCGAGTGTGGTCTTTACCCCTGCCGCGCTGGAGACCGATTCAATCTATTCGGTTTCTGTGCAGCAGGCCGCTGATTTTGCAGGGAATATTCAGACAGCGCCTTTTAGTGCGGTGTTTTCAACCATCGATACCATTGCGCCCACCTTACAGTTAATCCCACCGACAGGAGGGACCACTGTAGTCGAGGGGAGCTCGGTACAGGTATCGGCAGACACGGGCACTGCCACGGATATTTCTGCGGTTCATTTTTTCATCAACGGTCAATTAAAATATACAGACAGTGCCGCACCTTACAATTTTTCATTCAATGCCCCGTTGATTAGCCAGGGTGGTTCGACGTTCCTGGTGGAGGCCTATGCGGTTGACCATGAGGGGAACCAGAGTACAAGGGAGAATCTTACCTTTACCCTGCTCACTGACACGCCGCCGCAGGTGACATTAACAGGACCGTTAGAGACCACGGTTTACCCGGGAGGCACCATCTCCTGTTCGGTATCTGCCTCCGATGATATTCGATTAGCCCGGATCACAGTTACTGCCGTGGGAGGTTCCCTGAACTACAGTGATACACAAACCGTTTCACAAAGCACTTTTTCCAGGAACTATGCGATAGATGTACCGTCCGATATTCTTCCGGGTACGGAAATCGTTCTTCATGCTGAAGCCGAAGACAATCGTGGAAACACTGCAAGTGCTGATAATATTATCATTCACGTACCTCAGGATGAACAGAACCCGGTGGTGAATATTACGTCACCTTCGGAAGGAGCGCGGTTTAAGCACAATGAGGTAGTGAATATCGAAGCCGAGGCTTCCGATGATGTGGGAATTAAAGAAGTGAGGATTTACCTGGACGACCAGTTGTTGGCCACCCTTACACAGGCTCCGTATACAGCCTCCTATACCGTGCCTCCTTTAGAAGAGGAAAAACCATCAGTTGTCAAAGTGGAAGTTGAAGATTTATCGACAAAAGTATCGGAAGACACGGTAAATATTGTTTTAGAGCAATTAATCGATACAACAGCCCCAACAGTGAATATCCTATCGCCTTCAAATGGTTCCCTTGTTTTTCCCGAAGAGAACCTCAGGATCAAGGTAGAAGCCACTGATGATGAGGGAATTGATCGGGTTGAGATTTATGTGGATGACCAATTGATCCAGACCGATATAGAAGCACCTTATGAGACCACCTACACCATCCCGGTGGATACTGTTCCTGGCACTTCAATCACCATCAAAGCTGTGGCAGTGGATGTGAGTAGCAAGAGCACCAATGATCAGTCAATCGTGGAGGTGGTAACAGGCACCATCTTACCGGCTGATACCGTTATTGCATCTGACAATACCGATTATGAAAACCAGGTTATCATTATCAACGATGGCACTGTAACCATTAATGGTGCTCATACATTTACCCATGTGTTGGTGAAGGAGACTGGAATATTGACCCACAGTGTTGCCACCACCACTGAGGTTTATAAAATGGAATTAACTTTAACCGGGAAACTGGTGATTGGCATCGATGCAAAAATCAGTGCAGATAGTTGTGGTTACCTGGGGGGGTTTCGCGGTGAAAATGGCACACCGTTCGGACGAACCCTGGGGAATGCAAATGGCAGTGACACATATTCCGCTGGCAGTTACGGTGGCTACGGAGCCTATTATACGACCTATCCCGTCAATGAAATTTACGGTTCCATTTATTATCCTTCCGACCCCGGTTCCGGCGGTGGTGGAAGAGACACATATAACCAGGGAGGAAACGGCGGTGGTGTCATCCGTATTGAAGCCGTGGAAATTAACCTGGACGGAAAAATATTTTCAAATGGTGGGAATAGTATCACTTCCAGCGGAAGCGGGTCCGGTGGTTCCATTTGGTTAAATGTAAATACCCTTAAAGGGAGCGGTGAAATCCGGGCAAATGGAGGAGACAGTGGCTACACAGCCGGAGGCGGTGGAAGAATTGCTCTCTATTATACAGATGCATCCGAATTCGACCTCTCAAAGATTAGTGCCTATGGCGGAATCCGAACGAATGGCAGCAGCGCCTATAACGGAAGTGCAGGTACTGTCTACCTGGAGAAACAAGGAGAACCCGGGCAGATCATTATCAACAATAACAATAACGAAACCAGGAAAAGCACTCCCTTAACCTCTACTGCACCCGGAACCATCACAGAACTGACTGATACAGTACTTACTGATAAAAATGCAGATTTTATCCCGGGCAGCCTTGTGGGAATGCTATTACAGCCCAATATTGAAAATCCAAAGACCTTTACTATAATTAACAATGGCACAAACACCATTGAAGTAACATACGAAGGTACGGATGGGATGACCCTTTATGCGGCGCCGAAGGACCATTACCGGGTGAAACATGCTGCCAATCTACTGCTGGAAGACGGCAGCACCCATATCAGTGGAAGTGTCAGCATTCCTGCTGTCACTTTAGTCAATTCCACCCTAACAGCGGACGGTACACTCACAGTCGAGGGACAATTAAGCCTGCAGTCAGGAAGTGTGCTTACCCATTCTACTGCCACCACAGAGACTATTTACATCCTTAAAATAGAGGCAGATGAAATTGTCATTGATGAGAGCAGCATGATCGATGTCAGTGAGCAGGGTTATTTAGGCGGGTATCGCGGCGAAAATGGCACACCATTCGGACGAACCCTGGGGAATGCAAATGGCAGTGACACATATTCCGCTGGCAGTTACGGTGGCTACGGAGCCTATTATACGACCTGTCCCGTCAATGAAATTTACGGTTCCATTTATTATCCTTCCGACCCTGGTTCCGGCGGTGGTGGAAAAGATACATATAACCAGGGAGGAAACGGCGGTGGTGTCATCCGTATTGAAGCCGTGGAAATTAACCTGGATGGGAAAATATTTTCAAGTGGTGGGAATAGTATCACTTCCAGCGGAAGCGGGTCCGGTGGTTCCATTTGGTTAAATGTAAATACTCTTAAAGGGAGCGGTGAAATCCGGGCAAATGGAGGAGACAGTGGCTACACAGCCGGAGGCGGCGGAAGAATTGCTCTCTATTATACAGATGCATCCGAATTCGACCTCTCAAAAATTACTGCCTATGGCGGAGTCCGAACGAATGGCAGCAGCAATTATAACGGAAGTGCAGGAACGGTTTACTTGAAAAGGAATGACCAGGAGGGTGAGTTGATAATAAATAACCAGAACAACTTCTCACGCAACACAAAGATTTTCCCGACCATCGGTCCTTCTACATTCACCGGCCTATCAGCCAATGTGTTGACCGATGAAAATGCATCCTATATGCCGGGGAGCCTGATTGGACTGAAATTAATACCGGATATAAATAAAAAGGAAGAAACATTTTCGATCATAGAAAACACTCAGACTACGATTTCCACAGATCCTGCAGACGGGGATATGACACTGGTTGCTGGTAGTGAGGGTACCTACGGCGGTTTTATTGTAGTAGATGGCCACCTTAAGATTCAAAACATACCTACTTTAGAAATCGGTGGTGATATTGAATTAGGGAACCTCACCCTTTCAGGCAACAGCTCGTTAACTCATCCCGGGGCCACTCCCACTACTAATAGTTATCTCTATATCACTACTGATATAGTTACAATAGAGAGCGGCTGCAGCATTGATGTCAGTGATAGAGGTTATTTGGGCGGTTATAGAGGTGACAATGGCAGTCCTTTCGGACGAACCCTGGGTAATGTAGACGGCAGTTACTATTATTCTTCTGCCAGTTATGGTGGTTACGGCTCATATTATCCTTCCCATGCCATCAATGACACATACGGTTCCCTTTATTATCCTTCCGACCCTGGTTCCGGCGGCGGTGGAAGAGACACCTATTATCAAGGAGGAAACGGCGGTGGTGTCATCCGTATTGAGGCCACTGAAATAAATCTAAACGGAAACATAATTTCAAATGGCGGTAATGCTGTCAGTGAAAGCGCAAGCGGCTCCGGTGGCTCCATATGGCTAACTGTAAGTACCCTAAAAGGGAGTGGTGAAATCCAGGCAAATGGAGGAAATGGTGAAAACTGCAGAGGTGGAGGTGCTGGACGAATCGCAGTCTATTACGAGGACGCTTCGGCATTTGATCTTTCAAAGATTACTGCTTATGGTGGAATACGAATAAACAATGGCCACATTAACTACAACGGCGGTGCTGGCACGATCTATCTCAAAAATAAATCAAGCCAGCGGGGTGACCTCATTATCGATAACAACAATATCCAGACCCGGGAAGATATGGCGTCTACACCTATGCCTGCAGTGGGACAGGGATTCAATACGGCGCTGGATGCGAATGAATTGGAAAATAACGTTGCCTCCTTCATTCCCGGGGCTCTCATAGGAATCAAACTCAATCCCTATCCAATGGGTTCCACTGTTTTTACCATTATCTCCAATACCAGTACGGAAATCTTTACAGACCCGGCAGACGGCGATATGACAGAAACAGGTGCCACATCAAACAGCGCCTATATTGGTGAGCATTATCTATTAAACCTCACCATCAAGGGTTATGCAAAGGTATCTACCACCGATAGGATACAGGTATCCGGCACATTGACTGTTGAGCCCGGCTCAACTTTGGAAGCGGAGAATCACCAGTGAGAAAAAATTAGCCACGGATTGATACTCTGCGAAGTAGCTTCGCTGCGTAGCATGAGTGCTACTCTGCGAAGCAGCTTCGCTGCGTAGCATGAGAGCCACGGATGAACGCGGATGAACGCGGATGATAATCAAGAAGATGTAGGATGAAAATTATAAATAATAATAAATAAGGTGAAAAAATGAAGGAAAGATTTAAAAATGGAATGAAAGTCGTATGGTTTGTATTTATTTTAATGGGGATTGCTTTTCATTTTAATCTTCATGTTAATGCGGAAACATCCAATGAAGTGACTATTCGATTGCTTGATAGTTATGGAAATGGGATAACTGGAGGCATTGCCACCTATTATTCGGGTGGTTGGCAAACGATCCCGGGCACCACGGATGGCAATGGAGAAATCACCCTCGAAATGGAAACCCTTCAATCGTATTCCTTCCGAATGAGCTATGGTGGAACCTCTCTTGATAAAACCCAGGATGTGAGTATAGACCCCATGGTGGTCTTCCAGACGCAGGAAGTGACGGTTGAGCTGCGTGACAGCAGCGGTAACCTGATGGATCAAGGCGAGGTCAAGTACTATGCCGGTGGGTGGCAGGATGCCGGCACCACAACCGGCGGCAGGGTGACTCTCCAGTTACTCCCTAAAAGTTACTCCTTTCGCATGCTCTATGGAGGAACGTCCCTGGATAAGAGTCAAGATATCGGTGCTGATCCGGTGGTGGTGTTTCAGACGGTTTTAACCACCGTTGAGTTGAGAAACAGCTCAAACAATTTGATGGATCAAGGCGAGGTCAAGTACTATGCCGGAGGGTGGCAGGATCTGGGACCCACTTCCGGCGGTCGCGTCACCATCCAGTTATTGCCTGGGAGTTATTCCTTTCGCATGATATATGTAGGAGCATCCCTGGACAAGAGTCAGGATATCGGTGCTGATCCGGTGGTGGTGTTTCAGACGGTTTCCGCCACCGTTGAGTTGAGAAACAGCTCAAACACCCTGATGGATCAAGGCGAGGTCAAGTACTATGCCGGTGGGTGGCAGGATGTGGGAGCCACTTCCGGCGGTCGCGTCACCATCCAGTTATTGCCCAAGAGTTACTCCTTTCGCATGCTCTATGGAGGAGCATCCCTGGATAAGAGTCAGGATATCGGTGCTGATCCGGTGGTGGTGTTTCAGACGGTTTTAGCCACCGTTGAGTTGAGAAACAGTTCGAACAATTTGATGGATCAAGGAGAGGTCAAGTACTATGCCGGTGGGTGGCAGGACTTGGGACCCACGTCCGGCGGCCGCGTCACCATCCAGTTATTGCCCATGAGTTACTCCTTTCGCATGCTCTATGGAGGAGCTTCCCTGGATAAGAGTCAGGATATCGGTGCTGATCCGGTGGTGGTGTTTCAGACGGTTTCCGCCACCGTTGAGTTGAGAAACAGCTCGAACAATTTGATGGATCAAGGCGAGGTCAAGTACTATGCCGGTGGGTGGCAAGATGTTGGAACAACGTCCGGCGGCAGGGTGACTCTCCAGTTACTCCCTAAAAGTTACTCCTTTCGCATGCTCTATGGAGGAGCATCCCTGGATAAAAGTCAGGATATCGGTGCTGATCCAGTGGTGGTGTTTCAGACGGTTTTAACGACCGTTGAGTTGAGAAACAGCTCGAACAATTTGATGGATCAAGGCGAGGTCAAGTACTATGCCGGTGGGTGGCAGGAGGTGGGGAACACTACCGGCGGCCAGGTCACCTTCCAGTTACTTCCCAAAAGTTACTCTTTTCGTATGCTTTATGGGGGTTCTTCTATAGATAAGTCCCAAAATATCGCGTCCGATCCGGTGGTGGCCTTTCAGACGGTACAGGTAACGGTGGAACTTCGAGACAACGCCAATAACCTGATATTGACGGATTTAGGCGAGGCTAAGTACTATGCCTCTGGGTGGCAGGTTTTTGGGACCACCAGCAGTGGTCAGGTGCAAAAAGAACTCCTGCCTCGATCCTATTCCTTCCGGATGACTTATGAAGGTAACAGTAAGGATCAGTCACAGGATGTGAACACCAACCCGGTGGTGATTTTTCAAATGGACACCGGGTCGGATGCAGAACCTCCGGAGATTATAATCACTTCCCCCACCGATGGTCAATATCTGAACACCACCGAGGGTTTGATTACCGGAACCGTCACCGACCAGAGCACCATTGCCTATGTGCGGGTAAATGGAAATGATGCCCAGGTAGATGGTCAGACCTTTTCCTACACCTTACCCCTCAGCGAAGGTGAAAATACCATTACGGTGGAAGCAGAAGATGGCTATCAAAATAAAGGGTCGAAGAGTATCCTGGTCACGCTGGACACCCTCTTGCCCCGGATCACGGTGACCCAGCCAGCAGCCGGTGCTTATTTGAATACGCCCCAGGTAGTGGTCAACGGTGAGGTGCAGGATGCCTCTCCTGTCACATTAAAAATCAATGGAACCGATGTGGTTTTGCAGGACAAAACCTTTGAAACCACGCTTCAACTGGTGGAAGGGACCAACACCATCAAAATAGAAGCAGCAGATGCAGCAGGTAATATCGGTACCCATCAGTTGGATCTATTTGGTGATATGACCCAACCCGTGATGGAAATAACCACCCCTGAAAATAACAGCGTCACCAACAAAAACAACGTTTCCATTAACGGCACCATCACAGATGAGAATCCATCTAAAATTACGTTAACCTCTGTTTCTCCATCGATTGAAGGAGAAATTGTCGGTACTCATTTTTATTTCAGCAATATTCCGCTGCAGGAGGGGGAAAACACCCTGGAGTTTTCTGCCGAAGACCGGGCCGGTAATACCAATCAGGAACCCTATCGTATCACCATCACAAGGGATACGGTGATTCCTCAATTGACCATAAGTTCTCCTGTGACGGGTTCGTTAATATCTCAAAATAGT
>Ga0180437_10000275_pt1 | contig 102513 bp, 156 predicted proteins | sample SS_ome_4_FD_132410 | JGI IMG/M metagenome (GOLD analysis project Ga0180437, IMG submission 132410) | Hypersaline lake sediment archaeal communities from the Salton Sea, California, USA - SS_3_D_1 metaG | ecosystem: Environmental > Aquatic > Non-marine Saline and Alkaline > Hypersaline >...
AATAGCGGACACCGGACCGCGCGACCGGCTCCCGGCGGACCGCGACCGGCTCCCGGCTCCCGGTGACGAGCGGACCGCGACCGGCTCCCGGTGTCCGATAACATAGGCTATCGGACACCGCGGTCTGACACCCCTCAGAATGGGTATCCTAGCTGGTCGTGAGCCGAGGAATCCTCAGCTCCAACACAACCCGACCTTGATGGTCGGTCTGTACCGATCGTAGGGGTGGTACCGAGGGGTGGCCGGCCCGGCGGGGTTAAATTCGACACCGATGACACCACCCCTCCCACCCTCACAACCCGCTGCCCTTTCGACACGCTCAGTGCAGCCAGATGGAGGACCGACGCGTCGAGGGGTACCCTGGTGGGTCAGATCGAGGGCGCTGACGTGGGTCCCATCGCTCAAATTCGCCCCACCAATGGGTGTCAGAACTCCCTCTTGTGAGGGCAAAATCCCTCACAAGAGGTAAAATCGAGGCTCGAACCCGCGAGCCGGCCGGATCCGATACCCGGGCCAATGGGTGGTACACGCCCCTCTCGGGCGGTACAAATTCGAGGTCGTCGAGGCGGATCTGAGCTGATTTCGGCCAAATGGGTAATTGGGTAATGGTCTCGAAAATACATTAGTAATTCACTTAAGTCGTTACGTGAATTACACTTCCGTATATTAGATTACTGAATTACTCATTACTCTTTGCCAAACATGTAGTTAGAAGAAAAGTACTTCAGAAGGGGAAAGAAAAAGCGCTATAAGAGGATATGGGCCAAATGAGTAATTCGGTAATTCAACCACCTTAACTCCTTATGAGATAACAGGTTAAGTCCATTACCCTTTTGAAAAATGAGTACTTAATCGGTAATTGCCGCCGGAGACGTTTGACGTAACTGCCTTGCTGACAACAAGTTAGGCGCAACGCGTCAGATTACCCGTCTGAAGAAAAGGGTAATTCCTGACGACCCGGCCACCGGCCTCGCGTGTTCACCGCATCAGCCATGTTCACTACGTAGTGAACAGCCCGGGGCCGGGCACCGCGCAAGAAATGACGCCGGGCGGCCTCATATCAAAAGGGCCGCCCGACGCCAAGTCATCAGTGTCTATCCCCAGTATCGGCTACACGGGCACCCCTAGTTGAGGGGTTCCGAGGGCGCTGGCGGAATGTCGTCCAAGGGGATCTCCCCGGTCAACTCTCGAGGCAGGCTGGCGAGGAAGTAGAAGACGTCCTCTTGCGTGCCGAAGCCGGCCACGCAGCAGACCCGCGCGAAGGCGGCCACCTCGTTCCCCTCGTAGCCCCAGCCGAACCCCGTCGCCAGGTACCGGGCCCCATCGGCGAACTCGGCCAGCACACCCTGATTCGGTCCGGCCAGGAACCGGCGGATCTGCAGCCCGGCACCTAGGAGCTGGATGAGGTTCGCCTCGGAGGCCTCGTATAGGCTAGCCTCCGGGGCGAGCGGGATATCGTGCGTGGGGATGTAGGCGTTGGCGCCTTCTTGCCAGGCGGCCTGCATCTGGTCGCTGTAAATGTCGATCTTCATTGTGATTTACTGATCCGTGTGCTTGGTGTGTTCATTATCATTCTAGTTCAAAGGTATCGTTATGTCATGCTCAAAACGGTGATTTTCGAAACTGATCCTGTTTTGTCATGTATGTGTTATCGGACCTGACCTGTGTGTTGATTCTGTCGGCTCTGGTGCCGAAACCGTTTGACTTTCCACATCTTCAGGGTATTCTTGAGGTAGCTACATCATCATTGACCCGTTTAAGGAGGCAACATGCAAGTTGTGGTTCACTTCCGTGCGACCCCTGCACGCCCTGATCTGAAGCAGCAGCGGGCCCGGGTGAAGAGCTTCACTGGCGCTAATGAGATGGAGATCGTGAAGCGGTTCACGGATACCGAGCCCCGGTGGCCTCAGCTGGACTCGGCAATCGCCTATTGCCGGAAGCACAGGTTGACCCTGCTCCTGGCTCGCGTGGGCCTGCTGTCCAAGAGCCGCGCGTTCACATCTCGATTGGTGGACGCCGGAATCACCTTTTTGGCGGTCGATGATCCTCACTTCAATTCCGAGACAATCGGTATTCTGGCCGCGGTTGCGGAGGAGGATGCGATCGAGAATTCACGGAGGACGAAGGAACGTCTTGCAGAGGCGAAGAGGAATGGGATGCTGCTCGGCTCAGCTCGGCCCGGTCATTGGAAGAATCGGGAGCATTTGCGGGGCAACCTTGCGGGGACGAAGGCTGCCGCTAAGGTGCGGATGCAGCGGACTCAAGACTATTACGCCTTCGTGATACCGCGAATCATTGCGATGCGGCGACAAGGGGCCGCTTACCGGGACATTGTCAACCAATTTAACGGGGAGGGATTGACGACGCAGCGCGGGAAGCCATACACCGACGTCGCGATAATGCGGATCATCCGCCGCCACGAGCGGGACACCGGCGAGATAGTAGGTGGAGGGCCTAGAGCATGATCGGCGGCCCCTATCATCCTCCGAAATGCCGGATCGGATCGATCCTGCGGGACAAGATGCTGGGCCCGGTCCGCGTCGTCGGGCGGGATGAGAATCGCTGGCCATTGTGTGACGAACCGCCGCGGAAAGGTCCCAACCCGTTGGGAGAGATCCCCATCTTGACAGGCGACTTGGTGAAGGCGGTCTGCTGCGAGTCAATCGGTGATATCAGCGACCACTGGAGCGTCCCTTTCAGTTTGGTCCGCAAATGGCGGAAGGCGGTCGCCGGCAGCGAGAACGGGGTCGCGACGGCTCTCGTCTTGAAGCGGCATCGTCTCATCTAGCAAGACGTCGTCCGATTTCTACCATCAGCTCTTCGGCGCCTATTTCGGCCAGGAGCTGCTCGCGAGTGGGCTGATTCTTGAGCTGCTTGTACTCAATCCACATTCCATGTATATGGTCAATCATGGGATGAATGTTTCGGGCTGTAACCCGTTTCTTTGGTTCTGGATGTATTTCTACTAGTAGCTCATTGCATCGTTGGACAAGATCCTTCTTGGGATCGAGGTCGGCGATCACGAGTTCGGTGAGCCTGACCCAGTCATCTCCAGTGAGCCAGTCATTCAGGAGCCCCTGCTCCCGGAGTTCTTGTTTCACTGCTTTCTGCACGATCGCAGGCTGTTCTTTGAGCCGGCGCGTGAACCAGGGGTTCACCGTTCCTCGGTCGGTGAGGTAGCTGGCGACGAATTCGGCGACGATCTGATCCATTAGGACTGCCCTCCTGATGTGAATCGGATATTCGAATTATAACATTCTTGCGTACCATGAAAAGGTGCTCACTTGACATGACGTCACTGGCAACCTATACTTGAAGATGATGCTACCTTTGAGGAGACACCTAATGACTCGTGAGGCCTGGCTCAACCAGTTGATTGACAAGCTTCGTCCCGATTTCCTGGAGGCCGGGGCCGAGATCCCGGAGAAGGTTCGAGCATCATGTGGCTGGCCGAGTCAATCTGGGAAAGCTCGGAAGCAGAGGCGAATTGGTGAATGCTGGTCGAGTAGTAGCTCGGAAGATGAGCATCATGAGCTGTTTGTCTCGCCGGTTCTTTCTGATCCACTGGAAGTGGGCGAGACGCTCGTACATGAGCTGGTTCATGCCGCCGTGGGTACGAGCCATGGTCACCGGGCCCCCTTCCGCCGTGCTGCGACAGCAATCGGACTTGAAGGCAAGATGACGGCTACGCACGCCGGCCCTGCATTGAGAGATCGCCTGGAAGAGCTGACGGCACGTCTGGGTCCCTATCCTCATGGGAAGGTGTCTTTTGATTCCAAGCCCAAGCAGAGCTGCCGTCAAATGAAGGTGGAGTGCCCGAACTGCGGGTGCATCTGCCGGATGTCACGACGGTGGATCGAGGTGGGTACCCCGACCTGTGCCTGTGGCACCAAGATGAAGGCAGTTGAATGAAGAGACGAGGTGCAGCTACTGTTGAATTTGCCGTGACGTTGCCGTTGTTCTTGCTCTTGCTTCTGGGCACGATCGAGTTCGGTCGGATGATCCAGGTACAGCAGAAGCTGACGACCGCTTCCGCGGTCGGGGCTCGTTATGCATCCAGCGGATCCTCTCAGGTTGATTTGGCGGCAAATGCCTGTTTCTGGGGGCTTGAGGACCCGGAAGCCGGTCTCCAGTGGTCCAATGTCATTGGTACCAAGCGTCTGCATGTCGTCATTGAGGAGCTGGACGACCGGGTGACAGTTAGCGCGTCAGTCAATTTCGAGGAGGTCGCCTGGATGACCCCATTCTGGATTGATACAATGATGACCGGGCGAACGACCATGTTCAAGGAGCCCGGCAATGTCGACGATTGAACGGACGGACCAGGATTGGGGTGTACAACTGATCATAGCCCCGTTCCATACGAAGCGGCATAAGCATTTGACGATCCAGGCAGACATTCACAAGCCGCCGCCGGGGCAGAGGCGAGAGGTATGGATCTCCTTTCGCGGTGTGGCACCGCAAGACAAGTTTCGACCAACGGATGCCCGTATCTGGCACGCTGCGATGGGTGCCATGTTAGCCGAGATTGAAAAGGTCGCGAATGAATTGGCAAGTGGGTGACACAAGTCAAAAGGCCCGCCGCGATTGACGGCGAGCCCTTCTGATCGTTCAGGAGCGCGGGCGGGGAGCTAGGATGGTTCCCCGCTTCTTTGTCTGTAACGATATTTGAAGCAGAATGCCTCCAGTTCTTCTCGAATGCCGCCCACCTGCCGAGCTGGGCCGATTCTTCGAGTGATGTCGGTGATCTCGCTCAGCATTGCGTCGATCACTCTTTGCTGATTGGCGATCTGGGTTTTCAATTCTGTGACCAGTGCATTAGTCATTCTCCGCCTCCTGTTACTGGCTTCACCAGTCTTGCGTGCGCCGTCGCAAGGAACCGGCAGATGGTGTCACCGTTCTGACGCTCGATCTCGGCGATCGTCTCGTTGATGATCATCTTCGTGCCGTTCTCTCCGATCCATTCCCCTTCGGTATCCGGCCGGAGTTCTGTGCCTGGCTCCGGGAACGGGTCCCCTTCGACGGCTGGGAATGCTTCGACTGTGGCGAAGGCGTAGCACTTTTCGCCGTAGCTGAGCCAGTACCATGGCCACAGGTCGGTGTGGTTGCGCATTTCTCGGATGGCTTGTTCAAGCGTCATAGTCAACAGTCTCCAGGTACTCAACGATCTCTTGCATGGCGGCTCGCGCCTTGGTCCACAATCTCTTCAGCTTGGCGTCCGTGATTCGATCCGCCGGGATGTAGGAGTAGATGCAGAAGCCAAGGCCTTCAAACGAGACGTGTTCTTTCACGGCAGAAGCACTGACAGGGCCGCGCGGGAGTGGATCCGGCGGCGGCAGTTCGGGCAGGCCACGGACCTGGTCGAGTACCCAGCCACCTGGCTCGGGATAGAGCGGGTGCCGTTTGGTCGCTCGTTTGCATCCGAAGTCGTGGCCGCAGTCACAGACGAGCTTGCGGGCGCCGTGTTCTGCCCTGCAGCTTGGGCATCGCTTCATCGGCATTGTTCGAGAACCTCGTCAAGATGGATCGGCCGCCACTCGCCTGTCAGCCGGAAGATCGGATCGATGCCGACGTCGAGCCGACCTGGTATCGTTTGCATCCGACCGTGGCTGTGTCCGTGCAGATGGAGCCCACCTGTGTACTTCTTGTGCCAGCAGGCCAACGGGTAGTGGCTGAGGTGCAAGTTCTGGAAGAAGATCATCAACTCCATCCGTGAGACATGCCGTCGCAGGGATGAGGCGTCGTGATTTCCTTGGCAGACCCACAGTTCGCGGACGTTGAGGCGTTGTCTCCAGTGTCCGGCGCGATGTGCTCTCCAACAGAAGTCCCCGAGGTGGATCAATCGATCGCCTCGCTTCACGTAAGCATTGATCCCATCGACGAATGCCGTTCCCATTTCAAGCACGTCATGGAAGGCGGTGACGCGCTCGGGGATATGCTCGAAGATGCCTTCGTGATCGAAGTGGGTGTCTGCGGTGAACCAAGTGTTCTTCATCATTCACCACAGAAGTTGAAGAAGTACCAGCGGTTGAGAGTGTTGATGTCGGGGGTGTGGGCGATGTGTCGGAGGTAGGCGCACACTTCATCTTCTGTTGAGAAGATCAATTCGTGCGGGAGCATCCCAAAGAGCCAGTCGGGGGCGTTTTCCTTTCCTTGGACAACATGCGCGAGGATCGGCTTCTTCTGTCGGTTCGCCGTCGTGATCTCTTCGTAGGTGCCACAGGCATGGACATCCAGATCGATGCGCACCGGCATGAAGTCACAGATGTCAACCATTCGTAGATCAACACACCGGACAATTTTCATCTCTCGACGGACAGAGTCGAAGTCGCCTTGATGTTTGTTGTCACGGCGTAACTGGCGATTTTCCAAGTCTTCGATGCCGATATCGATGGGCTTTCGTGTGGGATCCAACCAATGAACATTCAGGTCTTCAAGCTCATGCTTGAGACGCCGACGCCAACCGATGCCGCCGTCGTCGACACGGTCCATGGCGCCACACAAGTAGCCACGCATGCCTGCAAGTCTGTTCACGGTAGCAACTCCAAGAAGTGAGAAGAGCCAAGGCGGGTACAGCCCATGTCGAGGTAGCGTTCTGCATCGGCGTAAGCTCGGATGCCGCCGGACGCCTTCACCTCAACGTCGGTACCTTCAGCGGCATTGAGCATGAGGTTGACACGCTTTGGATCAGCTCCTTCACGTCCGAAGCCGGTGGATGTCTTCAGGAAGTCGACACCTGCTTCAATGCAACGATTGCAGGCATCCACGAGTTGTGCAGGTGTGTAGTAGCAGGTCTCTAGGATGGCCTTGACCTTGGCACCATACCGTCTGGCACGGGTGATAATGGGCTTCAGCTCGGCAAACACGATGTCATGGTCGCCATCCAGGAATCGTCCGTAGTTGACGACAACGTCGAGTTCACGGGCACCGTTGGTCATTGCGAGGTAGGCTTCCTCGAGTTTTGCATTGGGTACCGTGTTACCATGCGGGAAGGCAATGACCGTTGACACGTTGTCATGCATGCTGGCAGCCAGCCAAATGTAGACAGGTGCAACACAGACACTCTTGATGCCGTGTTTATTGGCCAAGGCACAAGCGCATCTCACATCTTCCATCGTGGCAGTTGGCTTGAGAACGGCCAGGTCCAGGGCGGCAGCGATGTCCTCTTTGGTGTAATTCATAACAGTCTTGCTCCAAGGTGGTTCCAGTCGTACGTGATTCGTCCGTCCGGGAAGAAGATGATCTGTCGGATGTCGTTGGGATCGGTGGTACTGGTCAGGCAGTTGCCGATGCAGACGTTCTGTCTGCGGTAGTCATAGACGAGGCCGCCGTGCGGCAATTCGAGGAGTTTGAAGGCGTTGTTCATTTCCAAGTAGTGATACAGCCGGCGGGCGGCGTCATGCGGCTTCTGTTCGTCGACAAACTGAACGGCGGGGTGTTCGATGGGCAGGCTGGGTCGTGCGACTTCACGTAAGGTGAGTTGCTCGACCCCATGGCAAACACAGCGATCGATGAGGTGTTCCACTTGCTCCGGTGTCGAGATCCCGTCATTCAGCATTGTGCAGTTGAGACGCACGGCCAGGCCGGCGTTGTGGATTCGTTCGACAGCGGACCAGAAGTTGAATTCCTCTTTGATCCGCATCAAGCGACGGCTGATCGCCGGGTCGTAGTCACAGATGGAGATGCAGACAAGAGTGAGACCCTGATCTCTCCAATGCTTGAGCTGCTCGTGGCTGTGCTCGATGAGAATGCCGTTTGTCTGCAGATCAATCAACGGGAAAGCGTACGCTTGCATTTCCCGCAAGTAATCACTGATCAATTCTGGGAAGAGCAATGGTTCACCCTTCCCGGTCAGAAGGACGCTGATCAACCCGTCGCTTGCGTGGCAGACCATGTTGCAGGCAGTGCGGAAGCGGCGCCAATTCACGTCCAGTCTGCCGGCCGCCGTTCGCGTCATTTTGCTGACGCAGTACGGACAGTCGGCGTTGCAAGCGGCTGTGCCAACGACGATGGAGAAGGTGTGCGTCTTCATTGATGAAATACCCATTCCTCGGAACAAAGATCACAGAGAGCGCCCCAACCAGGGACGCTCCAGGCGTAAGCGTCTGAGGCCAGTCCCCAGGCTGCATGGAAATAGCGAGCGAGCTTCTGATTGCGAGTCTCTTTCAGGTGGACGATCTCTTCCCGGATGCTGCGACCGGTCGCTGGCGATTCGGAATCACCTGGTGTCTCGAAGGCCGGGAATCCAAGAACCATCAGATGCCCGATGATGCTGACCAGGTAATCCCAGTTTTGATCAACAAGGTTCCACCAGTCGTCTGGTGTCTGGATGCTCATCAGACTGTCTCCAGGTTCTTCAAGGCGTGATAAGCAACAAGGACACATTGTCTCCGAACATCGGGGACATCAGCTTGAAAGAGTCGGAACATGTCCGCTTCATTGAGTTGATCAATGGTGGAAGACTCCCTTCCATGGAGATGCTTGACGAGCATCGAGGCGGCTGCTTGTGAGAAACAGCAGCCATACCCATCCCACGCAATACTGCCAATTTGGTCATTGGCAATGTGAAGTTCTATGGTTACGTGATCTCCACAGACTGTGCTGACCGCGGTGCCACGATGGGTCGGTTTGTATAGACGGCCGCGGTGATATGGTACTTGGTAGTGGCCAAGGACGTGTTCTTCATACATCCCTTTGTTCCTGGTTGGCTCTGCGATCGAGAATGGCGGCGCGTTTCATAAACTGAGTGTTGCCCTGATGTTTGCGTTTGAAGGCGAGACATCGGGGGTGATTCGGGTCATGGGTCGTATTGAGCAGTCGCGTGTAAACGACGATCGGACTTTCACGTTTGGTGGTGTCGATCACATACTTGCCGGCGGGAATGAACCCGTCCTGGCAGAGGACGTTCAAGACCAGGTGGAGATTCTGTGTTCTCCGCCCCCGCCGGATTGCGTCGGCCTGCTGTTCAATGTTGGTGGCTGGCGGAAGGGTTCCGGTTACGATGAATTCAGGGATCATGCCGCGGGAAACACCTGTGGCCCGGAGGACGTCGTAGCCAACGGTCCCGTAGACTTGGGCCAAGAATGCCTCCAGGTCTTGATGATGGACCCGACACTCGTAGGTGATCTGCATGCGGAGCTGCGGTTTGGCCGCAGGCTTGGGCGCCGGCTTGGGGGTACGTCTACGTCGTCGCATCCGCCGCCTCCATGGGGAAGGAGTTCAGCTCCAGTTTGGGTTTGTCGCAGGCAATGAGGTTGAAGAGTTCCGCTTCCAACCGGATCGCCATCCCCTCGACACGGCAGTTCTCCTTCATGTACTCAATTGACGCGTTGATTTCGGGCCGATCGTAGATGCGGCTGTGGATGTGGGGCTCGAGCTGGACCCAATCGGTCTCGGGCTTACGGTAGAGGATCTGGTACTGTCGCATGGAAGTCTCCTGGGTTCGGTGGACATCTTAGAATCTCCGAAAAGATGGCTTTTGGTTGGCGAAATCCCGGGAATTCAGCGTAAAATGTCGGATTTTGCCTATAGTATGTGTGTATGGGAGACGCTCTCTTTCCCTTCTCAGTTGACGCGGTGGTCTCATGCAGCGAGTCACAGATCCAGCCGATCCCAACCGCTGCAAGGGGCCCGCGAGAGATGGGAACCAGTGCATGAATCGGGCTGAGCACGGCTCCGAGTATTGTCGGGCCTGCGGTGGGCGGAGTACGGCAGAGCGGGAAGAGCTGCGCGGCTACCTGTTGGCGAAAGCGGAAGATCGGTCTCGTTTGGCAGGGATCGCTGATGAGTTGGAACCGGTCAAAGAGCTACGCGAATCCATCGCTCTGCTACACATGCTGATCGAGCGTCGGTTCAATCTGATCAAGAACGATGCGGAGCTTCTGGCCGCATGTGGCCCCTTGAATCAGATGCTTCAGAACATGGAGCGTTTGGTCTCTTCGTGTCACAAGATCGAGCAGAACCTCGGTCTGTTGCTGGCGAAACATGCAGTCCTCGGCCTTGCCCAGGCAATGGTGCAGATCATCGTTGATGAGTTAGAAGGCATCGACGATTACGAAGCGATCGTTGACCGAATCACTGCTCGTCTGATTGCCGTGGTTCAAGGCAGCAACAATCAAGCCATCCAGTCATCTCCTCTCCAAACTCTCACTCACGAACCGTTCTAGTTCGAGCGGCGATCTGCGGTCTCGGCGAACTGGCTGAGGCCGAACGGCCGGAGCACGACTCCCTGCATGCGCCGCGCTTCTGATCGTGAGGTTCGCTTTGGATCACCCTCGCTGGTGCGCCTGCGGCAATTTGATCCGCTACGCGAATGAGGACCGCTGCGAAGATTGTTTCGCGCTAGACAGTGCCCGCTATTCCGGGTGTAGTCAGCGTGTTGATACTTCATTGGAACCAGACCATGTGCAAGATCAAGACGGGAGACATCATCGGCTTCTCCGGTCGTAACTGGCTGAGCACGTTGATCAACTGCGGCACATACGGCATTCCATTTCGCAGCATTTCCCACGTCGGCATCATCGGCGAGCACCAGGGCGAGCAGCTTCTCTTCGAATCCACAACGCTCTCTGATCTACCCTGCGTGATTCAAGGCCAATGCGTCCGGGGCGTTCAAGCAGTTCGTTTGGCTGATCGCCTGAAGCTATACCCAGGCCGGGTTTGGCATTATCCGCTCTACCGGCCGCTTTACCCGCATGAGGAAGACCGGCTGAATGGGTTCCTGCTCGATCACATCGGCAAGGACTATGACTACATCGGGGCCCTTCGAGCCGGCGGCGTTGGCTTCAGTTGGCTCGAGTCGCTCCTGCACCAAGAGGATCTCCGCTTCATCTTCTGCTCCGAGCTGTGCGCGGCCGCCCACAACCAGATCGGCCTGCTCTTGACAGCCAATGTGAGTCGGTGGAGTCCGAACCTCTTCGTCCGTTATGAGCGCCGGCAATGCATTTTGCGAAGACCGCGGCGTCTCAGGTAGGTTGGCAGCGTGTGATATCACATGCTGATTACTGTGTTTGTGAAGAGCCTTTGCGTCGGCTAGTAGACGCCAACAGGAGTCCGTCATGAAAGTCTTTGAACGTCGTCGTGTTGCTCGCCGTGCATTTCGTGCCGCTGCCAGGGAGATGGATTTGACGCCGCGTGAATTTGCGGCCCGTCTACTCTCCGAGGATGATCAGGTTCAAGAAGAAGCGCGTCTCGTGCTTGCCTCTGTCATCCAGTCCAAGGATGTCGTTGGTGATCAGGTTGTCCAGGATCTGGACTGGGAGAAGATTCTTGAGATCATCATGCAGATTGCCGAGATTCTCGCAAAGTTGCTTCCTCTCTTCATTTGAGTCCTACATGCTTTGATGCTTCAGCCACAAAGTGGGAGAGATCGTTAACATTGGATTGGAGTATCCATGAAGAAACTCTGTCTTTCGATTCTGTTGTTCTTCGTGCTGGTTTCGCAGCTCTTTGGTGCAAAGGTCTACCTTGATGGTCCAGATCATTTGCCGGCCGACGTATCGTGCTTCTACTCGATACGGGGAATGGAAGAAGCCGATATTCTCCAGGCTCGGTGGGCTTGTATCCCGCTATCCAGGAAAGCGGAAGTCAAGGTCTGTTTGATCTATGACGCACTTTCGAAGCAACGTGAACCCTATGTGTTCTTTCGTCCGAGTGAATGTGGGATCCACACGCTTATCTTCGATGTGAATTCCGAGGGCAAGAGTGCATGGGCACTCAAGGAAATCATCGTTGGTGAATCGCCCGAGCCTTCGCCTTCGCCTTCTCCATTGGATGGTTGGGCAAAGTGGACCAAGGAAACAGTCGAAAGAGTCGTACCATCAGAGGGTCGCCGGGAGCGGGCACTTTTGCTGGCTGAAGCAATGGAGGCGACCGTTGCTGCATCGGACTCCTTCAAAACAGCTCAACATCTTCGAATTGCTTTGCGCCAGAACAACCGCAAGGCATTAGGAGAAAATGCTTGGGCAGTGTGGAATCAGCATTTCGATTCGCTGTTGACAAACGAACTTGATGTACTACGCAGTCAGGGTGAATTTGATATTGAGAACAAGAAAACTCTGAAGCAGTTGTACACCGAAATTGCTGCAGGGCTCAAGGAGGTTCACTAGTGAGACACCGAAGGAATAGACGCAGTCGCCGGCGATCTAGGTCCGATTTCGGTTGGCTTGGGATTGACACCGAACGTCGAGCATTGGATGGCCTGTTCAAATGTGGCCTTGCAAAGGAAATGCATGAGGTTTCGCTCGATTTTCCATGGGGCTCTGAGAAGCGCCCCTTCACATGGGATTTGGAACGGTCTTTGCATAGCGAAGGAAAGCTCCCCTGGCCCCTTATTCCCACGACCGTGCAAGACACAGGGAATTGTGTTGCTGCAGCATTGGCACAAGCTGGTGAAAAGAGGCATGTGATCGAACTCTCGCTTGGGCGGGAGGAGGAGACATTCCGAGAATGGTACATCCCTTGGATTTATGCCGTTAGCCGAAATCAGGTGGGCGGCGGTATGAAGGGTGCCGGATCAACGGGTGCTTGGGGCGCAGAAGCCGTCAGCACATACGGTGTTCTGTTCTCAGACGATCCGAATGTTCCGCCCTACGGGGGTTACAGCGACCGTTGGGGTCATCGTCGGAATGCGGGGCGGCGTCCTGAATACCAGGAGTTCTTCGAAGAAGCCAGCGACAACAAGATCGTGGTCGCCCGTCTTACTGAAGTTCAGCAAATGATCGATTGCCTTGAGGCCGGCAAGATGATCACGATTGCGTCTTCACGAGGTTTCAAGGATGCGCCGAGACTCTACAAAGGGTTCCAGGTCTTTGTGCCGAGTGGCGTCTGGTATCACCAGATGCATATCACGGATGTGATGTACGATCCATTCGTGGCATTTCGACGGCAAAACCAATGGGGTCCTGACGCCCATGGAGAGCCGCTGAACGGTGAGACCCCTGGTGGGGCATGGAATCTTGCTGAGGATCTTGAGAGGGAAATCAGGAATGATGAATGCGAAATCTACGCCTATTTTGACTTTGAAGGCGAACCAAGCGAACCAGATCCGGGGATCCTATGAAATCACCTTTCTTCATCTTCTGCCTCGTGGCGCTCATGTTTGCTGTTGTTTCGGTAAGTGTCGCCAAGATGGGGCAATCCAGTGAGCCAAAGGTTGAAGTGTTGGCTTTCACGGCGACGTGGTGTGGTGCCTGTCGACGTGATCATTCTCAGTTGGAGGAGATTTGTAAGTGTGGTGTAAATGTCACGGAGGTTGATTTTGACAAGCATCCGCGGTTGGTACAGAAATACCGTATCCACCGTTTGCCGGTCTATGTGATTCTTCAAGACGGCACCGAGACGCATCGTACCGATGACATTGATCTTCTCGTCTCCATGCTTGTCAAAGTGATTTGTGATGGTGATTTTACAGATTCCTCCATTCATTCTTTGTGAGGTATCCCATGCAGATTCGTGTACCCCAATCACAACATGATGTTGTCCAGTTTCAGTTGACGACTCCCGGCGGAGGCACGGTGCATGCCAACTGTGTTCCAGGGATGTTCGAGGTTCTTGATGTTCCTCTTCCTGAGACCATTGATGAACGCGAGGTACGCATTGTTGCCTGGTTCGAGGATGGCCGCGGCGAGCAGCAAGGGGAACGATTGGTGCTTCAAGAGCCGCTGACCATCGAGCCTGAGGAAGTCGAGCCTGAGGAAGTCGACGAAGACGAAGACGAAGTCGACGAAGACGAAGTCGACGAAGACGAAGACGAAGACGAAGTCGACGAAGACGAAGACGAAGACGAAGACGAAGACGAAGACGAAGACGAATCTGGTCCGTAGGTTGAGAAGCAGCTATGCATGATCTTCTCACCGAGATGACTCTATCGATTGCGGATGGTCTCCAGAGCCACACGCTTACGAGTTGTTTTCGGTGGGCGCGCAAGCGCCGGGTCATGGGTGAACCTTTCCCGGGAGCCTATTCCGCGAAGTATCACCCGTGGGTTCTGGGGATGCATAACAGCCAAGCCCCCTTCAACTATGCAATGAAGGGGGCTCAGCTTGGTGTGACGGAAGTCTTGATCAACCTGGCGTTCTACACGTTGGATCAATTGCACCGTGACGTCCTGTACGTGCTGCCAACGTCGAAGAACGCGAGTGATTTCTCCAAGGCCCGTTTCAACACGGCACTCAAGAACAGCTCGTACCTCAATTCGATCTTCACGGACACCAATTCGATTGAATTGAAGCAGGCGGGCGCGAACACACTGTACATCCGGGGAAGCCGTGGCAACTCCAATCTGAAGTCAATCCCCGTCTCTGTATTGCTTCTCGATGAAATTGACGAGATGGATCAGAAGGCGATTTGGCTGGCGTTGGAGCGATTGTCCGGGCAACTGAAGAAGACGGTGTGGGGCATCTCGACACCAACGGTTCCGAATCATGGCATCCATAAGCTGATTCAGGACTCAACGCAAGAACACTTCGTGTTTGAGTGCCCTTGCTGCGGACGCCAGACAGAATTGATCTGGCCTGATTGTGTGGAGATCATCGGGGAGCATGTGAAAGACCCCCGTTGTGCGGAATCATTCCTCAAGTGCAAGGAATGCGGAGGTAAGCTCGATCATCAGACGAAGCCGGATTGGTTGGGCAAAGCGAAGTGGCAGGTAACGGCTCAGAACGCGAATCCTGATATCCGCGGCTTTGTCATTTCGCAGCTGTACTCCTTCACGGTGACGCCAGGCGAATTGGTTGTCGCCTACTTCCGTGGCTTGGGTGATGAAGCCGCTGCGGTTGAGTTTCACAACTCCAAACTCGGCCTCCCGTACATCGGCGACGGGGCAAAGGTCACTGAGGATGACGTTGCTGCTTGCGTGAAGAACCATACCAAGGATGGCCCGCGCCCAACGATCGGTGGTCAACGGGTGATCACGATGGGTGTGGACCAAGGTAAGTGGAACTACGTTGAGGTGACCGAATGGTTCTTCGATCAGTATTCCAATGATTTGAATGTGGCGGCAACGGCCAAGGTTCTGTATGAGTTCAAGTTCCATGAAGAGGATTGGCACCTTCTGGATGAGTTGATGCGTGAGTGGCAAGTACTGGCTTGTGTCATTGACGCGGATCCTCAGATCATGGAAGCCCGTCGCTTTGCTCGACGTTTCCCGAGTTACGTGTGGTTGTGTCGTTTTCGCCGAGGTGTCACAGCCAAGGAAATCACGGAAACCGACGATGGTGATGGGGCGCCGATCTTGACGGTAGATCGGACGAACTGGTTCAGTGCCGCTTTGGGGCGGTTTCGACAACCAAGACGAATCATGCTTCCGCGTGATGTGTCCCGGGAGTATCAGGATCATATTCAAGCCCCGGTGCGCACGTACGTCAAAGATGAGAACGGTAACCCGGTCGCAACATACATCAGCACGGGTCCCGATCACTTTGCCTTGTCACGGGTCTACAGTGAGATCGCTCTTCCGCTCGCAGCAGTGATCAACACTGGCGAGGACATTGGAAAGTTCCTGTGAGGGTCAGATGGTAAGTCAGACAACGAAGAAGATCATCGACTTCCGCTTGCCAAACTACTTGACAAGTCAAGCCGATTGGCAGAAGTGGCGGCTTACCTATCAAGGTGGGGAAGCGTTTCGAGGTCAGTACCTTCGTGAGTTCAGTGCGCGCGAGGAGACATCGGATTTCAATCTGCGCGAATCAATGACCCCAATTCCCAGTTTTGCTAAGGCAGCAATCAACGATATCCGCAATTCCATCTTCCAACGGATGACTGATATCGTTCGTCGTGGTGGCAGTGAGGCGTATCATCGTGCTGTGGCCGGCAATGATATGGGTGTCGATCGGCGCGGCGCCAGCATGAATGCCTTCATCGGGCGGAAGGTGCTGGAGGAGCTTCTCGTCATGGGCAAGGTGGGTGTATTTGTTGACGCCCCCTCTGTTTCCCCAGTTAGCACCTTGGCGGATGTGGATGGTTTTCGTCCATATGTCTACTCCTACAAACTTGAGAACATCCTGTCGTATGCATGTGCGAATCAGGAAGAACCTTCGGAGTTTGAGTCACTTCTCTTGCGGGATGATGTGACCGTCTATGACGGAGCTACAGGTCTTCCGAGTGAGGTTGTGACGCGATATCGGCATCTATGGACTGAAAACGGGCTTGTTCAAATTCAGTTCTATGATGCGGATGGTATTCCGATTGATCGCGAGGGGAATCCGAGCGGTCCCCAACAACTTGAGTTGGTGCGAATTCCTTTCATTCTGCTGGACATCGGCGACAGCTTGATGAAGGACATCTGTGAGTATCAGATTGCCTTACTCAACCTGGTCTCCAGCGATGTGAACTATGCCTTGCAGGCCAATTTCCCGTTCTACACAGAGCAAAGGGATGGTCGTGCGATGGGTGGCCACCTCAAGCCGGCCGCGAATCCTGATGGTACCGCGACTCAAGGTGGACAAGGTGCTCACGATAATGAGATCAGAACTGGTGCGACTCAAGGTCGTGCTTATGCCAAAGGTATGCAACGACCTGGTTTCATTCATCCGTCGAGTGAACCACTGAAGGCATCGATTGGGCTTCAGGAGAAGCTGGAGAAGGATATCCGCCGGTTGGTCAATCTTGCCGTCGAGACGCTGGCAACTCGCGCATCGGCCGAATCGAAAGAGCTGGACAATCAGGGGTTGGAAGCAGGGCTGTCCTTTATTGGTTTGGTGCTGGAGAGTGCTGAACGTCAGATCGTTGAACACTGGGCTGCATATGAGGAGAGTGCTCCGAAACTGCGACAGGTCGCTACGATCAAGTACCCGGATCGATACAGTCTGAAGAGCGATGAGGACCGTATCGATGAAGCGGAGAAGCTGACGGGAGTCATCCAGAAGACGCCGAGCCGTTCGGCACAGAAGGAACTCTGGAAAACGAATGTCGCCAACTTACTGGCGGGGAAGGTGAATCCTGATACGATCGCGCGAATCAATCGAGAGATCGATGAGGCTCCATTCACGACGGCGGATCCGCGTACCATTATTGAGTCCAAGGAAGCCGGAATCTGTGGGGACAAAACCGCCTCGCTTGCTTTGGGCTTCGATGATGATGAGTACAAGCGAGCGCGTGAAGATCACTTAGCTCGCATTCAACGAATCGCCGAGGCACAAGGGGTTGACAAAGCACCTGCTCACCCCGCTTCGCGTGGCGTGGTGGATTTGGATGACAATCCACAGTCAGGCAAAGATGAAAAGGCGGCAAGCCGCGACACAACCTTACGTGAGAACACCAAAGACCGCACTCGCGGTGAAGGAAGGGATAAGCAATGATCGAATCGGTTTCTGAATTCTTTACTGGTTGGGGTTCAGCTGATGCTCTTGCCCGAGCCCTTGGCAACTCACGCCGTCTGCTTAAGGGGGTTCGTGTCAAGGCGATGTCTACCAATACGTTAAGTGTATTTGTGGGCCCGTCCACGGTTGCGGTGACAACAGGGTTTGAGTTGGATGCGGGTGATGAAGTGTTCGTTGAGATTGATGATCCGTCCAAAATCTCTGTGATTTCAAGCCCCTCCCAAAACCAGAAGCAGACGGTTTCCATCTCCGGCTCGGGGGCTGGTGATACGTTCAAGTTGACCTTCAAAGGTGAGACGACGGCAGCGATTGCTCAAAATGCGGACGCCGCAGCAGTCGAATCAGCTCTGGAAGCCTTGTCTAGTGTGGCTGCCGCAGACGTTGGGGTTACGGGCGGACCTGGTCCCGGTACCGATTGGGTCGTGGAGTGGACGGGCCAGTATCAGAAAGTCAATCAACCATTGATGACTGTTTCCGAGGCTGGTCGTAACGAGAAGCAGACAGTCTCTATCACGAGTACTGCTGACAATGGCACGTTCACATTGACTTACGAATCACAAACGACTGTTCCTCTTGACTACGATGCAATAGCTGCAGATGTTGAGTCTGCGCTAGAAGCCTTGTCGACTATCGGTTCTGGCAATGTGTCAGTGACCGGCGGCCCTGGTCCAAGTACAGATTGGGTTGTGGAGTTTGTTGGATCTCTGGCTCGTACGGATCTCAATGCTTTGACCGGTGATGGATCGGGTGCTGGTCGCAATGAGAAGCAGACGGTCAGTATTGATAATGCTACCACAAGTGGACATCTCCATCTGACGTATGAAGCTCAGACAACCGGTGAGATTGCCCATAATGCTTCTGCTGCTGATGTCAAGGCAGCTTTGGAAGCACTCAGTACGGTCGGGAGCGGCAATGTTGATGTCACCGGTGGCCCGGGTCCAACAACTGATTGGGTTGTTGAGTTCAAAGGGACTTTGGGTAATCAAGACTTGAATCCGATGACCGGTGATGGTACTGCTCTCGTCGGTGGAAGCACAACGGTGACGATCACCGAGACGCAAGCCGGAGTCACTGCGGTCATTGGCGTCAGTGAGACACAAGCTGGGAATGCCTGCACGGTTACGGTTACCCAATCCCAGGATGCGGGCGCGGCGAGTCAGTATTGTTGGATCGGCCAGTAAGGAGGTGACCTGTGGCGATCACCCATGAATACTATGGGACGGTCCAGGAGGCCACTGAGTACTTTGCTCTTCGTCTTCATGAGCGAGCTTGGACGAAAGCGAAGCCGGCCGATCGGCCGAAGGCTCTTTGGGCGGCCACGCAGATCATTGATGCTCTCAACTTCAAAGGTATGAAGAGCACGGTGTGGGAGTTGCTGTACGATTACCCGAACGCCACGGACGAGGAGATTCGTGAAGCTGAAGTGGATCAAGCACTGGAGTTTCCGCGTGGTGAGGATGAAGAAGTCCCGGAAACGATTCGGTGGGCATGCTACGAGATTGCGCATGCTCTACTTGATGGGAAGGATCCCGAGTTGGAACTTGAAAACCTTGGCATCACGAGCCAAGGATATTCTTCGGTGAGGACTACGTACAATCGCAATCAGGTCCCCATCGAACACATCATCAACGGTATCCCGAGTCCGCAAGCGTGGCGATGGTTGAAGCCGTTTCTACGTGATGATGACGCGATCAAACTCGCAAGAGTTTCCTAATCTGTTACTGGCTGCGTAGCGCCAGGTTCTCACGCCATACCGAGGAACACCGCTACCGGTATGGATTTTTTTGTGCGGGTATTGTGGAGAACATCCATGTTTGACGAGTTGTATCTGTCCCTTTCTCAAGTTGTTTGCTTCGACGGCGACGGCGATGGTGCCGGTGGCGATGGTGCTGGTGGCGATGGTGCCGGTGGCGATGGTGCTGGTGGCGATGGTGCCGGTGGCGCTGGTGCTGACAAGACGTTCACGGAGACCGATGTCAATCGCATCGTTCAAGAGCGTCTCGCTCGGGATCGTAAGGCGCGTGAGGCGGACAATCAGGAATTGGCCAAGAAGTATGAGGAACTGCTTCAGAACCAGAGCCTTTCGCAGGAGGAGCGAAATCGGCTGGAGGAGAATCTGGAAGACGTAAAGAAACGCTTCCGGGCCAAGGAGACAGAGGCTGCGACGGAACTCAAGCAGCTGCGTGAGGAGTTCGAAACGAAGTTGGCAGAGAAGGATCAGCAAGCACAGCGGTGGGAAGCGCTATTCCGTCAGTCGACTGTGGATCGGTCACTGCAGGATGCTGCCGTGGCGAATGACGCTTACAGCCCATCCCAGGTCGTCAGCTTGCTGCGTCCGATGACCAAGTTGGTGGAGGATCTCTCCGCTGACGGCAAGCCGACTGGTCAGTGGAAGACGATGATCGACTTCCCCGACGTGGATGACAAGGGCGAGTCTTTTGTGGCGCAACGCAGCCCCGAGGAGACGGTCAAGCGAATGAAGGAATTGGGGGAATACGCCAATCTCTTCAAGGCGAACGTCGTTTCGGGAGTTGGTGCAAACAGTGCTACCGGTGGCATGTCACCGGGTTCTGGTGGTCGTCTTACTCCTCAGCAGATCAAGAAACTACCTGCTGAGCAGTACGCAAAACTCCGAAAAGAGAACCCCGAGCTTCTCGGCCTTCGTGCGAAGAAGGCATGACCACCATTTCGGGGGTGTTGTGTGGGTTTGATTGACACCTTCCGTTTGGAGAAACATCCATGTACTGTGCTTTTCCTGAAGTGGCGTGTTACGCCAATGACAACGATGCGTTCATCCCTGAGCAGTGGGCTCTTGAAGGCCTGATGCAGCTCGAGGAGCAGATGGTCGCGGCCGCCTTGGTTCACCGTGATTTCGAGGATGCGGTCGCGCAGTATGGCGACACCGTCAATACTCGGCGCCCTGGTGAGTTCAAGGTTCGCCGGAAGAGCGACTCGACGACCAGCCTGGACAAGCAGGACGCGACGTCGACCAATGTTCCGGTCAAGCTGAACCAGTGGTTCTACAATTCGTTCGTCATCAAGGACGGCGAGCAGAGCATGAGCTTCCAGGACCTGGTTGACGTGTATCTGGTTCCGTCGATGCGGACGATTGCTCGTTCGGTGGATCGCGCGTTGCTGGGCCACGTCCATCGGTTCCTGGGGTCGGCCCCCACGGCTCGTGTTGGCCGTCTGCAGAATCTCTTGGCTGCTTCGAGTCATGAGGTTGTTCTTGAGGCGCGCGAGAAGCTCAACAGCAACAACGCTCCGCTGGATGCTGCTCGCAGCCTGCTTCTCTCTTCGATGAGCGAGACCGCCTTGCTCAAGAACGACATGTTCTTGAAGGCCAACGAGCGTGGCGATGGTGGTGAGGCTCTTGAGAATGCCCGTTTGGGCCGGATCTTGGGCTTCAATACGTTCCTCGCCCAGAACGTACCGTACTGCAATTCGCTGGGTGCTGACACTGTTGCCGGTGCCATCAACAATGCTACTGGCTACCCGGCTGGGACGGCGACTGAGCTGACGGTGGATGGTCTGTCGGCAGCGATCACTGCTGGTTCCTATGTGAATGTTGCCGGGAACGATCAACCGACTTGGGCGACTGGTTCGACTGGCGGTTCGACTCCGACTGGCATTACGCTTAGTGAGGCTCTCAAGTATGCTGTTCTCGACAATGCGGTCGTGACTGTTTACGATCCGGCCACTGTCGATGCTTCCGCGCAGTCTGGTACTGAGTATGCGGTTGGCTACGATGAGCAGATCATCCTTGACGGGTATACTGCCAATAAGCATCCGCAGGTTGGCCAGTTGCTGTCGATCGGTACTTCGACTCGGTACACGTATACGATCATCGAGTCGGAAGCGGTGACCACAACTTCTTGCAAGGTGATGCTTGATCGTCCGCTTGAGGCCGCTCTTGCTGACGGTGTGTCGGTCTTTCCCGGTCCTGCTGGTTCGCTGAACCTGGCGCTGCATCGCGAGGCCATTGCTTTGGTCACCCGTCCGCTGGCTGTGCCCAACAATCGAATGGGCGTGCTTTCCGGCGTCGGTTCCTACAACGATGTCGGCATGCGTGTCAGTATGCAGTACGACATCGATGCGGGTGGGACTGTCGTGAACTGCGACATGCTCGCCGGCATCAAGGAGCTGGACACCAATCTGGCGGTCGTGCTGCTTGGCTAATCTCAGCCATTCCAGGTTTGCTCACCCGTGGTCATCCACGGGTGGGCAACCTTCTGTTTCGCCAGAGGAGGTAGTCATGGATTGTCTGTTTGCTATGGGTGACCTTGTCGATCTAGTGTGGGTTTTGAAGAACTTCGGACCACTCTTTCTGGCGGTCATCTTCTTTGTCTGGCGCGACTATCGACGCGAAGACCGTTTGTCGCAACGAATCAACGAACTCGAGGATGAGCAGCGCAAGGTCATCTTACCGTTGGTGCAGGAATGCACCAAAGTCATCACTCAGAATACTGACGTCATGCGACAGAATACTGAGGTGATGACCCGTTTGGAGACAGTTCTTGACCGCGCTGGTCGTTGAGAGTGAGGCCGCCATGTACCCTGCCGAGCGCACATTGAATCGGGCGATCCGACAGACGCTTTACATGCTGAAGCGTCAATATGGCGGCGAGATCGATCTTTATCACCTGGTCAGTTCCAACACGGACCCGAAGACCGGTGAAGTTACGACCAACAAGACGGTCGTGCATGTTGATCGTGCTGTTGTTTTACCTGTGCGGATTGGTCGCGAGGTGCGGAAGAGCATTTCGCAAATCTCAGCAAACAAGATGTTTGTTGTTGGCGGGACGTATGATGCTGGTCAGCGTCTGTTCATTGTGGATCGAGACGATGTTGAAGACGATCTGCAATTGACCACAGACGATTACCTTGTCTATCGGGGGCGCAAGTACGAGATCAAGGAGTTTCAGGAATTCGAGTTTGAAGCAGGGTGGCTTATCACTGCCCGCGAGCTTGTTGGCGAGGTGCCTGAACAGATTCACCTTCTCAGTGCGGACAGCCTGTTGGGCCTGTCCTCAAACGGGGAGGCGACGTAATGGCAAATTCAAATTGGGCACGTTGGATGTTTGCATCTGTGGCCACCTATTTGAAGCAGGTGGCAACCGATGCGAGCATTCCCGCGATCGTTGAAGGTATGGATGACCGGACTGATGATTTCATGCAGGCTTCCGAACGGGTGGAGATTCGTATCACCGGCCCGTTTGTAACGGAAGAGAGCAAAGGCTACTTCCGTGTTTACATGGACGTCAATGTGATTCTGACCAGTCGTTATGACGGTGCAGCAAAAAACAGGTACGCGCTCCTGAAAAACGCGGGCCTCTTCCAGGAGGCAATGGACACAGTCATCAACATCCATCGGTATGGCAACGAACCGGGTGACGATGACTCGTTCCTTGGTTGCTTACGTCCTCGTTCTGGACGGAATGACTCAGTTCGGGTGATCCATTTCGGGCAAGTGGATCTAACGGACAAGCTTCGACAATCTGCTGTGGATGCCCGCTACGTGATGTACCTCGAAGACAACTAGGAGACTTGCCCTATGGCACGAATCGAATTGAAGCATTGTGTCATCCGTTTGAAGGATGGCCTTAGCGGTTCGGCTAAGATCAATGAGCCGACAACCGCACCCGCGGAAAATGATACCTCGTTCGATGTGGATACGATCTCGCTCAACACTGTCGACACTGATTTGATTCCGATTGGTGCTCGGTTCACGGTTGCCGGTGAGACTAATTCAACTCAAGTTCATGTTGTGACGGCTCGTACACCATCGGCTACGAGTCCGACAACCAATATCGAGTTTTCTCCGGCTCTTGGGCCTGGTTCGTATGCCGACGATGGTGTTGTCACGTTTCAATCTCAGCAGCTTGATATCAAGATCGGTGACGGTAACTGCACGTACACCGAGAACAAGAACTACGAGTACGAACTCGATAAGGGCCAGTTGGATGCGGTCCGTGAAGGCGATGAAGCTCCCATGGAAGTGAACATCGACTTCGTCTACGAGTTCATCACCACCGGCACGAATGAGTCGATTACGCCGATGGACGCTCTCAAGCAGAAAGGGAATGCCTCGGAGTGGGTCAGCTCGTCGAGTGATCCTTGCGAACCCTATTGTGTCGACATCGAGGTGGTTTATACGCCTTCGTGTGGCGGTGCGCAAATCGAGACGACTCTCTTCCCGGACTTCCGCCCGGATTCCAAGGAAGTGGATCTCGGTGAGGCCCAGATTTCCATTTCTGGCCGCTGCAATGCTGTCGAGCCGACTGTCACTCGTACCAGCCAGTCGTAAGGGGGTGACTCATGGCGCGAATCGAATTGAAGCACTGTACCATCCGATTCAAGGATGGTTTCGGTGGAACGGCTAAGGTCGATGATACCTCCATTTCGGCCTCCGATACGACGTTGGAGATTGACACGCTGGCGGGCTTTCCTCATTCGATGACGACGGTGCCTGTTGGTGTCCGTTTCACGATTAATACGGTTTCTGGGACTACGTTCACGGTGACTGGAGTGAACAATAACGAGCAGCAAGTAGTCACTTTGACAGGTGCTTCTGGTGGCACGTTCACTTTGAGCTGGGACGGTGAGGGCCCAACGTCTGCGATTGCCTATGATGCGTCAGCAAATGATGTGCAGACAGCGCTGGAAGGCTTGTCGAACATCAGCTCAGGCGACGTGGAAGTCACTGGCTCTGCGGGTGGTCCTTGGACAGTCGAGTTCAAGGGCACCTATGTCGGTCAGAACGTGGTGACGATGACAGCTGATGGTGGTTCCTTGACAGGTACCACGCCGTCTGCTGATGTCACGGTGGAGCATGCTGGTGCCACCACTTGGAAGTTGACTTTCAGCCCTGCTCTCCAGTCTGGTAGTTTGCCCAGTGATGATGACGACATCACGTTCCTTCCGGCACAGATCGAGATCAAGATCGGCGATGGCAACCTGACCTACACTGAGAATACCAACTATGATTACGAGCTGGATCGTGGTCAGTTGGATACGGTGCGGGAGGGTGATCAGGCTCCTATGGAGGTGAACCTCGACTTTGTGTACGAGTTCATCACGACCGGGACCAGTGAAGCGATCACGCCGATGGATGCTCTCAAGCAGAAGGGCGGCGCGTCGGCCTGGGTGAGCGCCTCGGCTGATCCTTGCGAGCCTTACTGCATCGATATTGAGGTGGTGCATAACCCGCCTTGTGGGAGCGCTCAAACAGAAACGACGCTTTTCCCTGAGTTTCGTCCTGATTCCAAGGAAGTGGATCTTGGTGAAGCGGCTGTTTCGGTTTCCGGCCGGTGCAACGCTACCGAGCCGACTGTGACGCGCACATAAGCGTGTGGTGAAGTCTGTTTCAGGCCCGGGATGGCCACCCCATTCCGGGCCTTTCTTTTCTTTGTTCTGAGGGAGACTAACACATGAAGATTGGTGGAGTTGATCCGTCTACTCTTCCCATCGAGGAGATTCTTGTTCTACCTCGTGGGGATCAGCAGATCGTCTTTCGCGCGACAGGGGTCCCTGACTACGACGAGTTCTTGAAGTTGTGCCCGGAGCCGAAGCCACCTGGGAAGCTGGTGCCGAGTGAAGGTTGGGTCCCTAACAAGGATGATCCTGGCTACAAGTCGTTGAAGGACGCCTACGACAGCAAGCGCCTGGCTTGGATGGTGATCAAGTCTCTCGAGCCAAGCGAGATCGAGTGGGATACCGTCGATCCCGACAATCCTTCCACCTGGCTCAATTGGGACGGGGATCTCAAGAACGCCGGTATGACACAGGTGGAATGCAATCGCGTGATGGGGCTGGTCTTTCAGGCCAACTGCCTGGATGAGGCGAAGCTGGCGAAGGCGCGCGAGGTTTTTGTACTTGGTCAGCAGCCGGTGCCAAGCGAATTCTCTGGCCAAGCCACCGGAGCCACGACTACGCAATCTGGCGGGCCTGTCGAAGAGTAGGAGTTCGCCCGCCCGGGGTCAAGGAATCCTGGGACGATTGCGGTGTTCACACGCAAGCTCTGATTTTGGCATTCGACCAGACGTGTGAGCATGATGAGTCGGAAGAGCAGGCCGCAATGCTGAAAGCGGGTACTCCGCGCCTGCCCAGAAAGCGTTGAGGGCTGCTGACCATGAAGTTCAAGGCCAAGTTCCGCGCACCGCGCATCCAACTCGGCAAGTATCAACAACAGCTGCATGAGCATCTATCGGATGCGATTGCTCATGCAGCTTTTGTCTGGTTGGAAGCAGTGCTGAGCGAGATCCCTGTGTGGAGCGGTGCTTCACACGCAACGTTCCTCCGGCTTGCAAGAGAGGTTGGATACCACCTTTCGATTGCACCGTCCGCGTTGAGTCGCATCTCGTATGGGCAACGGCAGGGTGATGGTGAGGTGGTCACTGATCCACAGCAAGGCCTCTACCTGTTTCGCTATCAGACGACACTGACTCATCTGATCTACAACGAGTTTCACAACGCGAATGCAGATCCTGATCCTGATCTGTTTCATCGCTTGATCCGTCCCGGCCCTTACTACTTCCAGCAGAAAGGGCGGATGGCCTTCGAACGCTACGCGGCGGGTGTGCGTCTACCGTCGCCGTGGAGAGCTTTGAAGATTCGTACATACAGGGTGTGACATGATGGCTGACGAAATCAGACAAGAACTGGGATTCTCAGCCGCACAAGCCTTAGACACTTTGCGCAAGTTGGATCAACACTTTGCCAAGCTTGAGGATCGCCTCAAGAGCACGGCAGAGATGATGGGCCAGTTCAATCAGAACGGAGCCCAAGTCGCTCAAGGATTGGGCCAGACAAATGACGGCTTGAAAGACGCTAGTAAGAAAGTCCAACGCTTGACTGTCGACTGGAAGACGATGGTCAGGATTGTGACCACCCAGGCGATTGTCCGTTCGTTGAGCACCTTGCGGAATGCGCTCAATGCGGCAGTGGCGGATGCTGCTGAGTTTCAGAGAAAAGTCGCCGAAGTCCGTACGATTTCTCCGGTCAAGAATCTCGATCATTTGAAGGATGCCATTCAAGGGGTATCGGATGAGTTCAATGTCGGGCTGGCGTCCACAACCGAAGCGTTCTATCAGACGTTGTCGAATCAGGTCGCCAAGTCGGTTGGTGACGTGGAGTCGTTCACCAGCAGCATTGCGAAGTTCTCCAAGGTTGCGGTCACCGATATCGATACAGGCGTCAACCTGATCTCGGGGACATTGAACGCTTACGGGAAGGATGTCACTGAGGCGGAGGATGTCTCGGCCAAGTTCTTCAAGACGATCGAGCTAGGACGTACCCGAGCCGATCAGTTGGCCAATTCCTTCGGTACTGTGGCGCCGTTGGCGGCACAGCTTGGTGTCGAGATGGAGGAGTTGCAGGCTGCTTTTGCGACGGTGACGATCGCTGGGATCGATACCAACAAGGCCGCCACCCAGTTGCGCGGCGTGATGCAGGCCTTCATCAAGCCGAGCAAGGCGATGAAGGATACTCTTCGTGATTTGGGGTATGAGTCGGCGGAGCAACTTCTGGCGACTAAGACCCTTGGCGAAGCACTGCTCGAGGTAACCGAGCACACGGACGGTTCGACAGCAGCAATCGCCAAACTCTTTCCTCGTATTCGCGGTATCGTCGGTGAGCTGATCTTGAGCGCCGATGGGGCGAAGAAGTTCGCTGCCAATCTCGATGAGATCGAGAAGGAAGCGGCTGAGGCCTTTGATCGCGAATACAAGATGTTCATTGAAACGGATGTCGAGCGGGTCACACGCGAGCTGAATCGATTGAAGAATTTCTTCACCCGGGAGTTCGGGGAAGAGATCATTGCCGCTTCGCACCAGATATTCGATGTCATGGGTGGCGCGGACACTTTGATTCGTCTCTTTCGTTCCTTGGGGGCAACTATTCCTGCTTTGGCGGCATCATTTGGAGTGTTTGCCATCGCGATGGGTGTGGCGGAAGTTCGAGCGTGGTCTCTGGCCAATGCGCAGAATGCTGCCGCGGCGTCGGCACTCTCGATGAAGGGTGCCATTTCCGTTGTTGGTCTTGCCTTGGCCGCCTATATGGCTGGGGACTATATCGGGCGCACAATTCGCGCGGGATGGGATGCCGAAGTCGAGGCTACAAAGAAGGCCATGGATCGACTGCTTGAGGAGCGGAAGAAGAAGGTCGCCAGAGAGACACAGCTTGAGAAGGACAAAGTCAAGCAGATCCTGAAGCTCTACAACGAGGAGGTTGCAGAGACTCGCAAGAAGTACTTTGAGGCGACGGACGCGATTGCTGTCAAGAATGATGCTCTTGTTGGCAGCACGAAATGGGCTCTGCGACAGGTCCTGGATTCTCGGAAGAAGGCCGTTCAAGCAATTCAGGCTGCCGTCAATGGCATGGACGAGCTTTTTGATGCCTCAACGGATCGGGCTCGTGACTTGAAGCGGGAGTTGTCGGACACGCTCTTTGCGCGTGGTCTTGAACAGCTGCCGGATCAGTTCAAGTTGGGTGCCTTGTTTGATCGGGCTCAACGAGAATCTTATCGAGCGGCTGAATTGCTGAGGAAGGCGGTCACGGAAGAGCAAGTCCAGTTGGCACAACAGGCACACCAGCGAGCGGTTGCCTTGAATGAGCAGGCATATTCGCTTGCTCAATCAAATCAAGAACAGGTTTGGGCCAACAAACTCACTGAGCAAGCAGAGAGCATGTATGGTCGCATGATGCGGGCAGAGCGTGCGCATCAGTCGTCTTTGACAACAGCCAGCAAGGGTTTGGAAGCCAACGCCAGGGACACGGCAGCTTGGATGCAAACACTGGAGGTTAGCGCCAAGAAGATCGAGGAACTGGCAACAGTCTTCGATGGTGACAAGGTTCTTCCGGCCGAGGAATGGCAGAAGAATCGTGCCACGATGGAGACGGAGATCAAGCGTTTCTACGCGCTGCTTGATGAAGGTCAGAAGCATTTCGGCCTTGAAGGTCAACCCTTTGTTCAGCAGCTCTTCGAACGCATTGCCAAGCCGGGGAAAGGGCTTGAATTCCAAACGCTTGTATCGATGCCGGCTAATCTGGACAGAGTGTTCCAGGAGACACAGGGCGCGTTTCAGACTTTCTTTGATCAACATCCTTTCCAGGTGGAGATCGAGGCTGTCGCAAAGGTACAGGGAATCAATATCGGCGATGCAGCAACCCTCATGAGGGCTGAGCGGGCGATGCAGACGTCAATGGAAACTGCCCCTGAGCAATATCAGAAAGCGACCCTGGCTCTTGATAGTTACAACACCAGCATGGCTACGGCAGGTCGGTTGTTGGCGGACATCGGGCGACGGACTGAAGAAAGTGTCTATATGGATGAGATGGGGATGTCTACGGAAATTGACCAAAGGGCTGTTGCCTTTAATCAGCTTCGTGGCGCTCTGATCGGGTTGACACAAGGGATACCAACACAAGAGGAGATCAATCGTGTATCCCAATTAGGTCGGGCTTTCCGGGAAGACTATCTTCAGACAGGGTGGCAAAAAGCATTCGCTCCAAAAATGCGTCATGAAGTCGACGTGATGGCAGGTGCTCTCAACCGCATCACTGAAGCTTATGGGCAGATGGGGGAGCTGAAGCAGAATCCGTTCAGCCAGTTTTTTGAAGGAGGGGACGAGGCGGCGGAGAAGGCTCGTCAGATGTTGCCGATCCTTGATGCCATCAAACGGAAGGCTGGGGAACGGTGGCAAGAGGAGTTGAAGTCGGTAACGACCCAGCAACAACTGAATGAGGCAGTTGATGCAGGGACGAACAAGGTTGCTGCCATGGTGGGCCAGTATCGACTCCTGCAGACGGAGATCGGTAATGCAGCAAGGCTTGCCGCACCGTTGACGGCGCCTACGGCACAAACGGCGGCCAAGGGGCAGTACTTCGCTGCGGGCGGCCGGGGCACGGATGTGATTCCTGCTTGGTTGTCGAAGGGTGAGTTTGTGGTGAATGCCCGATCGGCTCATCAGTTCTTCCCTCAGCTCCAAGCAATGAATGCGGGCGTGAAGCCGGTATATCGTGAATCTGGCGGCTCGGTCACAAACATCGGAGACATTTCGGTCACAGTCAATGAGTCGAAAACTCCGCAACTGACTGGTCGTGAGGTGGGACGAAGTCTTCAACGCGAGCTTCGTAAGCGGACACTCCGCCCCTTCTAAGCGTTTGTTCTGGACAGCTCGGTAAGACGCCACCTGAGGTGGCGTCTGCCATTTCTTGACACCCTTTCTGTGGAGACTTCGTAGATGAACGACAATGCATGCGCCCCTGCCGCTCCGCTCCCGGCCAACCTGTTGCCTCTCAAAGGCCGCCTGGTCATTGAGCATTGGCGGGAGGGCGAGAAGATCGCTGAGTACAATATCACGAATGGCATCACGAATGAGGGGAAGAATCGTCTCTTTGACGTGATGTTCCATGGTACCTCGGCTCACACTACCTGGTATCTCGGCCTGATTGACAACAACAACTATGGTGGCACTGGGGTCCAGGCTACTGACAAGTATGACGACATTGATCAGGCGGGTCATGACTGGGACGAGTTCACCGGCTACTCCGAGGCCAATCGTGTGACCTGGCCGGAGGACGCTGCTTCGGGTCAGTCAATCTCGAATTCGGCGGTTGCCACCTTCACCATTTCTTCGGCCGGTGCGGTGCGCGGCGTGTTTCTGTGTGCTGGTACCAATGCGGCTACCAAAGGCGACCATACTGCCGGCACAGCTCACTGCCTCTGGGCAACGGCTCTCTTTGCCTCGACGGTCACGGTGGCGGTCAGCGATCAGCTGAAGATCACGTACACGGTGAGCGCGTAATCGCGGACGCCGTTTTGATTCTCTCCCTCGTGGTGGCCGGGCTCGGGCTGCGGCCCGGCTCGGCCATCTTTTGATTTCCTATGGCACTTCGCGTTACACGGCAAACAGTCGAAGCACTGCACGAAGTTGACAGCGAGCTTCGCGTCACTCGGCAAGTTGTCGAAGTACTGCATGAGTATGCAGTGGCTAGTGAGCTTTGCGTCACACGGCAGGCTGTCGAAGTGTTGCATCCGGTGTCTAGCACACTGCGCGTCACTCGCCAAGCCGTAGAGATCCTTTGTCCGTTGTATCCAGTGGTTGAGGAGAGTGTTGAGTCAACGTTCACGTTGTTTCAATCATCAACGGCGAGTATTCAAGAGAACTATGCTGAATTGATCATCTCTGAATTGGGTTTGAATGCCGATTCTCAAGGTGATGCCGGCATTGTCTATTTGATCTTGAGGCTTGTGAGTACGATTGATCCGATTCTTTCTGGATTCAATCGATACCGGGATGTATTGACTTATCTTGAGAGAGTCTATCCATCAACTGCCAATCAACTGGTTCGCCGGGTGTTTGGATTGCGAGTTAACTAGGTACTATGAGGAGGTTCCTATGGCACTTCGCTGGATTGAGGGTTTCGAGACGTTTGGTGCCTCGGGGACTACGGGGTCCACGCTCGAGACCGCGCTACAACAGAAATACGATGAAGCCAATACCACAGCAGGTGGTGATGATGGTGAGATTGTTGCTGGTCGTGGTTCTGGTCTAGGGATTGAATGGGGCGGTGGGGCTTATCACCACAGTATTCGGGTTGATTTGGATTCTCAAGCAACCTGGATTATTGGTTTTGCCGTCAAGCTCCCCTCTTCCTATTCAAACGGTGGTAACTGGCTGCAGATTATCGATTCGGCCGGCCCAACAAATCAGATTGTGTTAGATCGTGAAGGCGCTACTCTGCGTCTTAAACGTAACACAACGGTCCTTGATACCTATGGCTTATCTACAAATCAGTGGGTTTACGTCGAAGTTAAGGTTACCATCCACAATACGACCGGTTCCTATGTAGTTCGCTTCAATGGAACAGCGGTGATGAGTGGATCAAGTGTTGACACACAAGCGTCGTCGAATGCGTCAGCAGACAGGCTCATTTTCTATGGGGATCAGTATGCCTTGACTACATGGGATGACATCTACGTTTGTGACAGCACTGGGAGCACGAACAACGACTTCCTTGGCGACATGAAGGTCACCGGCATTGTTCCGAATGGTGATGTGACTGGTGAAAAGGATTTCACATGCTCGACGGGAACCGATCATTATGCCCTGGTTGATGAAGAGCCGCCGGATGGTGACACCACGTACGTGGAATCCGGCACTTCTGGTGACCGTGATCTCTATGACTATGAGAACATTGACACCGGAATCACTGGCATCAAAGGAATCCAAATCAACACCATCGCTCGGGTGACGGATGCTCAGAGCAAGACATTGATCACTTCCTGCAAGTCGAATACGACAGTTGATGAGGATGCTGGTGTCTCGATTGGTAGTACGTCCTTTGTTGGTCAAGGGCGGATTATGGAACAGGATCCTGATACCAGCTCTGCGTGGACGGCGGCTGGCATCAATGCGGCACAGTTTGGCGTGAAGGTCGGGTAGGCCGGGTAGGTCGGGTAGGCCGGGTAGGTGGGAGAGAATTGATGGCACTTCGTGTTACGCGACAAGCAGTCGAAGCACTGCACGAGGTAGACAGCGAGCTTCGCGTCACTCGGCAGGCTGTCGAAGTGCTGCACCCAGTATCTAGTGAGCTGCGTGTTACGCGGCAAGCGGTGGAGATTCTTCGTCCGTATCCAATTATCGAGAGGAGCGTGGAGTCGACGCTCTCATTGACCCAATCGGCAGCGAAGAATCTCCATACCGAAAGTGTCACTAGCACGCTGTCTCTCAGTGATGCTGCGGATTTCGTTCCTACTTTCTACATGCATAGCCAGTTGTCACTGAGTCAAGACCTGAGTTATGTTGGGCCGAAACCGCTCTTTGTGACCAATACGCTTGAGCTGACCAGTTCAGTGCGCGAGCCGGAAGTGTTTGAAGTCTCAGCGTCTTCAGACATTTACCTGGCACAAGAAGTGGTCCCCAGTGGGGACAGAAACCTGTCTGCCAGCAATACGCTCGATCTGGAGCAGATTGCTGACAACATCATCAAGTACCGTTACCTGACGAGCGCATTGTCTCTTAGTCAGGCGGTCGTGGTAACGCACGGCAAGCTGGTAACGAGCACTTTGGCTTTGACTCAGTCTGTCAAGTTAGGGGCTGTTCCGCTTTCCGTCAGTAATATCCTTTCGCTGAGTCAAGACGTTCATGCGGCCCCTCTGCCGCTTGCTGTTACCACACAACTCGCCCTGGCCCAATCGGTCAAGAGTAACTTCTTGACCGGTACGGCTACCACTGAACTGGCGTTGGCGCAGAGCGTCCATGTTGCCGGGCCGATCTATGTCAGTGCGACGTCGCCGTTGGTGGAGACGGAAATATGGTATGATACGGCGACCAATTCGCTGATTGAGGTTGAGACCGGTCTGACGCAGAGTGTTGACCTGGAAGGGGATTTCAGCCCGCCCACGGATGATCAGACCCTATCCCTCGGTCAGGCGGTCTCCGTCATTCTGATCAAAGCGTCTGCGTCTTCGCACTCTGCTTCGAATACCTTGTCGCTGAGCCAAGCACTCCATCAGGTGGAGAGTGCGAGTTCGTCGCTCTCGTTGTCTGATTCGGTTAAGACTGGTGAGTACTTTGGCAGCGACTTAACTCTGACACAAGCGGCTACTGTTGTCATTGAGCGGGGACCCGCGCTCGGTTCGACCTTGAATCTGTCGCAAGCTGCAGCCTTTGTCATCGTTTCCGGCTCATCGCTGTATCAGTACACGCCGTTCGTTGGTGAGAACACGGATCCTGATGCCCCGACCCCGCCCCCAACGGAGCTGCAGGGGCCGATGTCGGGTATCCAGGTGGACTTTCAGCTGGTGTACCCGGCTACTGGCACGGTGACTGATAGCGTCTCACTTCGGGCGCCCAATTTGGGGAACAAGGATCGTTTGGCCTTCAATCGAATTCAGCGGGAAACGCGCGGTGGGACGCTGATTGTCTTCGCGGATCCCATTTGGCCGAAGGTTCAAACGCTCGTACTGCAATTCTCCGGCCTGTTCCGTGTGGAGGCTCAGGCGTTGTTGGATTTCATGGAGGCCCATCCCGGGCAAGAGGTCGGCCTGATCGACTGGGAGCACCGCTATTGGAAAGGCGTGATCACGTCGCCGGCCGAGCCGATCATCGAGGATCGCTTTGATTCCTACTCGGCGAGCTTTGAATTCCAGGGTGAGCTGGACCCCACCTGGAATCCGCAGGTCGTGCCTCCAACGTACCGTTACTCGGCAACTCGCTCGGAGCAGGTGGATGGCTACTATGTTCCTGTTGAGGCGGAGCCTCCTGTGACTTCCGAGGCTGACTACAGCGAGGCGGTTGCAGATTCACAAATCAAGATCGGCCACGCTCTCTACATCAAGAGCAATGGTCACGCGGACCTGGCCCAGGCAAACGGGGCGAGTTCCGTACAGGTTGCCGGTGTGGCTTTGTCGGATGCTGCAGCGGCATCGACTGTGAAATACATCACTGAGGGTAAGGTCACGCGGTCGGATTGGACTGAGGTTATCGGCACCACTGCTCTAACACCCGGCATCACCTACTTTCTCAATTCAACCACAGCCGGCCTCTTGACGGCAACCGCCCCGACTACTGTCGGCCAGTATGTCGTTCGGGTTGGCCGCGCGTTGGATGCCGAGACCTTGGATATTGAAATCGAACTACCTGTTCGACTCTAAGAGGATTCCCATGGCTGAACGAAAACCTCTTGTGATGAATGCCGGGCAGATCGAGCAGCTGCAGTCGGGAGATGCTCTTGATCCGTCCATTGTTGATCACGGCGGGCTGACTGGTCTCGGAGACGATGACCACACGCAGTATCTTCGCGCTGATGGTTCTCGAAACCTGTCAGGGAATTTGACTGTTGACGTCGGCATCCTGATTGACGGCAGGGACTTGTCTGTTGATGGCGCGAAGCTTGACGGCATTGAGGCTGGAGCTGATGTGACCGATGCTACGAATGTTGCCGCTGCCGGTGCTGCAATGGCTGGCGGTGCCTTTCATGATGGGTTCAGTGATTTTGTTGCAAATGAGCACATTGACTGGACCAATGCTGCGGATAACTTCTCTACCACGGGTTCAATCACCGTCGCTGCTGACAATCAAAAGATTTGCTTAGGCGCGACTCAGGGTGACATGGATCTCTTCTCTGATGGAACGGATGCCGTTGTTGATGCAACTGGCAACATTTTTCTGGATGCCGGCGGCACAATTAAGCTGGGTGGTAACCTGGATGTCAATGGGAAGAAGATCACGACGTCTGTAACAGACGGCAATATTCAAATTGCACCCAACGGTGAAGGTGCGATCTTTGTCCTTGACGAGGGGACTACGGCATACGGGAACAAGGCGTGTGATATTCAACGATCTCGTACTACGGATGCACAATGTGCTAGCGGAACTTGTTCTGTCATAATTGGAGGGTACAACAATACTGCTAGTGGGAGCTTTGCAGTTATTATCACAGGGGTAAGTAATGTTCAATCCGGGGGACGTGGTGCGATCATTGCTGGTGAAGAAAATGTGAATGCCGGCTATGAATGCGGCATAGTCACCGGCTACCAAGGAGACATCGATTCGGATTGTGATTACTCGGCTGTGGTTGCTGGGCTACGGAATGAATTGAATGCTTCCGATTATGCAGGTATTCTTGCAGGTGGTGACAACACAATAAATGCCGGCTTGTCGGGAATTGTGGCGGGCACAACCAATACCATTAGCGGGTCTTACTCGTTCATTGGAGCCGGCAACACGAATACTGTTTCCAGCAGCGTTCAATCTGCTGGCATTGCTGCAGGCTATCTCAACACCGTATCCGCTTATTATACCTTCATTGGTGCTGGGAGAAATAATATAGTTGCTGGATACGCGGGTGTGATTGGTGGTGGTCGGAACAACGAGATTCAATCGACGAACTGCCTCTATGCTTTTGTAGGCGCTGGTCGGTATAACAAGATTCTGAATTCCGCATCAAAGGGTAATTACTCTGGGGTTCTGTGCGGCAGTTACAATGAAATCTCTGGTGATGAGAGTGCCATTGGTACAGGATACGACAATGACATATCCGCAGATCGTTGCTTTATAGGGTCGGGCTATCAGAATGTTGTTTCTGCTGATTATGGATTCATTGGCAGCGGTCAAGGTCACAGCATTGCTGGAACCCATAGTGTGATTGCTGGAGGCTATGATCACACAGTCTCTTCAGGTGCAGGCTATGTCTGTATAGGCGGCGGGTACCAACATACAGCAAGTGCTGATTACGTTTTTATCGGCGGCGGGTACGGGAATGAAGTCACTGCTGATGTTGCCACGGTGCCTGGTGGCTACTATGGGAAGGCCGGCTTGTATGGCCAAGTAGCTCATGCGTCTGGTCGTTTTGCCGCTATGGGTGATGCTCAGACTTCTGTGCTGGTTGCCCGTAATAGCACTACTGATGCTGCAACGAGCACGGAGCTATTCCTGAACGGAAGTTCTGCGCGGATGACGCTGAACGATGGTGATACTTGGTTCTTCACCATCAATGTCGTCGCACGCGAGACAAATGGATCGCAGCGCAGTTGTGCGTATGAGACTAAGGGGGTGATTGAACGGACAGGCTCAACTACGACCCTAGTGAACAGCTCATCTAACTCGTGGGGACCTAGCGGCACGCCATTTGGTTCCTGCACGGTGTCCGCCGATGATACCAATGACTCTTTGAAGATCGCGGTCACCGGCGTGGCCTCGACGACCATCCGTTGGGTGGCACGAATCGAACTAACTCAAGTGAATGGGTAAGACATGGCTTGGCCACAGATTCCTTCACCGTCTCCCGTGACAGTGCCTGCCAGGAATGAAAAGACCTTTGGCGATCTTTTTGTCAGCGGGATTCGTCTTCGTTATCTCCCTGGTAACGGTGCGCACATGGCTATTGGCGCCAACAACTACGATCATGCATCCGGTGAGGTGCTGACGGCGGATCAGCCTGCGACTGGCTGTGTGATTCAGCAATTGGGGGCAGAGATGCAGCGGGTCCCCTTGCTGGACACTGCCGTTCGACAGATGGTTCGAGCATCTGCTTTGATGCTACATGAGCATCTCCTGGTCACGCGGATTGAAGAGTTGACGAGGGAGATTCGTCGTTTGAACCGTGAGATTGCCCGACTGGAGGGGCAGATTGATGTGGCGGATCCTGAGGAGGTACCCGTTTTGGAAGCCCAGAAGGCTGCACTGGAGGCTGAACGGGCGTTGCTGGAAGATGAGAGGGCACTCTTGCCGGCACAGTTGGACGACGTGAGGACTCAGTTGGGGATTGTGTGATGTTCACTTTGCAGGCGCCACATCCTTCTCTACAGACCACGACGGTTCTCCCCAATCCCCTGTTCGGGGACGGAGAGAACTTGTTGACTGATATGAGTGTCCGGCGAACCATGGATGGAACGCTTTACACCTATATCAAGACAAAGGGGCGGCGCGGGCTACAATGGACGTTCCGTTTGACGCGGAATAAGGCTTTGGAACTGCGGGAGTTTCTTCTTTCCTACTTCGCTTCAAAGATTTTCGTGAAGGATCATACGGGCCGGGTGTGGGTGGGGAACTTCATCAACAACCCTTTCGAGTTTGACACTCCCCACCGAGCGGCTCCCGCAATTTCTCCGATGCCACGCGGCGAGTCTCAGACAATTACCATTCAGTTTGAGGGAGAAGAGGTATCATGAGGAGTCTTTCGGCATCAGCCCTCACGAAGATTGCCACGAAGCTCGGCACCGAGCCGGTGGTCATCCTCGAGGTTGACTGGGTTGAGGGTGCGCCGTCAAGTCTCTATGCTGATCGAACCATTGGCACCATTCCGGGCGCAATCCTTGAGGTTGGCAACCTGGACAATGTGATCAATGTAACGGATGGCGATGGCGCACAGGAAATCACAATCACCTTGGATGACACAAATGGAAGCATCAAAGCGATCCTCGATTCGCACGACATTCACAAACGCACCGCGCGTGTATATCAGTGGTTTGAAGGGTTGGACCTTACCGACCGCTTCATGCTCTTCTCAGGTAAGATCAGCTCCCCCATCACTTGGAACGAGCGCGACCGATCCGTCTCCTTCACGATCATCTCCCAAATAGAGGACAAGGAGATTGGTTTCTCGGCAGAAGAGGGCGATTTTCCGTGGATTCCTAAGGATCTCATCGGGAAGGCATGGCCGATGGTCTTCGGGAAGGTGCAGGATGTACCCGCCCTACAGTTCAACAAAGCCGTCACGGGAACAACGCTCTGTTCGATCGGAACCGTTATCGGTGCGGACTATCACACACAGATGCCCCTTGGTGGGAACGATGCATCATGGGGTGTGAATCTCGCGATGCAATCTTGGCAGATGAACACTTTGCGATGTGCGGCGAGTGCATTTAGCAACGCAGCGACTCATGCTTTGCATGACCCTGAACTGGCGGCTCAGTATTATGCACAGGCACAGGAATGTCAGGATCGGATCAATCAGATCCAGGAGAATATTACTCGGTCTCAGGCTCAAAAGAATAGTCAAATTCAGTGTGGTACAGAGCAGCGTCAGGCAACGTTAGATCGAGCCTCTGAAACCGGGTGCAACCCTGTACGAATTTTGGGTGGTGAAGATTTTCCCCAACAGAAGCAGTTGAGTCTGCAGATTGGCGGGGCGATTGTGTATGGTGCTTTTAATGGAGATCAATTCACTGTCACCTCAATTCGTCATTTACAGAAGGAGCAGAAGGCGGAAGATCGATATAATGCAGCGCTGCTGCAGCAATGTGCAAGTGTGCCCCAATTGCAGAGCTTTGATTTCTCAATTGAAGTACCTTGTGGTTATTCTGCACAAGAGAACAGTTGCCGGTGTCGGAATCACGGCTACATCATTCCTACGGAGGTGGATAAATCTCGCCCCAACCAGGATCACGTTGCTGAGCAGTTGTGGATTGATGCCGGCGCCCGGGTGACGATCTACGGTGATGAAGAGATCACGTATGTGGTCTCTATTATCCCGGGGACCGTGCTGGCAGTGAAGGCTTACAAGACGTTTGAAGGTGGCGAGCGGCGTCTTGTCAACGTACCGACTGACTTGTGGCGTGTGGAGACCAAGAACTATGGCCCGATTACGGCTGTTCAGGTTGTTCTCAGCCGCCCGTTGAGTGCGATTGAGGGCCAGGGCTGGAGTGATGATCTCTACGTGACGTTCGAGTCGGACGTCGGCCCAAACACGGTCGATATCCTTGAGCACATCATCAACAACTACACGGATCTCAGCTTTGACACCACGACCTTCAATGCAGTCAAGTCGAAGCTGACTTCGTTCCCGATGAACTTTCCGATTCTCAACAGGAAGAACACTCTCGAGGTGCTGCAGGAAATCGCGTTCCAGGCGCGATGTGCGTTGTGGATTTCTAACGGCGTCTTCCACATAAAGTATCTTCCCGAAGAGCCGGCTAGCGACAGCACGATCACGGTCAGCGACGTTGATGCGGAGGCCGGGGTGGCCGTGGAGCTGACGCCTACGGAAGACTTGGTGACCAAGATGGTGGTCAGTTGGAGGATCAGTTGGGCGGAGGACCCGAACAAGCTCATCTTGCGCCACAACGTGAAAAAGTACGGGACTCAACAGCGCGAGTTTGACTTCTATTGCTTCAATCAGCCGGACATCGTGTTGAAGGTCGCGACATTCTGGCTGATTCGATTGAGCAATACGTGGAAGAAGGTTCGCTTCACGACGTTCCTCCAGAAGCTGAATCTTGAGACGTTCGACACGGTGACTCTGGATTTCGGGTCCCAGGCGTACGTGGCGACCAGTTCGGTCAAGACCATCGTCGAGCAGGCAAACTACAATTCGGCGAATCAGACGATCGACTTCATCGTGCGGACACCAGTGAAGGCGGGGACCATGGAGGCGTATAAGTTCTTCTGGCCGAGCCAGGTGAGCGCGGATTGGGAGTTTCCGACAACGGAGGAGCAGGAAGCAGGGTTGGCAGGGGGCGACGGTATCGGCCAGAATGCCACAGGTCAGCTGCCAATCGGGTTCACGGACTTGTCGGATTGGGGCAGTGGCGTCGTCTGGGTCGGCGGGCCGAATGTCTTGTTCAAAGGCCACGCCGACTGGGGCGATCGTTCACCAAGCGACTTGGACTTCACGCCTCAGAACGTCATTCTCACGTCGACCTACGCGGAGCTGGTGGTCGCTGAGGCGCCTGACCCGGACTTGACGCTCAACTATGTTGATCCGCTCGAGCCGCCGGAGTTGCTGGGATTGCCCGCTGGAAAGCCGTTCACGATCGATTTACATGACACCATGGTCGTGGATTCCCAGAACAATGATGCCAGTGCGCCACTGGCTAGTTTCTTCAAGAAGGTGAACCAGGCGAAGAAACTTGTGGTGGATGGAGACAATGCCCAGTTCGGCAATTCGGAGCAGCCTGACGGGAAGGAGTTCGACTTCCGCTACGATGGCGACGGCGGGAAGATGGGGGCAGGAACTGCGTTCTTGAAGGGTTCGTAAACGAGAACACCCGATCCGTCCTCAAGGGCCGGGTCGGGTGTTTTGTTCATAAATCCAAAAGAACGGCGTAAAACCTGCCAGCTTGCCTATAGTATGGACGTATCGACCATGCCTCTTCTGACGCTTTCTGCGTCTGGCATTCCCTGAGGAGTACCTATGGCCAAGAAGCTTGTGACGGCTGCCATTGTCGATTTCCTTGCCGCCCACCGCGAGCAGCACCCGGGGCAAGACTTGCTGGACCGGTACCTGGCTTACGGGACCGCACTGGAGACCCAAGTCAATGTGGCGGCTGGAGATGGTGAACCTGTGGCTGGGAAGCGAGCTACCTGGACCGATGGGGTTCAGCAGTGGTGGAATCTACGCATCCCCAAGAAGGCCTGGGATAAACCTGAATTCAAGGACTACAAGCTCTCCTGGCCCCTTGAGAAGCACGCGGAGGGGATTGGGACCACAGGGTGGGATTGGAAGAATCAGTGCAGTCGGTGGCTTGGGTTCGATTTTGACGCTCTTACCACTCATGCCGTTGGTGTCGGAATTGACGAAGAGAAGCTCAAGGAAGTCCGCCGAGCTGCAGAGGGGCGCCCCTACGTTGAGGTGCGCCGGTCGACTGGTGGGAAGGGAATCCACCTCTACGTGCATCTCGATGCCATTCCGACCGCCAATCACACCGAGCATGCCGCCCTGGCGCGATGCATTCTGGGAATGATGTCTTCAGAGACGGGGTTCGACTTCGCCTCCCAGATCGATTGCTGCGGTGGGGTCATGTGGATCTGGCACCGCAAGATGACCCTGGACAATCGCGGGTTGGAGCTTCTCAAGCCAGCGGAGCAGATTCTCACTGCGGAGCTTCTTCCCGCCAACTGGAAGGATCACATCGAGGTCGTTACTCGTCGCCGCCATAAAGTCCGACTTCCCGGGCTCGGCGACGAGGCCCAGGATCCTTTCGACATCCTTGCGGCTGCGCGCCTCAACGTCCCACTTGATGCTACCCACAAGGCGATCATCGACGAGCTGGCCGGTAGCGGTTTCTCTACGGTCTGGGTCTCAGACCATCACCTGGTCCAAACGCATACCGTCGCCCTGCAGAGGTTGATGGATGAATCTCGTGATGCGTTGGCCCTTCGCGGCTTCTTCAAAACCAACTCACCCGGTTCAGATCCAGCAACACCAAACTGTTTCATGTTCCCCTTGCCAGATGGAGCTTGGAAAGTTTACCGCTTCAGTCCTGGCATCTCGGAAGCAGAAACATGGGAGCAGGACGGCGAAGGATGGACGACATGCTACTTCAACCATGACCCGGACCTAAAGATGGCTGCCCGCGTCATGGGCGGCGCAGAATTGGCCGACAATAAAGGCTTTCAGTTCGAAGGTGCTGAACCCGCACTCAAGGTCGCCGAAGCGCTTGGCGAAAAGATCGACCTCGATGGCAAATTCCTTGAACGCCAAACCACTGTCCGAACTCAAAAGGATGGTCGGTTAGTCATGCGTATTAAGCGTGAGGATAGTGACGCAAAACCAGATTCTGGTTGGGCGGAAATCCGCGGTGGTTGGTGGGAAAAGGTTTTTAGCATTCGCACGGATGCGACAGAAGATACGCAGGGAGCCGCTGAATATGACAATGATCTCCGTCGTTTGGTCACTACGACAGGAGACTTGGCTGGATGGTTCATTCGTTCGAGCAAGGGGCCATGGACTCGGTGCGGGCTTACCGAATGTAAGAACTGGTTGCAACAGTGTGGGCACCCGAAAACCGAAGCAGAAATGATCCTCGGCGATTGCGTCGGTAAACCGTGGGAACTTGTCAGCATGCCTTTTCAATCTGAAGAACCTGGTGGCCGGCGATGGAATTTCAACAGTCCGCAGTTTCGCCATAAACCGCCACAACAGTTGGACGAAGCAAACGTAAAGCATCCGCATTGGGATCGTATCCTCCAGCATTGCTTCTGTGACTTGACGAACGCGCTGAAGGATCTGGAATGGGCACAAAAGGCGAACATCCGTACTGGCGCACAGTATGGTTTAGCCTGGATTGCATGCTGCCTACGTGATCCATTCGAACCATTGCCTTTCCTTTTTCTCTTCGGCTCTCAGAATTGCGGGAAATCGATCCTGCACGAGGCAATCAGTCTCCTGGTGACTGGGGGTGTTGTTCGCGCTGATCGAGCCCTCACAAACAACAATGACTTCAATGGCGAATTGGCTAACGGTGTCCTCGCCGTCATTGAAGAGAAGACAATTTCTCAGGACCCGCAAGCATACAACCGCATCAAGGATTGGGTAACAAGCCGCGATATTTGGATCCGGCGCATGCGAACGGATGCCTACAAGCAACCTAACAGTTTGCACTTCATCATGTGTGCAAATGAGCAAGGTGCCTGCCCCATATTCCCAGGGGATACACGAATCACTGTCGTTGAGGTACCTGACCTCATCGAAGATATTCCGAAGTCAATCCTAACAGCACGTCTTGAGGAGGAGGCGCCTCACTTCATGTACACCCTCATGAACATGGAGTTGCCGCAAGTTCACGGTCGATTACGGTTACCCGTGGTGGATACACACAAGAAGAAACGATCGGAAGATTTGAGTCGGTCAGCTCTTGAGATATTCCTTCGTGACGAGTGTCATTTGGCACCGGGGCATAAGGTCCTTTTCACCGAATTCTTCGAACGCTTTCATAGGTGGCTCGATAATGACGAGAAGAGTCGGTGGAGTAAGATCAAAGTCTCCCGAGAACTGCCTTCTGATTTACCGTCAGGGGCAGGTACCGACAATAAGAAGTTCATTGGCAACATCTCTTTGGAACCGGTCACTGTCTCGAAAAGGGCCATACCCTATATCTGCATCGACGGGAGACTACGCCAAGAAGAGCCCTGATCTTGTGCCCTGATGTTACGACACCTTTGACCTTTGAAAGGCACACTGCATGAGTCAACCCATCATCATTGGACTAGGCCACTATTCGCGGACTGGCAAGGACACCTTCGCCAATGCGCTTCTGCAAAGTCTCTACCGATTTAACCCTGAACTCAGGGTTGCACGAAAGAGCTTTGCTACGAAGCTCAAAGAGATCACACATGAACTCTATGGTTGGGCTGGGCTAGGAAATGAGGCCTACTACAATGATCCTGCCCATGAGCACGAACGTGATGTTGTGCTGCCAGTCCTTGGTAAGACACCCGTTGAAGTGTGGGTCGATTTCGGCACGAAAGCGGTGCGCAACCAAGTCTACAGTGGGACCTGGGTGGACTACCTGCTGAAGACAGACTTTGATCTTGATGTCATGGTGATTTCTGATGTGCGCTTTCCCAACGAGATGGAAGCCATTCACCAGGTCGGTGGCCACCTGATCAAGATTGTGCGCAATGGCTATGGGCCTAAGATGACTGTCGCCGACTTGGCGCTCATCCATTGCACCAGCTGGGATAACGTGATCGGCGATCGACCCGAAGGGGTTGACGGGATCGAGAATCTCAAGCAATGGGCTGATCAGTACGCTCAGCATATTGTGCAAGGTCAAGGTTTGCATCTCCTGCAGCGTGAGCCGGTCGAAATTCAAGCCGCTCTAGCAGTTCAGGAGCTACCTGACAAAGCAGCCATCCAGCGTATCTTTGCTCAAGCCGGCCTCACCTCTACGGAGAATGCCGCATGAAAACCCATCCCGGCATGATGCATCTCAATGGTCACCTCCTGGTCTCCATCGATTTTGAGACAACTGGCCTCCGTGCTGGTTGGCACGAGATCATCCAAGTGGCCCTCGTCCCGCTGAATTCCGACTTGAGGCCGCACCCAGAGCTGCCTGTCTTCTACCATAACGTGGCGCCCGAGCATCCTGAGCGAGCCGCCCATGGTGCTCAACAGGTGCATGGGCTCAACCTCGAAGACTTGATGCTCAATGCTCCCTCCGCCATGCGGGTCTCGGATCTCCTCATCGAATGGTTTGAGCAGATCGATCTGCCCCAAGCAAAGAAGCTCATGCCGCTCGCCCACAACTGGGAATTCGAACGGTCTTTCGGCCGGGCCTGGTTGGGCGACGATCTCTTCGAGCATCTCTTCCACGGGCATGCAAGAGACGGCATGCGATATGCCCTTGCGCTCAACGACAGGGCACTCTTCGCCAGCGAGAAGATCCCCTTCCCGCGAGTCGGCTTGGGGGCGCTCTGCAAGAAGCTCGGGATCACCAACGACAAACCGCACGACGCGCTCCACGACGCCATGGCTGAAGCGGAGGTGTATCGTGCCTTGATCAAGTACGACCTGTAATCATGGCATACTACGACCTCAATCGTCCGTTCTCTATCGACGACTGGAATCAGCTGATCCGGGATGTCAATGACATCCTCCAGAATCCTGATGATGGCTGTGACCCCATTGACCCTCTCGACGAGGTGTCCGATCCACATCGATGGTCAGTCGATGATATCCAAGCCGTGCGCGACAAACTGATCGAGACCTGCCCCGACATCAGCTTCAGTGAAGAACTGAGGCTCTGGGCGCCCGGCCCCATCGATCAGATCGAAGCGGCCATGTCGGAGGCCTGGTGCAACTGTTGCGACGAGGAGTTCCTCCATGAGGAAGATGGGGTCGAGATCGAATTGGCCAGCTACCCAGCTATTGTCTACTCCAATTGCTTCGGACGTCAAAGCCCGGATCCAATCCCCCTGGCCGACATGATCCACGGAATGGAAATCGGGAAACCCGGTGTCGAGGATCGTCGGTGGAGTCTGGTTCGATTGCCTGTCGAAAACTACTCGCCCAATTCCTATGTCAAGGCCAGCGGTCTGATTTCCTGTGAAGGAACCATCATCTACACGGGCGACGATATGTTTTATCCCTACTGGGGAGCCCATGTCCACTGCTCTTCATGCGACAACTACTGCGAAGCAGCCATTGCCAGGGCAGAAGCAAGGATTGCCGATTGGGGATCATGTGATTGGATCATCCGAATCAGTACAACTTTTGCTGACTGTTGTACGCCAAATGAATGAGATCGAGATTCTTCCTTGCGCACGACGGCTGGAGGCCCGCAAAGGTGGACACACGATTATCTTCATTTGCCACAATGAGCGGGCGGCTTCCTACAAGAAACGAGTCGAGCCAGAGACGTGCGCTCAATGTTCTGTGCGTGATGGCTCCACGACCGTAGAGATGCGAACTGTGAACCCACCAACAACTCACGCTCGACCCCGCCTCCTTGATGATGGAGTCATTGCTTTTCCAAAGCGAGGTTGGGAACCGCCGCCGGTACCTGATGGATACCAACGCAAATCTCAGAATCTGCAAAGCCCGGATGCATGGGTCTTCATCCCCATTCTCCCTGTCTGTGATCAACGAATACGCAACATCACTTACTCAGCCTGCGGCGCAGCTCAGATTACTTATCAGTGTAAGCAACATGGCGAGATTCAAGGTCAACGCTGTCAGAGCTGCCGGGAGATTGACTCATGACATGCAAAGACTGCCTACAGCATCCTGCCACGATATCTCAACCCACGGCAGAATCAGGCCCCAGGCCAAACGGTCCTGGCTGGGTCGTTTACTCCGGCGGGAGCCACGAGAACCATCTCGCCATGATGCGGTTCACCTTGCCTCCAGGGTATGGGCGCGTAACCTTTCACGATGATGGTTCGATTGAATACCAGAGGGGACCAGATGACTGGGAGCCACCCCGGCCGATTGATGGATACGTGCTGGATGGCGAGAACTCATGGCTCTTCCGCCCGGTCTGGACACCATGCGCGTTGCGGATGCATTCAACCGTTCTCCATGAGAGCTGCCAATGCATCGATGTGATCGCCTTCTGTATGAGGTCACAGAAGATGGTTACAAGCGAGAAGTGCGACTCCTGTGAGCAGCGCGTCCCTGTTGAATAGGCCCTAAAAGAAATCCCCGTTGTTTGGCGTAAAATCTACCGATTCGCCTATAGTATGTGTGTATCGAGCAGGCAAATCTCTTCTCCGGCGGTGAGATGGATGATCAATTTCGCGATCTACCTATCGACCAACTCACTGAACCCTGGGTTCTTCTGAGGCCGGTTCTTCGAGATTCCGTCGTGTATCTGGAGATGCGCGACTCGATTGAGGCCAAAGGATTCCTCAATTCAATTGCTGCTCGCCCGAGCCCCCGGCGGCTTGAATCGTACGAAGTCATTGATGGCATGTGGCGCTGGACGTGCGCCAAGGAATTGGGATTGCCAAGTATCCCGACCATCATCAAGCACGGCATCAGTGATGATGATGTGCTTGCGCTACAGATTCAGGCAAACGCTATTCGGCCGGATACGAAGCCTTGCGAGTTTGCCAAACAACTGCAGCGCATCCAGAAAACCAAGTCGGATATGACCTTGGCAGAACTGGCGGTGATGGTCAGCAAGAGCCCGCAGTGGATCCAGCATCAATTGGGGTTACTGAAACTTGATCCGCGGACTCAGAAGGCGATTGACCGTGGTGAGATTTGCTTGAGCAATGGTTACATGCTGAGCAAGCTGCCAACCCGTTTCCGAGGGGATTATGTCCAACGTGCCAAGACAATGCCGTCAAAGGACTTCAAGGCATTAGTCGCAGCGTTCATTAAGCAATATCGCGAAGCGGTGCGACAGGGACGGTTGGATGCAATCTTCACTGAGGAATTTCAGCCACAAGCGTATTTGCGTCCGGTGAAAGCGGTTGAAGCTGAAGTTCAACGCCCATGCGAAGGACCGCTGATTCTTTCGGCGGAAGGCTGCCAGACACCGTTAGACGGTTGGATGGCGGCGTTGAAGTGGGCAATGCATCTTGATGAAAACAGCGTGAGAGAGCAAGAGGAAGCCGTTCGAGGGAGAGCCCGTAAACGCTGGTCGCAAAGAGGAGGTGTGTGAATGAAGTGATGTCTGTCTGAGAGTGCTCTGTCCTGTTTCTTCTGTCTGATTTCAAATGAGGTTCACAACACATGAGTAACGAATTGGTCCCGGTCGATCTGTCACAACTTCCTTCGACACAGCTTGGTTCGGACGATGCCTTTGCCGATCTGGCCAAGGGCGGCGATTTCTTGGCACGGTTGCAGCTCTATTCGAAGGGCTCTGCTGTGGATCAGCAGTTGATTGCACCTGGTCATTGGGGGATTCCTGAGTCTGCTGAAGACATCACCGATCTGGGTGAGTCAATTGACGTCCTGCCGTTGGCACGCCGGCCGAAGGCTTTGGACATGAATGACCGGGATGCTGTGATCGCGGCCTACGATATGGAGTCCGATGAGTTCAAGCGGATCATGGCTGCCGCTCAAGGGAAGGACAGCGGCTGCATGTATGGTCCGAGCTTCCTGGTTATCGAGCGGTCGACCGGTCGCTTCTTGGAGTACTTCTGCGGGACGAAGTCGACGCGGAGCGAGGCGAAGAAGATTTACCCCTTCCTCCCGCTGACGCCGGGCGACATTGAAGCCCGCGGTCTTGATGGTGTGGACCCGCATGGTCCCCTGCCGGTCACGTTGCGGGTCAAGTATATCAAGAAGAAGTTCTCCTGGCATGCTCCGGTGGTCATCAAGTGCTCTACGCCGTTCCAGCAGCTCCCGATGCCTGCTGTGATCGTCAAGCAGGTTCAGGACTTCATCAACCCGAAGGAGCCGACCGTCGAGAAAGTCGACGAGAAAGATGCCGGAAAACGGCGGGCTCGCTGAAAAGGCGCCAACCGTTTGGGCGTTGTTTCGGAGATACTAAGATGTTACCCGAATCGATTCTGACCGAGGGTCGATTCTGACCGAGGGAACTTGGGGTAGGTGTGCCTCGGCCTCAACCGTTCAGGTGAAGGGGACCCCAAGGGGTAACTCTATCTCTAACCCGATGAGGAGCCTATGGAAACTGCGAAGAAGCTTCTGAAGAACAAGTGGACCTACGTCATCCTGCTGGCCGCAGTGGCACTGGCGAGTGGTGGTGTCTATGCGGACCAGGTGACGCAGATGATCCTTCAGTTGATCGGCGGAGGAAGCCCCTAGTCGAGTTACGGTGTAGGCTAGGGCCCGGTACACGCCTGCCAGTGGGGAAGTGGCCGGATGATTATGGCGAAAGGCCCGGAGACCAAACCGTCGTCAGGGCTGATTAGGAACTGGCAACCCGGATGTCTGGACGCAGGCATGTTGCTTAGCCGCGGCTGAGTGATGCAGGGTGGACTGCTGTTCTGTTTGGTCCACCTTGTCCGGTCTCATCCCGTGCGAGCCGGTAGCGGCCATTCTGCTGCTATCGGCTCGCTGTCTTTTGAGGCAGTGTCATGCCGACTGATGCAATTCTTATCCAACAACCGGCGATCGATTTCAGCACGTTCATTGGACTGAGCCACCAGATGTTGGGCTACAGTCCCGCGGCGGCTGCCGATGCGAGTCATCGAAGCTTGAATGAGGCTGAACGTTTTCTGAGTTGCCTGGCGGCAATGAAGGATCCTCATGCGTCCGTTGCATTGTCACCCCGCCTACTAACGCATGTGTCTTTCAGTGTTCTGATTGCGGCTGATGAACGCGATATGCAAGACATCTTGGAATGTTGTGCCGGGATGCCATTTGTGATCGCGGATACGCTTTCACGCCCCATTCAGATAGCTGTGGTCACGGGCACACTCGCTCAATGGCGTGATGCTGTGCTATCTGGCTGTCAACAAGACATGGAACTCAATGTGCGCACTCTGTTCAACAAGGTGCTCAGTCTCTTTGAAGCTGTGAATCTGAACGTCTGGTCGGATTGTGTTCGTCGACCGGCCTCGGACACGGTCACATTCCTGCTGGAGGATCATCGATGAAAGATCCGAGCAAGGTGCGCCGTTCTGTCGCTAAGGCGATTAGTTGGGAGACGCTTTCGTTTGGGTCACGCTCGGGATTACGTTTCTGTTCACTGCAGACATTGCGGTCAGTATCGGACTTTCGGTTGCTTGCGTCTTGGTGAAGACCGTCCTCTTCATTTTGCACGAACGCCTGTGGCATCAAATCTCATGGGGAAAGCATGTCTGATCCAAAGATACTCGACGTCAAACTGATCCATGAGACCCGTGGCGGAACTCTGGTGAGGAGTCCGGCACGTATCCAGTTTGCTGATGGTCGAATCTGGTTCCTGAAATCCCCCTTCGCCCTGAAGGACGAAATTAAGGCGATGCGAGGTAGTCGCTGGCACGGCTTCGAAGAAACGAATCCGCGCAAGATATGGTCCGTCCTCGACTGCTTTAGGAATCAGTTTCAGCTCGGCTACTTGATGGGCAAGGATGTCTACGAGTGGTTTGATCGACCGCTTGTTCAGCATGAGTATGCGCGTCCCTTGATGCTCAATCAGCGAGCGATGTCCGATCATGGGCTCACGTACCATTATCAGATTTGGGGTGCGGAGATGGGTCTCGGTAAGACCCTGTCTGCTCAAGAAGTGATCGAACAGTCTGTCGCTGATCACTGGTACTGGGTTGGTCCTAAACGGAGCCTTCAAAACATTGATCGTGAATTCAGGAGGTGGGAGTTCGATGAGACGGCGGCCACAGTGGAGTTCATGACTTACGAACGTTTGGTTCGGATCATGGACGAATGGCAGCCAGGCAACCCGCTTCCCCAAGGCGTGATCTTTGATGAATCCTCGCGTTTGAAGCACTGGGAAAGTCAACGATCGAAAGCCGCCCAATTACTGGCTGATCGAATCCGAGGGGCTTATGGCTTCGATGGGTACGTCATCGAAATGTCAGGCACCCCGTCGCCAAAGAAGCCGACCGACTGGTGGAGTCAATGTGAGATTGCTTGGCCAGGTTTTCTTCGTGAAGGCAGCGCAAAGGCCTTGGAGCGGCGTCTTGCGTTCATGGTCCAGAAGAGCTTTGACTCGGGAACCTTCTGGAATCGGATCGGTTGGCGCGACGACGAGCACAAGTGTGACACCTGCGGAGAATACGATACAGCACCGTGCCATCAACGTGACAGTTTCATGGAAGAAGACGGGGATGATGACTATCACCCGTTCAAGCCGTCAAAGAATGAAGTGGCGTTCATGTATGAACGTCTCAAAGGCTTAGTGCTGATTCAACACAAGAAGGATTGCTTGGACTTGCCAGAGAAGCGTTACCGCCAGGTGATCTGTAAGCCGACGTCGTCCGTTCTTCGTGTGGCCAAGGCAATTGCCGACTCGGCGCCAAATGCCATGACGGCAATGACGCTTCTTCGTGAGTTGTCGGATGGGTTCCAGTACCGCGAAGAACCGGATGGGATGACTAAGTGCAATCACTGTCCTGCGGCGTGCGGGGAAGTGGATGAGTGGGTTCATCCTGAGGGACGCGTGTACAAAGCGATCGACATGCTTGATGAGGAGCTGGTTGCAAAGCTCGAGAAGCGCAAGGCTCCTTGCCCGGTTTGTGGCGGCTCCGGTGAGCGGCCGAAGACAAAGCGGGTTGCTCGTGAGATTCCTTGCCCAAAGGATCGAGCGCTCCGCGATTTGTTGGAAGAGAACGAAGAGACCGGGCGCATCGTGATCTTCGCCGGCTTCACAGGCTCCCTTGAACGGGTCATACGGATCTGTCGTGAGGAGCAATGGCATGTGGTTCGTTGTGACGGTAAGCAGTTCGAAGTGATTGCCCCGGATGGAAGCCGACTTACCGACGCAAAGCCACTAGACTTTTGGGCTGATCGGGCAGCCAATCTACGAGTTGCCTTCGTTGCTCACCCAGAATCAGGTGGAATGAGCTTCACTCTTGTTGAAGCTCGTATGGAAGTCTTCTGGTCCAACAGTTTCAAGCCGGAATTTCGCATCCAGTCGGAAGCACGAGTGCATCGTCCCGGCATGGATGAGAATCGCGGTTGCACCATCGTCGATTTGATACACCTACCCACCGACGAGCGCGTGCTGGAGATCATCCGAGAGAACCGGAAGCTCGAATTGATGACGATGGGTGAGGTGGTTCAGAACATCAACTGGGCGAAACAACCATGAGATTGAAATTCAGCATCCATCTATCGCCCTCACTTCGTGCTGTGATTCGTGGGAGCCCTCAACAGTTGAAGGATGCGCTGATCGGGTGTCTTCGTCAAGGTGACGGGTGGCATCCTGATTGTCAAGAGCGTGATCCAACCATTCATGTCGATGGTCGAAGCGTGCGGTTTACCGTGCTACAAGGTGGCCGCGACACCGAGACGCTGGGTGATGCAATTCACCGGGCATTACTCGTGTGTTTCGATCCATTCATCAAGTCGGATTCGGAAGTCGAGGTTGAGGCTATTTGATTGGAGGCTCTTATGAAAGTTCTGAAGAAGGTGGCTTTGTGGACCCTCGCTATTGCGTTTGCAATCAGTGCGATCGGGATCGGCATGGTTGCCCCAACCATGTTGCAGCGGGTTGAGTCGGTATGTAATCCTGTTTCGTTAAGCGTGCAGACCATTCCGGTTGGAGTTGCCTGTGAGACTCCAGTGATCGAGCAGGTCTACGCGAACACGGCTATGGTGTCTTATGGCGGCGGTCACGGGTCAGGTGTGGTGTTTTCCCGTAATGGGGTCACCTTCATTTGGACAGCGGCGCATGTGGTCAACAAACACATGCGGCCGGACGGTACTTTCCCAGAATTCACTATCACTCAAAATAGTCGCGCTGGAGTTGCAAGAGTCCTGCGAGCTGGCGATGAGAAGATTGACGCTGATTGTGCATTGCTGGAGCTGGTCGAAGGGGGTCTCCATGGGACGGCTCATTTCTATCGAGCTTTCAATCAGATCCGGGTCGGGCAAGAGGTGATTCATTGCGGTTATCCTTATGAACCACAGAATGGGCCGTTTCTTTCGATTGGTACTATCGCGGGGGTGCATCGGCTTTTGAAAGTGCGTTACAAGTTGAAGCCGTTCTTCACTGATTCGGTTTCGATCAATGCGTACCCCGGCTGTTCCGGTGGCCCATTAGCCGATGCCGAAACGGGCGGGATTATTGGTCTCCACATCATTAGCCGTGCCCCTGGTTTCAAGTTCATTGTCCCAACACGCGAAATCTTTGAGTGGGCGAAGAAGCACGATTGTCTGTGGGCGTTTGATCGCAAGGTGCTGTTGCCGGCCAGTCGTGTCCCTTGGCGAGGGGATCTCTTGAATCGCCAAATCGAAGAGCAAGACACAAGTGACGTGGATGCACGCTGGGGAGGCTCCTGATGATATCAACTGAGACTGCTGCTGCATTGAAGGCGGATATCGCTGCCGGCCAGATGAAACAACGAGAGATCGCGGCCAAGTATGGGGTGAGCCGCTCTCTGGTGTCAGATATTGCGTGTGAGCGCAGTCACAAAAGTGTTCCTTGGCCGGGAGGATACCAGAAAAAACTCGCCGAGTATGACCCCACCGATGAACGGGTCAAAGCATTGGAGGCTGAAGTAGCTCATCTTCGTGATGAGCGGAACCGCGAGCGCCGGCGGGCTGTGGCCAATGCCAAGACACAAGGTTTGTTCACGGCAATGGTCGACGAGCTGGATGATCGAATCAAGCCGGTTCGACCGCTTCCACCAGCTAATCACATTATGAGGAAGGGCCGAATCGAGGAGCATGCATGCCTTCATCTGAGTGATGGTCATCATGATCAAATCGTGACGCTTGAGGAGAGTGGTGGGCTTGAGCACTACGATTTCCCGATTTCATGCTGTCGTGCCGAGCGTCTCATCGAGACGACGCTGCAATGGACTCAGCAGATTCTCGGGAACAATTTCTTCTTTCCGGTACTCAATGTTCTGAGTTACGGGGACCATACAAGCGGTGAGATTCATGGGCATGCATCTCGGAGCTACTTCCGCAAGATGATGCGCAACTGCCTAGCGACAGGGCAGCTACATGCCTTGATGTATCGGGATCTGGCTGCCCACTTCGGGCAAGTGAACGTGGTCTACGTCCCCGGCAACCATGGACGCCGGTCCAAGAGGAAGGACTATCATGGAGCCCATGACAATTGGGACTACTTGATTGCTGAAATCGCTCGTCTTCACTGCCAGGATATCGAGAACGTCAGCTTCCTGATCCCGAATTCCTTTTCGGTCAATCTCGACATCAACGGCGTCGGGTTCGCTATCTCCCATGGAGACGATGTGCGCTCGAATCTGGGAATTCCCTGGTATGGGCTGCAACGGAGGCAGAAGCGTCTTCAAGCTCTTGCACCGCTCCAGAATGGCCCCCGCATCAAGTACTTCTGTGTCGGTCACTTTCATCAGAAGGGATGCGTCGGCGAGCTGGACGGCGAGATGATCATGAACGGCCCTTGGCTGGCAACAGACTCGTTCGCTTATGAAGGTCTTGCCAGCTACACCGAACCGTTCCAGTGGCTGCATGGCGTCAATCCGAAGTACGGAATCTCGTGGCGCATGGATGTCAAATTGAAGGACCCGGATCGAGAGGCGAGGGGTCCCCAGCGATACCAGATCGAATTGGAGTAGACCATGTGCGAGAAGACTGCCACCGAGAAGCTGTTGGATGGCCCCATGTTGGAAGAAAGTGGAGAAGAGGAGTCAACCAACAGACCGCAAGCACGCAGTGCTCGTGCCTATTTGGAGTCGTTGCAGGAAGAATGACTCATCCCTGTGGCGTAGCTCAGCCGGTAGAGCGCCGGATTGTTAATCCGTAGGTCGCAGGTTCGAACCCTGCCGCCACAGCTTGGAGGATAACGATGGACGATGCAGAACGTGAGATTCAAGCACAGATTCAACTGGCCTTACTGAAAAAGGTACAAGCCGACCAGGCTGAAGCTGAATTACGACAGGCAACTGCTGCTTGTATCTGTCGCCAGGCTCAGCTTGCATATGAGCAACAGCAGCAGGGGTTTGTTGAGCAGATTCAACAATCCCAAACCATGAATCGAGTGCAACGTCAGTTAGGTCGACCAAGTCAGTTTCTGGATACCTGGGTCTTTTTTGATGACGACAGAAAACAGTGGACATGTGTCTATAGTGGCGTTGCTGCTTTCGGTGATTCGCCGGAGATGGCATGTGACAACTTTGATCACTTGTGGATGTACGGCAAATGAAACGGCTGGAACAGTACGATGTCTACGAGCTACCAGTTCAAGACATTCTTTATGACTCCAGCTTCAATTGCCGCGGAGCATTTACTGCTCAATCCGTGAAGGATCTGGCAGACTCCATCGAGCAGAGCGGGTTACAGTTCCCGGTCGTCGTGCAGCCATACCAAGGCTCGCATCCATGGCGCCTGCTTGCCGGCCACCGACGATTCCGAGCGTGTACGCTCTTCCTCAAATGGGAGACCATTCCCGCTTCCGTTCGGTACGATCTGACTGAGCACCAGGCGCGCATCCTCAATCTCACTGAGAATCTGGAGCGCAAAGACCTGAACATGCTGGAAGAGGCCTTGGCGCTGCGGAGTCTGTACCCGGATGGTATCTCGTTACGTCAAGCGGCTCGGGAGCTGAAACGTCCTACACGGTGGATCCATATTCGGCGACGTTTACTTGAGTTGCCGGAGTCCATTCAAAAGAAGGCAGCAGCTGGACTCCTCTCTGCGGTGAATCTCGAAGCCATTCTCAAGCTGGAAAGCCCGGTAGAACAGCGTAAGGCGGCAAACGCCATCGCCAAAGTAAAGGCGAAAGGGAAGACGCGGCATCTCCCACATCGACGAAAATTTCAGGCACGTAGGTCGAAAGAGCAGATCAGCCAGATGATCATGCGTCTGATGGATCTCGGCGTAGAAGAACTGGCAACACGGCTCCTTGCTTGGGTGGCCGGTTACGTCACGGATAAGGACATCGAAGCAGACATCGAAGAGTACGCTCAAATTCACACCTTGAACCCACGTCCATGCCCCTTACCGCATAAACACCGTAGGAAGCAGAGCTATGCCCGCGCAAATAGACGTATCACAACAGAAAAAGGGCGTTCGATTCCTGGTGGAGACCAGTGATGGGGTCATCTACGAATTCATCAACTCCATACCCGAGCACAGCGTTGTTTATGTCCGAACAACGGATCGTCGCCTTGCGGCTGACGTCTTCGCCCAGCTTTCAGTGATTGAAGAAGCCAAACCCATGCGAATGCAGTTTCAAGACTGTGCGATGGAAACACAGCCCGTCGTCAGTGTCACCATCTATGGAGATGGCTGGCGCTATCAGGCTTGCTAGCCGCTGTAGCTCAACCGGCAGAGCAGCTGATTTGTAATCAGCAGGTTGTAGGTTCGATTCCTATCGGCGGCTCTTTTGGAGCAGTGTATGAAGCAGATCCCTGAACCTACTGACAAGCAGATTGAGCGCTTCTGGTCCAAGGTGAATGTTGCCGGGCCAGATGATTGCTGGGAATGGTTGGGATGCCGACAGAGCAAAGGGTACGGACGGATTGGAATAGGCTGTGAGAGTTTCCTTGCTCATCGTGTATCCTTCTTCCTGAAGACCAGACAGCAGCCTGGATCTCTTATCGTTTGCCATTCTTGTGACAACCCGGCTTGCTGCAATCCTCGTCATCTGTTTCTGGGTACGGCAGCCGACAATTCTCGGGATATGGTGAGCAAGGGCCGACAGAACAAAGCATGCGGCGAGAATGCTAGTCGGGCCATTCTAACTGAGCAAGATGTCAGAGCAATCCGACGATCACATGCGACCTATCGTGAGTTGGCACGGAGGCATTCTGTATCAGCCAGCACAATCAAGAGCGCCGCACAAGGCACAAATTGGAGGCATGTGCGTACTCCGACGGTACGCCGCCAGCTTACTGCACAACAGGTGTGTCAAATCCGTCGAGCATCTGAGGTTGGTGTATCTGGTCGTGAATTGGCAAGACGCCATGGTGTCTCTGAGTCGACCATCAGCATGATTGTAAACCGAAGAACGTGGAAGAATGTCGCGTAAGAACTGCTTGTACCTTGATTCGGAAACTTGTGGGCTGCATTCAATGCCTGTTCTCTTCCAGTTTGCGGAGGGGGATGGGCCCATTGTGCTTTATGACATTTGGAAAGAGCCAATTCGAAAAACTCTTGCCCTAATTGAAAGCTGGTGTAATTACACCATCATCGGTTTCAACCTGGCCTTTGACCATTTTATGGTAGCCAAGCTCTACACGATCTTCCGCCTTTGTAACCCGGATTGGATCCCACAAGAGCATATTCCTGAGATCGCGATGAAGGAGCCGGAGGGGCGGGATGGCCCCTGCGTGAAGCCGGCCAGCGCTCTTGATCTGATGCTTCACAGTCGAAAGGGTCCGTATCAAGCCTTGATGGCTCGCGATGATGTTCGCATCCGCAAGGTGCCCACTGCCTTGGCCTATGCCCTGGCGGAAGAGCTAGAGAAGCGGGTCGAGATCGATGGCATCTTCTTCGCACGGAAGGCAGATCCCGAGGCACCTCGTTGGCATGTCTATGACCGTGAGCGTGACGGTGCGATCGATCCCGACTTCAAGGATGTCGTACTCAGGTTCGCTCCGGCCGGCGGCCTGAAGTTCCTGGCCGAGTACGCCATGGGATACGCGCCTAAGTACCACTACGAGGATGTTGAGCCGCCACGAGCATGGTATCCGAAGGAGCTGGGCTACGCTCCCTTTGCTATGGCTATCTCTGAGCCACCAAAGTGGGAAGTCTGGGGCTATGACAAGAAGAAGCAGGAGCCCAAGCTGGAGGGTCACACTTGGCCGGCACAGATTCAGCTCTTCATTGATCACTGGGGTACCAACAAGCCCGCGAGGGAGTACGCACGGGACGACATCGTCTACACCCGTGCCTTGGACGAACACTTCAAATACCCTGAGCCGGGTGACAACGACTCTATTCTGGCCACTATGGTTCCTGTGATTCGCTGGCGTGGCTTTCGCATTGACAAAGGCGGGATGCAGGATTTGCGTGCGAAGGCCAAAGCCATTGTTGATGCCAGCCCCATCAACACAAACAAGCCTTCTGAGGTGCGTCAGTACCTTAGCGAAGTCATGGATGACACCGAGGTGCTCACCATCGAAGAGACTACCAAGAAAGCGAAGTTGCAGGCGATCCGTGACTGGGAGGTTGAAACAGATGAAGAGTGTACCAAGTGCTTTGGCGAAGGGTGTTTGCGCTGCAACGGGGGCGTGTTGAGAGCCGGTAGGCATCCCGCTGCCTTGCGAGCGGAAGAAGTTCTCAACATCAAGATCGCTGCCAAAGAGGTGGAGCTGTACAACAAGCTCCTCTTGGCCGGACGCTTCCACGCAAGCTTCGTGGTGGTTGGGACGAAATCAAGTCGCATGTCCGGCGACGGTGGCCTGAACGCCCAAGGCATCAAGGCGACAAAGGATGTTCGTCGCTGCTTTCCACTTGCATGGCCTGGTTACATGCTTTGTGGCGGTGACTTCGATTCATTCGAGGTGACCTTGGCCGATGCCGTCTACAACGATCCTCATTTGCGTGCCGGGCTCGTGAAGAAGATCCCGTGCCCATTCTGCCAGGATGCATCATGCGGTGAGTGTGACGAGAACGGCATGGTGCGTCAAAAGCTTCACGGGCTGTTCGGCATGTCACTGTACCCGGGCCACACCTATGCCGAAGTCTTGGCATCCTCTGGGACACAGGATGATATGTACTACCAGGGTAAACGTGGTGTCTTTGGGATGATCTATGGTGGAACGTGGGAGACCCTTGTGCGGAACATCGGCGTCTCGGAAGAGATCGCCAAAGCCGCCATGGAGAATTTCAACTCGGCATATCCCGGAGTAGCCACCGCACGCCAGAAGACGTTTGATGCTTTCTGCTCTATGAGGCAGCCAGGCGGCGTAGGAACACAAGTCATCTGGCATGAACCGGCCGACTATATTCAGTCATTCCTCGGTTTTCAGCGTTACTTCACCCTGGAGAACCGCATCTGCCGAGCCATGTTCGAGCTGGCCCAGAAGCCGCCCAAGGGATGGCGTAACCATCCCGTGAAGGTATGGCGACGGAACCGCGTACAGACGGCCGGCGGCGCAGCTGCTAGTGCGCTCTATGGGGCCGCCTTCGGCCTCCAGGCTGCCAACATGCGAGCTGCCGCCAATCACGAGATCCAGTCACCTGGCGGCGAGATCACCAAAGCCGTCCAACGTACCATCTGGGATCTCCAACCGGTCGGTGTCCATGAGTTGATGGTAGCCCCGATGAACGTCCACGACGAATTGATGACAGTCACGCACTCTGATTACGTGCCTCGCGTCACAGAAGAAGTGCGCACAACCGTTGAAAGCTTCCGGCCCCAGGTGCCTTTGATTGGCATGACGTGGTTCGAAGAGATGGACAGTTGGGCCGGAAAGAAGAGCGGTGCGGACCCTGTGAAGATCCGAGCCCCGGAGATGATTTGATGTACGTCTGGAAAAAGAAGAACCTCGGTTTCATTGCCCACCCCAAGACTGCCTCGATTGCTACAAAGCGCACGCTGGAAAGCTTGGGTGCCACAGAACTGGGTGGTCACCATGAGCAGTTGCCAGAATGGTGCAGACCAATCCTCGAGTCTGGCGGCATCATCATGTCGACTGTCCGCAATCCATTCGACCTGATGGTGTCATGGTACTTCCACTACCAGCGTAAGCTCGGCGGCCAGGTGCGTTCATTCAAGGACTGGATCACCCTCTTCTTTCAAAACCCGAACGATTACGTCCGTTTGGGATCCTTTCGTGGGTTGCAATGGACCAATCGAATTCTTCGATTTGAAAACCTGCAAGCAGACTTCGATGCAGTCCTTGCAGAGATTGGTGTTGAGCCCACCGTCATTGAACAGTGGAACGTCTCGCATCTCCGTGAAGGACGTCCCTATCGTGAGTTCTACGATGATGAAACGCGTGAACTGGTGGCGTCCCAGTTTTGGCAAGAGTTGGCTGATTTGGATTACTGCTTCTGAAAGGGCAGCCATGCTTTTGCGTTATGAGGTTGAAACCAAGAATCCAGACACCGGTCTGTGGCAACTGACGCTCTCGATCCGTCCCAAGTATCGGTTCACTCGTCACGTCCAGAAACATTGCTTCCTGTGCTTCGCCTGGACCACGCGCCGTTGGGTCATCACAAACGAGACGGATGCGGCACAAGAAGCAAGACATCGAGCGCTCTTCCACGCACGGCGATTCCAACGGTCTCGCGAGACTCGCGTGTGGGTACGTTACCAAAAGCCAGGTTGTGATCATCTGGTTTGGAAGAATGGACAGTTTCTATGGGATTGATACGACGAGCCAAGCATGGACCCGAATGGCACATTCAGAAAGACGTAATCGCTTTTCTACAGGCCCGGGGATGGCTGGTTGAAGTGATGCACGGGAACGCCTTCCAGAAAGGCATTCCTGATTTATGGGTTCACCACCCCAAGTGGGGCGGCCGGTGGATCGATTGCAAGAACCCTGAGAGCTACAGCTTCACCAAAGCTCAACGTCGGAAGTGGCCCATCTGGGATCATTTTGGCGTCGGCATCTGGATTCTCACCGCCGCCACGCAGGAAGAGTACGACAAGCTCTTCGCTCTGCCGAATTGGCGTGATTACTGGAAGGACTCCTGGGATCTGCCGACTGTTGACGACATCGATGTCATGCTTGAGGAGTTGAATCGTGAGGCTACAGAGGAAACCTAATCGCTGGTCCTGTTCAGTGGCGGCATTCGCCATGGCGATCGGGATACCGGTGCAACAACTCATCGACGAGATCGGGCATAACGGCGGCGAGATTGCGTTCCCGAAGTTGGCGGAACCGATGCAACGGCGTGGGTTCCATCCGCAGGAATTGATTCACGCTGCATGGCAGCACGGGTTTGCTTGCACACCTGTGGAAGTGGCGCCTGTCATTCGCGCAAGCAGGGGAGCTGACAGAGTACGTGTCTGGTTTGAAGACAACTGGGCTCGCTTCACTTGGTTCATCGAGAACACATTCGGTGTACTCGAAGGCCGTGGGCTGCGTTGTCATCATGCGGTCCACTACCGGTACGGGGACATCTTCGATCCAGACGGCGAGACCTATCAATACTCGCGAGAAAGGTGCGAGGCCGACAAGTTCTATGGCAATCGACTTTGGGTTTTCACAAGAAACGACATCAAATGAACCGACACAACCCAATTTCCAAGCAAGCAGTTCGCTGCGGGATTCAACCCTGTTCGCGCAAAGAGAACGACGCGCTGTACGTGCGCGTTCGTCAAGGTGACCCTGATGCCAAGAGGCGGATGATCGAAGGGAACATGGCTCTTGTCATTGTTTTAATGGCTGCTTATTTGCACGAGCACCCGTACATAGATTTTCTACGCGACGATCTGATCAGTGAGGGCTTCTTAGCTTTGACCAAAGCGGTGAATCAACTGGCGCTAGCCGATGTCATCGAAGAACCTAATCCAACAGGCTTCCTGCGAGAGAGCATCTATTGCAGCATCAATGACCATGCAAGAGAGGAAAACACGATTCCCGTTCCCGCAAGGACACAAAGACATAGCGATACGTGTATTCCCCCATATGTTGTCTCAATAGACACTGTCGATCCACCTCTTACTGACCCTTTTCAAGTGGTCTTCTTGTTAGAAAAAATTGAGGGGTGTTGTGAGGATCCACTGGACCAACAGATCATCTCTCTCCGGCTCCAAGGATATCGGGATCACGAAATTGGCGAACGTCTTCAGTGTTCTCAACAACACGTCTCCCACCTACGAAAACGACTCTATGAGCGTTTCCAAGAGGCCGCATGAGAAAATATCGTTTTGTGCCAACCAAAAGCACCCTTTTTCAGAGACACATAGATACAAGCCAACTGCATGTTTCGAAACGAGGGTACCCATGGCACGACGTGAATTCCTACAACTGGCAAAGACGTTCAATCCTGAGAAATCGAACATCGCCGGCTGGTTCCTGAGTGAGAAGCTCGACGGGACCAGATGCTTCTGGGACGGCGGCCTCTCCCGCGGGCTCCCTACGGTCGAAGTCCCCTGGGCGTCGGTCACGGATCCCAAGACGGGCGGCCGGAAGGCCAAGATCAAGCCCACGGCTACAGGCCTCTGGAGCCGCTATGGGAACCCGATCATTGCTCCTGACTGGTTCCTGGACGATCTGCCGCCCTGCTTCTTAGACGGCGAGCTGTGGGCTGGACGGGGCCGTTTCCAGACGTGCCGGTCGATCTGTGCGGGAGACAGTCCCGATCCGCGGTTCGATCAGATCACGTATGCCGTCTACTCATCGCCGCATCCTGAACGTCTGTTTGCAGACGGAGAAATCAAGAACACCAACTTCCACTGTGCCGTGAGCTACAAAGAGTTCATGTCATGGGCGCGGCGGCGGATCGCTGTGCGGCCTGGGTTTGACCTGGTAGAACGTGGCTCCACCTTTGCAGGCGAGCTGAAGTTTCTCCAACAGTGTGTACACGGGGAGTTTGTTCGGGTCCATGAGCAGATCATGCTCCCGCACACAGAGGTTGGCGCCCGGCAGGCTCTGGAAAGCTTCCTCGACGAAGTCCTGAGTCACGGTGGAGAAGGCGTCATCGTTCGAAGTCCCACGGCAACGTGGACACCGAAGCGTGTCAGTACCCTGCTCAAGTACAAGCCGTTCCTGGACGCTGAGGCCACGATCACAGGCTTCACTTCCGGCCGGAAAACGGACAAAGGTTCAAAGCACCTTGGCAAGATTGGTGCGCTGATCACCGACTTCCGCGGCAAGCGGCTCGAGCTGTCTGGGCTTACGGATGCCGAGCGAGAGTTCACCACAGATGCCATGAAGCTACATGCGACCAGGCATCCAGGCGTCGACATGCCGAGTGAGTTTCAGGGGAAGCATTTCCGCGTGGGTGAGACGGTGAGCTTTCGGTTTCGCGAATTAACGGACAGTGGGGTGCCAAAAGAGGCACGGTACTTCAGAAAGAGAGACATCGAATAACTCGGCTTCGCGGGACATGGCTGGGTTCGTTTCAACCTGGCAGCACTCATCCGGTCTAAGCCGGGCAAGATGTGACACGGCGTAGTGAGGCTGATTTAGAAAGGAGATTGCCTATGTAAACACACCCACACTCACTCTCACTGTAACAAACTTTCTACCGTGAACCTTCCTGTTTCTACTTTCTATTGGAGAAAACATGCAAACCTGTGTTGTGACCCTTGAATCGGCTGCGAATTCGCCGTACTCGCAATCCAAGTACATCAGCGAGCCCCGCCGCGATCGTGAGCTGCCGAAGGACCATGAGACCCGCTGTTGGCGTATGCGAATGCATGTCAACGAAGCGGGCAACGTAATCATTCCGCCCATGGCGCTCAAAAACTGTCTCTCAGAGGCGGCAAAGTTCCTTGGGCTTCAAATCCCCGGCAAGGGGAAGGCGACCTACACCAAGCACTTTGAGGCCGGTGTCATGGTTACCGAACCCATTGACCTCGGAATCAAGGCCTCCGATGTACCGGGTGAATGGCTCTTCGTGCCAAGCAACGGCCAGCGTGGTGGCGGAAGCCGTGTTGAGAAGTGCTTCCCCAAAATCGACAAGTGGGCCGGTACGATCACCTTCTACATCCTTGATGACACAGTGACTCGTGAAATCTTCGAGAAGGTGCTTACTGAAGCCGGCCAGTTCATTGGCCTCGGTCGCTTTCGGCCGCGAAACAACGGCTACTACGGTCGCTTCCGCCCGGTGAAGTTCGAGTGGGCGGAAGGGACCACCGCAGAGGCTGCGTGAGGCGGGACTCATCATGTCCGGTCAAGTCAAGTTTGGTCCGGTCAAGTTGTATCTTGTCAACGCAAGGTTACCTCTCACCCAGGTGAGAGGCAACCACTCCCGGCTCCTTTGGGAGCCTGGAGTGGTTGAACCCAGCCCGTCATGTCGTGTTAAGTCCGTGCTTGTTGTGTCTTGTCGGGTCTCATTGTGTCCCGTCACACTGTGGCAACGCAAGGTTACCTCTCATTGAGAGGCAACCACTCCCGGCTCCTTGGGAGCCTGGAGTGATTGAAACTGGTCCGGTCATATCGGGTCATATCGTGTCTTGTCGCGTCGTATCATACCCAGTTTCGTCTTGTCATATTCGGTTGGATCTTAGCAACGCAAGGTTACCTCTCACCCAGGTGAGAGGCAACCACTCCCAGCTCCTCTAGGAGCCTGGAGTGGTTGAAACAGGGCTCGTCAGGTCTTGTTAGGTCTTGTCAGGTCAAGGCGTGTCTGGTCAGGTCAAATCTCATTGGGTCGCGTCTGGTCACGTCAACGCAAGGTTACCTCTCATTAAGAGGCAACCACTCCCGATTTCTCTGGGAGTCTGGAGTGGTTGAAACAAAACTACAACGATTACTCATCCATGGTGCATTTGGTCAAGTTAAGTCCGACCTTGTCGCATTGAATCTAGTTGTGTCCGGTCGAATCGAATCCAAACAACGCAAGGTTACCTCTCGTTGAGAGGCAACCACTCCCAGTTCCTCTGGGAGTCTGGAGTGGTTGAAACAAGGCTTATCCCGGTTTGTTATGTCTTCGCTCGTCAAATCAGAGTGCGTCTAATCGGATCGAATCCCATCGCGTCAACGCAAGGTTCACATGAAACACGGCATTCCTACCACCTATCACAACATCCAATTCCGCAGTCGAGCAGAGGCACGTTGGGCAGCGCTCTTTGATCTGCTCGGCTGGGAATGGAGATATGAGGAACTCGACCTCCATTACTACATCCCCGATTTCATCATCAATCAATGCCTCTTGGCAGAAGTAAAAGGCGATGCCTACAGCATCGAAAAGCTTCAACCCTATGTCGCCAAGATCCAATGCTCTGGCTGGGATAAGCCATGGGTCTTACTTGGAACATCCTGGAAGATTCAGCTTGGTACACAGCTTGAACTTCCAGAGAACGCTGAAGCCTTGTGGGCGGAGGCCTGTAATCGAACTCAATGGAAAAGCCCTTGTAAAGCGCCACGCATCACTAAACAGGACGTCGGATTTGATCTCAGCCTATTCCATAAACCTAAGGCATTTAGTGGGCGTCAGATCGCAGAACAGACATTTGCTCTTCCAGAAATAGTCCGCCCGCCTGAACCTGCCAAATCACCCGTAACCCAAGTAACTCGTCTTCAGCTACCAGGATTCTAACAATGATCACCAAGGGCGTACCAGCACTGCCACGACCTGACAGCATCTGCGTCTTGCTGCCCGACGCACTGGAAGTTGTACGTGGCCACCATGATTATCATCGCATCTCCAGGAAGGTTGCTCTCGCGCTGATTGCCGCCGGTATCTCGTTTGAAGGTGGACGATGCAAGATCGCCTCTTCGATCGAGTGGCCTACCAGAAAGGGCACCCGTGAGATTCTGACGCCTGTTGATGACCTCTCTGTCTGCCTACCGCCCGGCTTCGAGCAGTGCCAACTGTCGGTGATCCGCGGCGGTGAGACTGAACTCCTCCCCATCTCGAAGCGGGTGGCGGCTGAGCTGATTGCAGCCGGTACGGGGTACCAGGGATGAGACTACTCAGCACTCGAATCAAACGCAACGCTCCCTGCCCCTGTGGCAGCGGCAAGAAGATCAAGCACTGCTGCATCCAGCAAATCAAAGAGCTGCAGCAGGCCGCAAATGCCGGCATCAGCCCGGTCACCGTGGAAGCCGCCCGCATCCTGCAAGAAAAGGTGAAACATACCGTTCCTTTGGATGCCGGCCGAGTGACTCCACTCACCGTCAAAGTCCTTCAACGAACCTTCGGAGTATCTGAATGAGCCTAGAGCGAGTACAAACCAACATCGGTGACCATGTCGCCCAATTCATGCGGCAGCGCTGGCACGACGGGCCGCAGCAATTTCACATTCGTGAGCTGCATGACTGGATCTTCCAACGAACACAGATTGCCCCTGCCTCGCCAGATCGCATCCTACGTCAACTGCGTTTGGACGGTGTGTGTGACTACAAGGTCGTCGATCGACAAGAGTCACTCTACGAGGTGACCGGGCTTGATACGCCCCCTCGCCAAGCAGAAGCGCGGCAAGCGGTCTTGTGTCACCGGCGTGGCGGTGAATCCCTCCAGAAGATGCCTGTTCGTCTCACACGAAGCGGTGGTCGCCTGCACGTCAACATTCCCGCCCATATCACCTGTCTTTCCGGCGACGTTCTGGAGATCCAATGAGCGACATCGCGATCACGATCCAGGAGATTCAGGAGATCGATCCGCACCCGAATGCGGACCGATTGGAGATCGCCAAGATCCTCGGGACGCAGGTTGTCGTGCCCAAAGACACCCACCGGCCTGGAGAGAAGGTCGCCTACTTCCCGCCCGATATGCTGTTGCCGCCGGACGTCTCTGCTCGGCTCGGGGTACAGCAATATCTCAAGCATGCCTTGTGGGAAGGCGAAAAGACTCAGTGTCGGGTGGCAGCCTGCCGGCTGCGAGGTGTCCCGTCGTACGGATTTGTCGTCAACATTGATGGTTGGGACGTGACTCAACTGTATGGCGCAAAGAAGTATGAGCCGCCAGAGATCCCTGGCGACTCAATACCAGAGCACCCGCTCTTCCACCGCTACACCAGCATCCAACACTACTGGCGGTATCCTGAGGCCATTCCCGAGGGGACGCCGGTCCGCATCACCGAGAAGATCCACGGCACGAATAGTCGCATCGGCCTCATCGACGGAGAATGGGTCGCTGGTAGCCATCGAATCCAGTTGAAGCAGCATGATGCCCGCGGCAGGGTGTGCCGTTACTGGAAGCCGCTCGAAGATGATCAGCTTCGGGATCTCATTCGCATGCTGAGCGCAGGCGGGGAGCCGGTGGTCGTGTTCGGTGAAATCTTCGGACCAGGCATCCAAGACATGGACTACGGCGGGCTCGGCTACCGCATCTTCGACATCAGTATCGGTGGCGAGTACCTCGACTGGGCGGAACTGGTTGATGAATGTCAAGAGATTCCCACCGTTCCTCTTTTCTACGAAGGCCCCTTCTCACCCGACCTGGTCGAAGAGTATACACACGGCCCGACCACGGTGACAACGACAGGTCAGATCCGCTGCAAGTTCAAGGGGCGAGAAGGCATCGTCATTACGCCATTGCAGGAGCAATGGAGCGACGTTCTGCAAGGACGCATGATTCTCAAGTCTGTTTCTGCTGATTACCTCGATCGAAAGGGAGCTACTGACAATGGCTAGATTCGCAACGAAACCACATGAAGACACCCCGATCCACGTCTCCATCGAGAACAGCGATGATGACGTTGACATCTTCCTGGAGTTGCCAGGGCGCCGAATCATGGTCGCCTACTTCTCTGGGAGCTGTGGTGTTTTGGTGACCACATCCCTGGATAACGAAGACCAGGAAACCTTGGAGGCGGCCGGTATTGCCGTCGAGGACGGTCAAATCAAGGTCCAATGAAGTACGTCCGCCTCGCCATTGTCGTTTTCATCCTCTGGCCTTATGCCTGTTCTCTGGCGCCCTGCGGTGGAGCCCGAGAGCAGGTATGGCTGGACGCTGTCATTGCTCACTTAGAACAGGTGGAATGCGACGACCCGGGAATGAAGCATGTGATCGACTACACCATCCGGCGGTACAACCGGATCGGTCGCTTTCGAGTCGCTGTGCTCCAACTTCCTGAGGGAACTGATGGATTGAACTATGTCTGGGTGCCGGGCGTCTGCATTGACGTTTCTGTTCTTGATAAGAGTACCACGTACGGGGCAGCAATTCTCGTGCATGAAGCAATGCACGACTATCCACCGCACTTTGGTCATTGGCACATTGATGACGGTCGTATCTGGGAGGCAGTGATTTGAAGTGAACCGGATCAACCTCTATGGTGGTCCGGGTGTCGGCAAAAGCACACTGGCTGCGCACCTCTTTGCGCATCTCAAGACCCAGGGCGTCAATATCGAATTGGTGCCAGAGCTGATCAAGGATTGGGTCTACGAAGGTCGGCGAATCACGGATGGCTGGCAGTACGTCCAAACCTTCTCCCGCCAGTTTGAGGTAGAACGCCTCTTTCTCTGTGGTGGCGTAGAACGAATTGTCACTGATTCACCGCTACTGCTTCAGTGCTTCTATGCAGATGCTTACGACAGCCCGGTGACCAACCAACTGATACAGATTGCTCTTGCTTTTGAGCGGGCATACCCATCGATCAATTTCCTCATTCAGCGAAGCGTACCGTACCAGCAACATGGACGATATCACACCGTCGAAGAGGCGCATCGTATTGATCAGGCACTTCCCGTCTTCCTTCAACGGTGTGCTGTTGACTATCGCCTAATTGATCCAACCAACTGGAGAATCGATGAGAACGCCAACGTATTTGAGTTACTCATCCCTGGCCCTATTCGAGAAGGACCAGGATGAATTCTACCTCCGATATCTCTCAGAAAACCGACCCGGCCGACTGCCACAAACGGCTCCGATGTGCGTGGGCAGTGCTTTTGACGCCTATGTCAAGGCGGAACTGCACGCTGCTCTCTTTGGAGCCGGTTCGAATCCCAAGTATGAGTTTGAGGCGATCTTCGAGGATCAAGTCGACGAGCCGAACCGCGACTTCGCCCGGGAAGCCGGCAAGTACTGCTTTGAGGCCTACAAGCTGACCAAGGCGTACGATGAGCTATGTGCTCTCTTGGCCAGCTCCATCGAGCCGCCGCGCTTCGAGTTCAAGGTGGACGGCACAATTGGTGGGGCCCCCTTTCTCGGTAAGCCCGACTGCCGCTTTGTTCTCGATCTGGGTGAGGGACGGATCAGTGTCGTCTTCGACTGGAAGGTGAAAGGATTCTGCTCCAAGTATTCCGCCAGCCCTGCTAAGGGTTATATGCTCTGCCGCGACGGGTATGGGGGCAAGCCGAGTCGATCCCACGGCAAAGCACACAAGCTGTTCATGCCGTGGCAGTACCGCGGTCTGAAGATCAACCGTGACTGGATGGAGAACTGCCAGGACGAGTACGCCGATCAGTGCTCCCTCTACAGTTGGCTTCTGGACGAACCAATCGGCGGCGAGACGGTGGTCTTCATCGATGAGCTGGTCTCCAAGCCAACTGGCAACGCCCTTGAAGGCCAGTACCCCTTGCTCCGGGTGGCCAACCACCGGGCACGCGTAAGCCCTGAGCATCAACAGGCGCTGTTGGGGCGGGTCGAGCGATGCTGGAGCGCTATCACTTCTGGCCATGTATTCCTCGACATGACTCGCGAGGAGTCCGACGCCCAAATCGAAACGCTGGAAGCCATGGCAATCGGACTCGCAACAGACGGATCTGCAGAAGAACAGTTCTTCAACGAGTGCGCACGGCCACAATTCAAGAGGTGAACCATGCCGCTCTGTTGGAAATGCAACACCCGTGTGCGTTTCGTGGCAGATGGTTGGATATGCCCTATCTGCGGCCAACATGGGAAACCAGATCAAATTGCATCATCCTGGAAGCAGGGTGCTGTATTGAATGCCCCCTATATCGAGAGAGGAAAGAATGCCAATCCACCAAGAAGCACTTGAACGTGTCCGCTCTGCCAAGATTCGAGGTGAGAAGGTCGCGGAGATCATGGCACGATTCGAAGGCGTCCTCGACGCTACGGGGGCAGCTGATTGCCTGCTCACCTTGGACTATCAGGGCAAAGACATGGACGTGCAACCTGGTGACCTGATTCCCGTTATCACAATCGGCCTGCGACAAGCGACCACCGAATGATCTACCTCGACAACGCTGCTAGCACACAATGCCTCGACACTGCTTGGGATGCCATGCAGGATGCTGCCCGTGAATACAGCAACATCCATCGCGGCCTGCATGCCTACGCAGTGAAGACAACCGATCGTTACGAAAGGGCCCGCCGACAGGTCGCCAGTTTCATTCAGGCAAAGCCGGAGGAAGTGATCTTCACAAGTGGGGCCACAGCGTCCCTCAACATGGTCGCCAGGAGTTGGGGTGACCGGCATGTTGGTCCAGGTGACGAGATCCTCGTCACCGCGATGGAACATCACAGCAACCTGATCCCCTGGCAGCAGCTCGCCAAGCGGACCGGTGCGAAGCTTTGCGTCTTACACCTGTTTCAGGCGGGTCGATTCAGCATTCCTCTGTCACAGGAAGCCATTGCAGCACAGATCCGACATGGCATTACCAAGATCATCGCCTTCCCTGCGGTCAGCAACGTGCTCGGATGTGTCAACCCGGTAGGCTTGATCACTACCTTGGCGCACCGCGCCGATGCTGTTGTCGTGGTCGATGCTGCCCAAAGCATCCCGCATATTCCACACCAGTGCAAGAACATCGATTTCCTAGCCTTCAGTGGTCACAAGATGCATGGGCCAACCGGCGTTGGAGTTCTCTACGTTCGCGAGGATCGCCTGGCAGAAATGGAACCTTGCATTTTTGGCGGCGGAATAGTGCAGGACGCCAGCATCCAGGACTATGTACCTGGCCACCGCAAGTTGGAAGCCGGTACCCCGCCCATTCTCCAAGCAATCGGTCTTGGAGCAGCCTGTGATTATTGGCAGCGTATTGGCTGCCACGCCATTCATCGGCATGTGAAGAGGCTCACTCGCTACGCCTACAACCGCCTACATGCCCACCAGCGTGTCACAATTCTCGGACCCGTTAACCCACGGTGTGCCATCCTCAGCTTCACGGTCGACGGAATCCACCCCCATGACTTAGCCCATGGACTTGCTGAGCACGAGATTGCAGTTCGTGCGGGTACCCATTGCGCCATCCCGCTACACAAGGCACTGGAGATCCCAGCTTCCACGCGAATCAGCCTGAGCTACTTCAATCAGGAAGACGAGATCGATCGATTCATGGAAGTCTTCAATCACATTCTCGCTGCTTGGTAGTCAACCAAGTGTTCCACAAGCCGGCTCATGGTTCTCCGTGAGGCGGCTTTTCGACTTTCTTGGGAGAGACCTATGACTCGTAACCCGAAGCAAGCCGGCTCGAACGTCTACGACTGCAAGCCGCAATCAGGCCCATGTCCGATTGGTTGCGGCGAATGTTTCTACAACCGGCTGGGCGCCTTCTATGTAGATCCGCAGGTTCCTCATATGCCGCCCCTGCCGGAAGGCGGCATCATGCGCGTCAACAGCGGTCACGACTCCAACATCGAGCGGGAGAAGGTGATCGCAGATACTGAGCAGTATGAGCATCGGTTCTTCAACACTTCGATTCCGAAATTTGACTTCCCGGCGCCGGTAGTGTTCACAGCAAACCCCCGTGAAGAGGAACACTGGCATCGGCCACCTACTCCCATCCCACCCAATCTGATGTTTGTTCGCTTGCGCACATCAGGAACCAATCTTCGCTTGGTACGCAAAGCAGCTTCTGCATGGACGTTTTTTGGTGTGCCAATCGTGCTGACGTTCATGGCGTACTACACCGGGGAACCAACAGTCTATCCGCACGTTACGGAAAACATCGAGGGGCCGGCATACACCTGGAAACAACGACACATCAACAGCTACTGGTGCCCGACGCCGGCTTTCATGGGGTACGCCCTAGCGCTTGTGCGTGACACCGCGGCTGTCATTCCTCGATTGGTCACGATGTGCGGCTCGCTCGGGTCTGGGTACTGCAAAGACTGTGGCAACTGTGAAACCTACTACTGGCAAACCCTGAAGCGAATGAGAGGTGAGTGATGCGTACTTTCGACGACTACCAAGAGGCTGCCGCACGAACTCGCGTGTATCCAGAAGGTGCAGTCATCCTTTACCCCGCCCTCGGCCTAGCAGGCGAGGCTGGCGAGGTGGCTGAGAAAGTTGCCGACGCAGCACCCGAAGCAGCACCCTCGACACTGCGGCTTGCGGGGCATGCGGGGCAAGTTGCCAACCAGGTGAAGAAGATCATCCGTGATGATGACTGCGAAGTAACTCCTGAGCGGCTCACCAAGATTGCCAAAGAGCTAGGTGGCGTCATGTGGTACGTGGCGGCCCTCTGCACGGATCTTGGACTCAACCTTGGCGATGTCTGCCGTGCCAATGCGGAAGATTTGGCACGGCGCCAGAACGTCGGAACCCTGCAAGGGGATGGAGACAATCGATGAGTTATGACTTCACGTACGACATCTTCACGTCTCCTGACCGTCGACAAATGCTGCGCGAAGACGAGCGAGCTGTCAGGGAGAGACTCCAGACTTGTACGCATCAACATGGCACCTATGTCGTCCAAGGTGTAAAGCGATGCCGTAGCTGCGGAGAGAGGCTGTGATGCAACGACTCTACTGCGGCGATTGCCTCGACATCTTACCGAGGTTGGATGATGACATCCAATGCATCTTCGCGGATCCGCCGGACAACATCGGCCTAGGCTATGGAACGTACAAGGATTCCATCCCAGATGAGGAGTACATCGAGCTGCTCGAAGACTGGACGCGCTGTTTCGTGGAAACGGCATGGACGGTCTGGATCAGCTTCAATGTCAAATGGACTCTTGATCTGAGTGCCATCGTGAAGCAGCTCCGCCGGGAATCACCCGAGCTGGAATGGAAACCTTGCGTCCAGACATTCACCTTCGGTCAATGTCGCCAGACGGATCTTGGAAACAATCACCGGCCACTTTGGCGGCTTCGTTGGAAGAATGCCCCGCTTTACCCGGATCAAATTCGCGTCCCATCTTGGCGCCAGCTGAACGGCGACAAGCGGGCGGACACGCGGGGCCGGGTTCCCGCGGACACGTTTGACTTCCCCCGAGTGACCGGCAACTCCAAGCAGCGCCGTCGGTGGCATCCGACACAGCTCCACGAAGGGCTCGTGGAGCGGTGTATCAAACTGTCCACTCGTGAGGGTGATACCGTTTGTGATCCTTTTGCTGGCACGGGGACCACGTTGAGGGTGTGTAAACGCCTGAACCGTCCCTGCATCACGATGGATCTTGATGCTGACTACTGTCAGAAAATCGCAAAAGAACATGAATTGGGCGAGTTTGAGCCAACCGTTTGGACCCAATTCGGAGATTCTAAGATGAAGCCACAAGACTGCAACAGGAACAAGAGGTGACCAAATGAACCTTTCCGAGATCCTCCGCCGTCACCGAGTGGATCCACAGTTTGACGCCGAAATGCACGCACTGGTTGAACAAGGTCAACGCCCGTCAGCCGCCCTGCGTGACAAACTCCGAACCAGCTACGCTGCGTGCTTGGCTGAGATCCTTGAGATCCTGTCACAACCCTTTGCTCACTACTACTCGAACTACTATCGCGAGGCTGCCAATGTCTGATCCTCCTGAAGTCCGTCCCACGTCGGCTGCTGATTTCTTGGGCAACCCCATCGAAGTCGGCGACACCGTCGTCTATCCAGTCCGGCGAGGTTCGTCGATGTGGCTCAAAAAGATCGCGGTCGAGTCGATCCAAGATGGGTCACAAGGCCCCGTGGTGCTTGGACGCAATGACAACGGTCGGACGATTCGACTTCATGAACTCAAGCGCTGCGTCGTTGTGAAAGGGAAGTGATGCCGCTCTACGACTACAAGTGCAATGGTTGCGGAGAGACAACGGAAGTGATGCACGGTATCCATGCAGCCCAGCCTCGAAAGTGTCCGAGCTGTGGCAAGATGCGACTGGTTCGCATGCTACCAAGCAAACCGCCAACTCTTCACATGCGTTACTCACTCATGCACCCGCGACACATGCGCGGACAACGTCGCTAGATTGTGCTGGCGGGCCGATTTGGGGATTCCGGCCCGCCAGCTGAGGGAAATATGAATTTCAAGCGAAGACAGAAGACAGGCCGCTCGGCAAAAGTCTACAAGGAATGGTACGACGAAACCAAGCAGTACCGCATTACCTGGCGCAGCGAAGTAGCCGGAGTTGCGACGACACCAGCCTACCACGCTTGTGTTCTATGCCAGCGGCCTGACGGCAGGGAATACTGGGACTTCGCCGAATGTCGCCGGCCTTACCGCACTCTCAACGCTGCTCAAAAGGCGTGCGAAGCAAACCAGAAACTCTGGCTGCGATTTCTCGAAACAGGGCAAGTGCCGCCCGGCGGCCACCCGAGCTGGGTGATCAAACAAGCAGGCCCCCTATGGAAAAGCCCGTCCGTCCGTACAAAAACATCAGCGAATTCCGGTACCAGCTCCACTGGTGCGGGGCGCCAGAAGACCTCCAATGGCCCTGCCTCAAGTGTCGAGGCCGCGGATGCCCCGACTGTGAAGGCACCGGCAACGGGACGCGCGAAGCGGTCCTCGCGGAGTACCGCAAGGCGATCGCCCTCTACGAGATCGAAAAGCAAAGGTGGAACGAACTCGAAGCGGCGCGGAGGTCGGCGCTCAAGAAACTGACCACGAAAGAGATCGAAGCCCTCAGAGAATTGGGAATTTGAACATGCCCACCCGTGATGAAGTTCTCGCCGCCATCAACACAGAGCGCGTCCCGGGCGCAGAGAAGGACGTCGAAGACTGGCTTGTCTACATTCGCGGCTACTACAACGACTTGGTTCAGATCGCCGCCCATGTGCCGCAAGGGCAAGGCTCCCTGGACGTGTTTCGCAAGCTGGCTGCCCTTTGCACTGCCTGCCTGGAATTCCATGGCGGCTGGGAACGCAAGCTCGACGGGACCTTTCGTCAATTCTACCCCGGCCCTCTCAGTCGTGATCTAGTGTATGCCCTTGCTGGGGCCGAGCGTAATTATCAAAACGTGCTCCCCAGCACTCGAACGGATGGTCGCGCCCATTCGGTCAACGGCTACATCGTCATGTTCGGCGACTACCTGACTCAGGCCTTCAACGCCTGGACACGCAATGCCGGCGATCAGGCGGCCTTGCAGGTGCTCGGCAAGCTGCTGGGCATCGGGATCCACTGCATGGAGGACCACGGGGCTCCGCCGCGAGTCTGTCCGTACTGCGGTCATTGGCCGTGCGGCTGCGGAGGATGAATCACCCGGCTGAAAAGCGATGCGCCCAGTGCGGCCGAAAGAAGGGCATACTGGTCGGTCGAAGACGGATCAAACTCACCATCGTCCGCGGTCGGCTACTCTGTCAACTCTGTCAAGCAAGGAACAACCATGCCTGAACTGTATCTGACGTCAATCGTCCGTGTCTACGACTTCAACGGCGACTTCTGGGCTGAAGTCCGAGAGTACTCGGATGCCTGGATTGAGTGCTTCATGGACGAAGAGTTCGCGTACGGTCGCCCCTTTGAGTCGGAGAATCCTGTATGAAAGCACTTTGTTGATGAATAAGACCTGGTTCGAGAAACTTCAAAACTGGTACTGGAAACTCATTCCATACGACTGGAGACCAGAACGAATCTGGTACCGCCTGAAGTGCTTCTTCTGGCACCGTTACACCACCGTAAAGCCACGTTACCTCGGTCACACTTGGTGTGATAAAAGGAACTTGATACCTCACATGATGTTCGAGCTGCTCTGTCAGTTCGTTGAGCGAGAATGCTCACCAGGTCACATAGAGTGGTACGGCGAATATGGACACAAGATCACCGTCGAGTGTACAGAAAAGTATGTCATAGATGAGATGAAGGATCTCATTGCCTGGTGGCATCAAGTCTGGAACAAGGAAGTTGAAGAAGTAGAAGACATGCTCTGGACTGAAGCTCTTCGGCACTCACCAATCTCCGATTTTGTTCCCTTATCGGATCATCTGGTGGAATGGAAGCCTCAATTTGCCAATGATCACGATGAGGAAGTCTACCGCTGTTGTGTGATGGCGTGCAACAAGCTTGAGCGCATCATGAACAAAGCGCTTGAAGAACGCCTTCATCGCCTGGTCAACATCATTCCTTATATGTGGACTTAGTATGAAGCCTTACGTCTCCATCGACATTGAAACCACGGGGTTGGATCCCGATACATGCCAGATCCTGGAGATTGGTGCAGTCATCGATGACTGGACGACACCTGTCGACGAACTACCGGTCTTCCATTGCTACATCGACAATGGTGAGATTGTTGGCCAGCCGTATGCCCTCGCGATGAACACAAACATCCTCCGAGCGATCGCCGAGAGGAAGGGAAAACATGTTGCTGTAGTAGCCTCTTGTTTGTGGAATTGGCTGTGTGCGAATGGTCTCCAACAAGGGCCCGACACGTTCGCCGGCAAGAACTTTGCCAAGTTCGATCTGCAGTTCCTCAAGTACTTGCCAGGATGGGACCGACTGGAAATTTGTCATCGGTCCATCGACCCGGGGATGCTCTTCTGGAACCCGGCGATCGACAACGGAGTCCCCAGTACTGAAGTCTGCATGGAGCGTGCCGGTCTAACCGGGCCGGTCGCCCACACCGCGGTCGAGGATGCCAAGACCGTTGTGGAGCTGATCCGCATTGGGACACAACGACTTGACACCATCGTTGATCAACTAGCCGAGCAAGGCTATTGCCTGGAGCTGTATTCCACTGGAGCCAAGTACTCTGCTCGGTTCATGCCTGTTGGCGCCGAAAGACGCGACGAATGTGAATCAACTCTTCCCACAATGTGGAATGACTTTGTCCACGGGGATACAGTCATCGAAACCGTCCGCGCTGCCGCCTTAGAAGTAAGGATCAGATGATCGTCTACATGCTCAAGAACAAGCGCACGGGGCAGTGGTATGCACATGGCAACTGGGTGAAGCAAGAGAAGGCATCCATCTGGACAACCAAACAGGGTCCGACCTCCGCTAAGAGCTGCTTCACCTTACCCAACGACCATCTCGAAATCGTCCCTTTCCTACTTTTCCCGTTGGAGAAACCATATGAAGATCGTTGCATTACCTGATCTCCCGATTGTCGACGTAGCCCGCAAGTTTGCGAAGCTTCGAGGTATCATCTCCATACTCATTGACGACCCCGACGTCGAAAGGTTGCTTCAACTGCACCTGACCGAGGTCAGTCAACAGTACGTGGTTGTGGCCGATGCCCTGGTCGCCGCGGAAGAGACCGCCGTGGAAGTGCCTGATGACGATCTCACCGCCTTTCAACAACTGGAGGAGACCCTGCGTGCAACGCTTGCGGAGATCATCGTCTCGCGTGGTGAGGAGGAGCTGCGGCAGGGGCAAGTGAGGAAGATCAAAGGACTTCACGCATTGAAGAAGCGGCTGGACGCCGTGAAAGCGGAACAAGGAGAGGAACAGTAGTAATGGGAGTATGTGGCTGCTGTGACATCACCTGGCAACGGAAGATCATCGACAAAGACGGCAATGCATGGCTGTTTGGGATCTACCCAGGCTGTGACGACTGCTGCGGGCCGGCAGGGGTGGGCATTCAGAAATTGTCACCTCAAGACTGGCATCTATGGGATGTAGAGAGGATTCCAGACTTCAATGTAAGTGACTGTGGAACCGCTTTCATCAACGTGGTGTCCTCGACAGTAGTTCGTCAACATCTGGAGAAACACCTCATTGGCTTTTCTCCAGAGAACGGGACGATTGACGCAACGGATGCCGACCTCCTATCTGAAGAAGCATTTCGCAATATACAACAAGTTGTCATTGACACCGTCAAAAAAGAGAGAGCCTTTTCTCCATGATCACAGCATCCGATGGCACCTACGACTGGATTCGTGTGACTGTGACACATGATGGTCTCGATCTGGCATACCAGGTTACCGGCCTTACTGTCCAGGGATCTGATTTCATTGACGATCCTGGCGCCCGTGATTGGCCTGATGATGACATCCGTGAAGTCGTTGCTCAATGGCTGGATGTCACAGGTGGACAAGACGAAATTCAACTGGATTGGGTTTAACCATGGCTCGAGCCCACTACATCTACCTTGTCCGCTTGAAGGCATCAGGCCGGCTGCTGGGCGCCTTCACAGTCAAGCATGAAGCCCATACCTGGGCTGAACTTTCCGAACACCTACTGGATGCCCTGCAGCTCTCCTCCATGCGGGATGGAATCAATGAGAAAACCGAAACTCCCCGTGACTGGTGACGAGATTCCGAAGCACCATAAACGAGCGGCCAAGAAGAAGAAGAAGACGTTCGGGATCGAGTATTGGAGTCGCTGGTTCAAGAGATGGGTCTCGTGGAAATGGTACCCCACCGAACAACAGCGCGACCAGGCTCTTGCCGATCTGATCACGCACACCCATACCCTCCTTCGAGGAAAACGTCAGTTTCGAAAGGTTGACCGACAATGACCATGGCCGCAATGACTCTTGAAGAAGCAAGGGAAATTCTTGAAGCGAACCTCGACAAGGGAATCTCATGCCCTTGCTGCACTCAATATGCGAGGCGCTATCGCCGCAAGCTCAATGCTGGTTTGGCTCGGTTCCTGATCTACCTTTATCGGCAATTCCAGAAACAACCACAACTGGAATGGTTCAACATTCGACAAGCGAAGGAAGGGGCGGACTTTGGTGTCAGTATCAGTGGTGAGTTCTGCAAACTCCAATGCTGGGGTTTGATTGAACCCCGGCCAAAAGACTCCGGCTATTGGAGGCTAACAGACCTTGGGAGAGCTTTCGTTGAAAAACGAACGACTGTGAAGTCGCATATTGTTGTCTTCAACAATACGCTGGAAGGCTTTCATGGTTGTGACATCCTGATTACTGATGCACTGGCATCAAAGTTTGACTATGACGAACTGATGGCAGAATAACACAGGATAAGACATGACTGAACTGCTAACAGGACCAGCAATTTTCCCGGAGAAGAGGCATGAGCGTCCTCACCAAGGAAGAACGACCCGCCGTTGAATGGGTCTACCGACAGGTTGAAGAAGCCAAGAAGCGAGGCTGCCACCTTGCGTGCGACTGTCCAGCTTGTCGACTACCTAGCAAAGCAGAAAGAAGCATCGCTGTGCAATTGGCGATGGCGTCCATTTGTCGACCTTCCGTGATTCTGACTTCTGTGATTTGACACTTCAACTCTGAGAATAATGATGCTGCCACCTATCTGGGTTCTCGTCGCTCTAACCTCTATCGCTGTGTTGTTGAGTCTCTGTGCCCTGATTCAAGGTCGAAGACGCCGGCCGAGCAAGAATGCTGCAGAGGTCGAGGAAGAGACTCCCAATGATACGCAAGTCGACAAGGAAGCCGAGGCGGCCGTGCTGTCCGCCTCCCTTCGCACAATTGAGTTACGAAGGATGCAGCGCGATATTCGCACCCAATCGGACGGTACCTATGCCATCTACTTGAAGGGTCGCGTGCTCAATCGAGACACTCACCATGAGGCTATTGCCCTCTGGCAGAGCATGCCTGAAGAAGAGCGACTACCATGGAAACCTGTGTCAAAACCCAAACGGAAACCACAACGCAAATCACAGTCCCAACCTGCCACCTCTCCTCAACCTAGGGCGTATTCCGGCGGCCGAGCCGTTCAGGCTTGCGACCCTGTGACCGGCAAGGTAGTGAGATTCTTCCCCTCTCTAGCAGCCACCAGAAGGGCTGGTTATCCCAGTGTCTCTTACGCTATTGCCAACGACAAAGAGTACTATGGATTCCGCTGGCGTAACGTGGACACCAACCCGGTTTCTCAAGTCGATCAACCTAAACCGATTGTGACCAACCCGGTTTCTCAAGTCGATCAACCTAAACCGGTTGTGACCAAATCCACTTCTTGGACCAATCAACCCCGACCTGTTGAAGGCTGTGATCCAGTCACTGGCCGCATTGTCAAACGATTCCCCAGTATCAAAGCGGCCCGCCTCGCCGGTTATACAAATATCCGTTGGGCTCTTCAATCAGGGCATCTGTGTAAAAAACTCTACTGGCGTGACGCCAAACAAAGCAAGCAACCCGAAGAGTCATCTGAGACGGAGAAACCATCTGAGAATCAAGAACAGCCAACGATTAAGGGTAACAAGGTGGCCGTTGGCGGGTCGCGGCTAAGGGGCGGCCCAATTGAGAGAAGATTCAGTAGTATCAGAGCAGCTGCTCGGGCATTCGGCATGCCCTACACACGCTTCTACCAAACACTGGACACAGCCTATATCATAGGCGGCCTCTACTGGCGGCGACTTGACGAACGCCCCGATGACCGGAACCAGCACGAACAATTCGATGACCGAAACTGGCTTCTATCTTCCTGCCCTTCAATGAGCTTCAAGCATGACTTAGCCCACTGTTATGATGAGACCACTGAACTTGACGAGATGATGGCAGCCTGGTCAGAGTTGGTTGGTAATGAACCAGCTCGTGTTGCTCAAGTCATTGCAGCAATTAACGAGAAAACCGATCGCGGAGAAAATCCAAGGCTAGCAACCATTCTGGCAGCTCGATATGGAGAAAGAAGCTGTGTATTAGGTAATCGGTTACGTCATTACCGCAATCGAATCCATAGGGGTCGTCGCTTCGTGCGCAGCAACGATCCCGTGCCCTACTGGCAATTGGAAGTAGTCACTGCACTCCAGGCGGCAACCCATTGAGCGACCCATGGGATTCGAAGGACACAATCGCGGAAAGAAGTGGGTCCCCGGCGTCGGCTATGTGGCCCCGCCGACCAAACCCAAGAAGCCACGACCACCAAGCAAGTGTCATGGCTGCGGGAGTCCCAATGTGCGATATGCCGTGGTCATTAGCGTACGACCGATGAAGACAGCAGCCTACTGTGAGAAGTGTTTCGATGAAACTGATCTTCTGCCCGCATTGTGAAGACATCCGCAAGCTGCAACGAGAGACCACTCGATGTACGTGTGGCCGCAGCTACGGGCATTATTGCAAGGATTGGCTTCATGCCTGCTACGGCGGGGAAGCCGTGCCCCTTGGATTCGACAACACTTCGTTCAGTGAAGCATTGAGACAGCGACCGTTAGCCGGACTCGGCAAACGCTTTGAGGCGTTTGTCATCCCTCGACAATGTCCAACACTTCGCTATCTGGGAGTAAACATATGACACAGAAACGGGGCTGGGCGTGGCCCGATAACGCCGCCAAATCGCACTATTTCATCAATGGTCGATCCCTTTGTGGGAGGTGGATGTTTCTCGGCGAACCATTAGCAGAAGATCATCCTGGTGGGCTGCGTAACGACTGCAAAGCATGTACTCAGCGGCTCGCAAAACACCGAGCGAATCAAGGCGAAGAGGTAGTCACTCATCAAGAATCGGCGTGAACTCGAACTCATCCTCCGGCACAGAAGGAAAGAAAGCGGGTCCCATTTCGATCCACCCCTCGGCCATTGCCGCCAAGAACTTGTCGCTCTGCCGCACTTCATCAAGGTCGGCCGCGCACTTGATGACTCCATTCTCAGCAAGATCGACACCATACCGTGTTGCGCCGTCTTCTGTGTAGCTGACAAAGAGGAGTTCCTTCTCTCCCCATTCCGCCCTTTCATGAACCTGCCAACTGTCCTTGCGGGCAGTGGCAGGCGCAGACTGGGGCCAAGCCATCCAGGCCACGGTGCCACCGACCAGAAGAAGAACAACCACGACCACCACGGGCAACGGAATCACACGATCCAACATCAGAAACCCCTTATGCAAAGTACCCTCGAACTCTATCGGCGTTTTCACCGGGAGACCGGCGACCCGATCGCCGCCTCCAACCTCTGTCTCACCCACGCCATGCTCCAAAATCGGCACCAGGCGCACCAGCTCCTCGACGTGATGGAAGTCGCCCGTCGCCTGCAAGTCAGCGACCGAAAAATCTATGAACTGTGTCGTACGGGCAAGTTGGTACACTCCCGCATCGACGGTCAAATCCGCATCCATCCCAAAGACGTCGACCGCCTCATCCAACAATCTTCAACGGAGCCGCTGCGTGGTCGCCGCCTGTAAGGTGCTCAGTCGCCTTCTCCACGCCTTTACGGACGTGGTCCGACCGCTGGCTGACGTGCTGGTAAATCCTCTGGAGCATCTCCAGGCTCGCATGGCCCATGATCTCCGCGATCGTGATCAAGTCGACGCCGCGGATAATCGCATCGGTGGCAAACGTGTGGCGAATCGTATAAGGCGAGATATAGAAATCGACCTTGGCCCGTAGCCGGCGACAACGCTCCACCAAGGCATTCTTCCACCAGGGATTACCACGGGTATTGCGGAAGATCGGCCCCTCAGGGAACCTCTCCGCCTTTCTCGTGCAAATCTCGAAGGCCCGGTCGTTCAGGGGGACGGCTCGGGCCTTCTTGGTTTTCGCTGTGAACCCGGCCGGCAGATCCCAGCAACGATCCCGCCGGTTGAACTCGGCGGCGGTCAGCACGCGAGCCTCTTCCGGCCGGCAGCCGGTATGCCGAAGGATCTCGACGATGTCCCGGAAGGGCTCGTCCTTGATCAGTCCCAGGAACCGCTCGTACTGCTCGGGCCAGAGATAATTCTCCCGGCGGTTGGGCCGAGGCTTCTTCACCTTGCGGAGGGGGTTACGGTCCGTCAGCCCCTGCTCCTCGGCCCAGTTGAAAGCCCTTTGGACCGCGCGGGTTGCCCCGTGCCGGGTGCTCGGGCTGGTGGTCGCCGCCGGGTAGGCGCCATCGAGCCAGCGGGTGAGATGGAACGGCTTGAGTTTGGAGAGCTTCAACCTGGGAAGCAGTGATTTGCCGAAACCAAGCAGGAAAGTCTCATACCAGCGGTAGGTCTCCGGGGCATGGTTCCGTTCCGACCAGTCAAGGAACTGGTTGATTAGATCCGTGACCCGATTATCTGCAGTCAGCTCCACGCGGCCAGCCATCAATTTGTGATACTGGTCCCAAGCCTTCTTTTCGTCCGGGTCGAGCCGATGGTGGCGCCCGTCGATCTTCACGTACCAGCATCGGTGACTGGTTTTCCAGTAGGGTTTCGGTTGTCGCATGGGATGCTCCTCTCAGATTACCCTTCTTATCCAGTTTACCTTATTTGGGGAGACAAGGGGGTGACAAAGACGTGAATCCAAGAAAAGCACACAACGTAAGTCATTTCCGAAACAGGGCTTAGAAGAAGCGGCAGTCCACAGACGAGTTGCTGCCCGAGCAGGCATCCTAGCACTACTTCATTCCCGCTAAGTCCTTGAAAAGTAAGGGCTAGTAGTGGCTTACGTCAAGTGCTCCTCTGGAAATCTGTGTCAAATAGGTCCTATTCTTGACGAATTTTCAGGTGACAAACGGTGACAACGGTGACAAACGGTGACAACCAATATACCATGCCGCCCTTCGGAGTTCTTCCAAATTCGACCAGAATCCACCAACCAATTGCCAAGTGAAATTGAGATTTCACTATGATACCCGAATGTGTTCGCGTGGAAACGCTGCGAGTTGCTGTAAGCAGAATCGACACAGCCAAATCAGTCACACGTAGTAAGTCCGAATCAAACTCAGTTATCGGACATAGGTATTTTACCAATTTTAACTGGACAATCGGTTGCTTGTAATGTAAGCTTGTAATGGAGGCAGGATCAAATGGTACGGGCAGTGCGGGCAGCTCATCTGGAATTCACAATTCCATTCGACAGTGGTCCTCCCTGACCACCTCTCACCGCTTCTCCTTCATCACTTCTTACATCGAGGTACATCTAATGACAGTCTGCGCTGAGAGTCTGCAACAATACCAAGAGACAGGAGATCCTGAAGCCTTTCGCCAACTTCATGATCAGTTCAATCGCTGCGTTCGAAAGTTCCTCGCACGGTACGTCTGCCGTGAGGATCTTGATGACTGTTTGCAAAACTTCTGGCTTGCTGTGGCTAGAACCCCGGCAAAGTACGACCCAGAACGGCGCCCTATACAATCTTGGCTTCTTGGCATTGCCGCCCGGGAAGTGAAGAAATGGTATGATCACACAGCGGCGAAAAAGCGAGGTGGCCACGCAAAAAAACTATGCATTAATGGGGGGATTGTAGACCCCACCACTCGAGGTAACCCACCTGAATTGTATGAACTCTCCAACCAAATACAAGCAGCAATTGCCACTCTTTCTGATGTACAACAACTCTATGTGCGTGAGCACTTTTATCGTGGTTACTCGTATGCTGAAATTGCGGCCAATCATGGGATTGCGCTAGGTACCCTAAAATGGCATGCGCGCCGCGCCATCAAGCAACTTCAACGACAACTCGCACGACACTATAGTAAGGGATGGCCTCAGCAGCATCGACGCATCTGCGAGGACCTGCCTCGCGGACAAAGCGATAGGGTACAAGTGAAATACTAACAATCACGGCAAATCGAACCGCCCATTCACCCGCCTTGAGCGGGTTTCTTTTTGGATTTCTTCCAGATTTCTCCAACCGATCGGGTGGCATTTCGGAGATTCTAAGATGTTACCCGATTCATCTCTTGGAGAAATCACCCATGCAACGAGTCCCTCTGTACGAAGTTCAAGTCACCGCACGGGCCGGCGGTAGTTGGTTTGGCCAGTTCCTCAACAAACCAACTGTCGCCGATCTCCTTGAAGCAGTAGACCTAGACCTACACCAGCTTGCGAAAAACGTCAAAGGCGGTGACGAAGAAGATCACGAAATGTGTTGCCATCAGCAAGAGCGTTTACACATTGCAATGGAAATCCTGTCACAGGTTGGAGACGACGACGTCCAGAAGCCTGAGCACAGGGTGACGGTTGCCGGCATCCAAATTGGAGTCATCCGCACGAAGACCAGGGAGGTGTTCAAATGAGTAACGATTGGGACGACGACAATTTCGAAGTCGAATATGAATTCGAATTTGAACTTAATGACGACGACTGGGAAGACAACTGGGAAGACGACTGGGACACTGACCCCCTGGATGAAGTCTATGACGTCTTCGATGACGACTTCGATGACGACTGGGGCGACGACTGGGACGACGACTGGGACGGCGACTGGGACGATGAGGAGGAGGACGAGTATGACTTCTGATCTACCTCAAGAAGCAGTGGAACTCAACAGACTGATCCAACAGTTGCCCCTCGTTCATCGTCAACATCTCGAGCCAGTCATGGAACGTCTAGTAGGAACTCTTCGGCGAAGACGGCGGATCCTGGATCTGGTGCAGGAAGCGCTCAGCCAGCTGCGGCTTGACATGAAGTACCTGATGTTTGATCTGGAAGCGACTCGCCGTGAGCGGGATGAAGCACGCCGGAGGGCGGGGAAATGAGAGTACCGTGCGAGATATGCGGTCAATCAACCATCTACACCGGAACTAAGCGCTGTACCAACTGCTGGGAAGTGGAACATCGCTTGCCAGAATACCTGAAGAACGCTCGTGGACAAGCATTCGCTCGACAACACATGCCGCTCCTGGATGACTGGGTTGACGGCAAGCCGGACGCCTGGGACTACGAGGCAGTGTTGCACGAGAACGAGGTCACCGTCGAATGGCTCGGCGAATGGCTCGGCGGTTGGAGCTTCGGCTGGAAGCACGGTGGTATCTTAGTTGGCAACACAACCGAGACCATCGCCCGCAAGGCGGCCGCGCTTTTCATCAGTCTCTGGCTGCGCGGCGTCTCGGCCAGCTTCGCCGACAAACTGATGGATGGGTTCATTCTGTTCTTGGAAAGGCAAGCCGATGCCTGAAGCACTTCTGAAAGCGATCCTTGCCGCGCTAGAACAGCAGAATGAGCTGCTGGCGAAGATGATCGGGCGACAGCAGCAGGAACAATGGAAGAAGGCCAACCCGCAACTGTCCAAGCGGTGTGCCGGCGTGGTCAAAGCCCTCGGCCAGATGCAGCAGAGCCTTCTGGAGGAGGTCGCCGACACGGCGGAGGAAATGGACGACTGCGAGAACCCCTGGCTGGTTCACGACTTCATCGACAAGTTCGGCACACGCATGATGCATCTGAATGGGCTGATTCAAGTGTTCACCCAGCTAGGGAGTAGCGGCAATGCGTAACTTCTTCGACAACGTGGAGATCGGGTTCAGAGTACTGGAGAGAAGCGGCTTCGAGATCGACGGCAAGTACGCACGGCGACTGACGCCGATCTGACTTTCCCCCGGGGGACGGGATCCGGTTATGCACCACAGGAGAGAATAAATGCCAATCAAAATGAAGCGTGGGACCTACATTGGTGGTCGTCTGGAACTGCGGGGAAAGACAGCATTGCTCCTGGTCTCCGATGCTCCAGAGATTCTCGCTCAATTTGATGATGTGGCCACCGGGCTCGGGCACGGCTGGCACGCATTCCAATCAAATGAGTGGAGCATCGACGAGTCTGCTTGACATAACGCCACCAGCAACCTATACTTGAAATAGTATGAGTCAACACGTCCCGAGACAAATCTTCCTGACGCAACGGCAAGGGGTCAAGATCGTTCGCATGGTGTGGACGACGCAATCCACCCACGAAGAGACGGCAGCAGCATTTGACTTTGCTGTTGCTCAGGAATGGATGATGCATGTCTTTGACGTTGATGATGACACAGCATGGGAAGCCTGCCGTCAACGTCACAAAGAGATTGAAGCCTATGATTCCGATTCATGACTTCCAGATTGTCGACTTCGGTGTCTGCCAAGAGGCGACCATTGAACCCGTCATTTTCCAAATGGCGATCATAGGCGTCGGGACCGACGCCGAAAGCGCATTGGACGACCTGCACCACAAGCTCGGCGAGTTGGGCTGTTTCTTCACCGATGACCCCAGAGATCACTGCAACCTCTCCACAGATGAAGGCGACGGGGAGACCATGTACCGCGTCGGCCTTCGCTTTGACGTTATCAGTCGCGAAGCAAACACCTTGTTTCTGCAGCAGGTCGTCGACCGGCAGCTCCAGGTGCGGAGTGGTGAGATTGAAGGCATGGTGACACTTCTGGAAGACTGGCTCGAACGTGTTCATGACTTGGGTTTGATCGGCATCGACCAATGGGACACGTTGAACAGACGACTGAAGGGGCTTCCTGCATGAGTACCTACCAAGCCATCTATCAAACGTCATATAATGACATGCGAGCCAACTTGCAAGCTCTACGCGAGCAGGCACAAGCACAGTATGACGAGCGTGTTTACGCCGGACAGAAGAAACGTCAGCCCCAAGCTCGAACAATCTTCAATCCACTTCCTGAAGAAGTGGCGACCGAGATTCGAAATGACATTCTCAATAGTCCACTCGGCCAGGAAATCCTGCAATTAGATGCCGAGTTAGGAAATCTACAAATACGCCGTGAAAACTTGCTTGATGTACTGGCGCCTGAGGTGGAGTTCAAGCCAGATGGCTGCATGCACCGGCTGAAGATCGCCTCCTCCCACACTTACAGCAGTCAGGGATATGGCGCCAAGAAGTATGCGCGCGGCGAGCTGCTGCCGCTGGTCGATCGGCTGGAGGTACTCGGCTTTACAGCCCACGTCCGCACGGTCAACGAGCGCCACTCTGCCAGTCTATTCAGCGTTGATCACGCCGACTTCGAGCTATGGGCTGACTGCGAGCCATGGATGTTTGATGCCATGGTGCGGACCCTCAGTCTCACCGATGCAGTCGCCAGCATGAAACAGCGAGCCCTCAATCCACTGGTCTACAACCCGTTTCTACCGGGTTCTTGTCGTTTGTGATTTGACATTACGTTGCTAGCAACCTATAATTGATTAGGAGGCGAGCATGTACGAGATCACCTACAGCGACAAGTACGAAAGAGGCCTGGACATTGCCAAGATCGCCAAGCGGTTGCGTGCCGAGATCAAGGCCGCAGTCGCCGCCGATCAGCTACCGGCCTGCCGATACAGCGTCCGCATTGAGCGTTACTCCGGCGGCCAGTCCCTGAACATCATCATCCGCGACTACCCGCACCCCATCCACAATCGACGGTACTGGGAGCTGGAGCACGAAATCAACGATGCGCGGGGAACCGATCGATTCTGCCGGCTGATGATGGAGCAGGAGGAGACACCGCGTTTAATGCCGGAAGCGGCCGAACTGCTCAAGACGTTGGGACGGATGGCAGACCAGTGGAACTACGACGGCAGCGAGACGCACATCGACTTCGACAGCAGCCAACGGCACGCCGAGTGGCAGGAACTCCAAGCGGAGCTGGCAGCATGAAACTCCGAGAAGGCCAGAAATTTCGTGTCATCGGCTTTCCCCAAATCCCCGGCCTGGAATCAGGCCAGGAATACCGGGTCGCCTTCATCTCTTGGATGCGCGGGAATCCCTACTACGGTCTTCGTCGAAAGCACGGTCGGAAGACGGTCGCCAAACACTTTACCACCCTGATCGACTCTTGGCTTGACCGAGGCGGACTCCACCAACTTGTGAGGGCTTGATGCAGTACTTGATGATTCAAAACCCCGGCGTTGCCCCCGTTGAAGGCTACACCCTGCTCGGCATGTCGACCACGCGTGGTTGTGGCGTGGCCGGCACGAGCGGTCAATTCGGCTCCGGCGCGAAGCATGCGATCAACATACTGCTTCGTGCCGGGTTGAAGGTGTGCATCTACTGCGGCCGGACCCGCCTGGAATTCTTCACCAAAGACGAAACCGTCAATGACGGTCTCACCGAGAAGCGCGTGCGAAAGGTCATGTGTCAGATGGGTGGCACGTCGACCAAGCTACTCGACCTGGGCTGGTGCCTCGATTTCGGGTCGATTGACTGGACGGATCTCGGCATGGGATTGCGCGAATTCATCGCCAACGCCATCGATCGTACCATCCGCCAGGAAGGCGATTTCGTTGCCGCCAAGGATGCAGACCGGCTCACCGTCACCGTGGTCGACGAAAGCCGTCGTCGAGCGAAAGATGACTACACGCGAATCTTCATCGAATTGAGCCAGGAAGTGCAGCGCTACTATGGGGAGCTGCCTCGCCGGTTCCTGCACTTCTCCCATGACCCCTCGCAGGTTCACAAGTCGATCCTGCACAAGGCTGACCGTAACCTCGGCAATGGTCTGACGCCGATGGTGTACCGCTGTGGCGTCTTTGTGCGAGAGATCGCCGAAACCAAGGACCCGAGCCTCTTCGACTACAACTTCAGGCCGCACGAATTGGAGATCGACGAATCACGCAACAGCAGCGAGTACACGATTCGAGCAGCGTGCGCGCGCTTGATCTCGGCCGCTGACGCCACGACTCTGGCGACCGTGTTCAGCAGCCTACTCAATGACGAGACGACATTCGAGTCGGGGCTCGATCCCTATTACCTCTGCCCCTCATGGCAACAGCCATCCGAAGAGAAACAAGCGGCGTGGCAAGGGGCCTGGAAGGAGGCGGCCGGTGACGCCGTCCTATGTGACTCCTCCGTCAAACAGGCGGAGCTGGTCGCCCGCAAAGGGTACGAGACGCAATCCATCAAGCCAAGCGCATGGATTGTCGGTGCCACTCAGACGGGAATCAAAACCGCGGACCGACTTTTGAGCGAAAACGAGAAGAACGGCAAAGAGATCCTCCCGGCAACCGATGCAGCCAACCAGGCAGTGGCGACGGTCTGGGGCTGGATCGAGAATCTCAAAATGACGCAGGGCAAGATCCCTCCGCAGGTCGCCTGTTACCGTGACATCATGCATGCCGAAAGCGAGACGCTTGGATTCCAACAGGGCGACCACGTCTACATCCGCGACGATATCGCCAGTGGTATGAGCAAGTATCTGCTCAAGACCGCCCTGGAAGAGGTAGCCCACTACATCACTGGCGCCACCGACAACTCGCGCGACTTCCAGCAGTTCCTCATTGACATCATCGTGGCCTTTGCCGCATAATACAGCCCATGGAAACACGATACTGCGGTGATCTAACAATCGAGCTACGATTCCATGGTGCCGAGGGCGAGCGGCTTCGGTTCAGCGGGCGGATCCTTCTCCAGGAATTGGAATGGCCGTTTGACCACGTCCTCGTCGAGCGGAACCGCACGACCGAATCCGAGGGAGTATTGCCGGCCGCATTCGACATCGCTGCAGCCGGGGCTGTTCACTTCGGCTCCAAGTACAACCGAGGCTACGATCCGGCCGAAGAGGGCGAGATCCCCGCCTGGGCCCCGCCGGTCGACGTCGCCCAAGCGTTCAACGATAGCACTGCGGTCGACGATCGTGGCTTCTGCATCCGGCGAGAGCCAGACGGGCCGAACACCTACAGCGGCTGAGGAACCCGTGCCACCGAAATCCTTCTCTCTTTTCATTTGACATGACGTCACTCGCAACCTATACTTGAATAGAGGAGGTGACCATGAAAAAGAAAGACGTCGAAATCGGCGGCACTTACAGAGTGAAAGTCAGCGGCAAAGTGGTGCCGGTCAAAATCCTCAATGAATGTCACTATGGTGGGTGGATCGGCCGCAACACGGTGACTGGCCGCGAAGTGCGCATCCGCAGTGCGCGGCGACTTCGTTCCCGTATCAGGAAGTAGTGCATGTTCGCCTTTGGCTCCCAAACGGACGATGGCTTCGTGTTCGTGCAGGCAAACGGGCACGTTTACACGTTCCCCACAGAACGTGAAGCAAGGAAGTCATTCCCCGGCGTCAAGTCGCATGCACACCTGTATCACGTCGCCTTGGACCTGAAGACTGCTCACCTGATCGAGATTGGCGACAATCCACCGGCACCAGAAGCCGTTGAGACCACCGAAGAGCAGCGACTGGCCCTATACGAATCCTACCCGTACAAGAGCCTACTTTGCTGGTGTCCACTGGAATGAAGATCACCTACTACAAGACATCAGAAGGTTACGTCGCGCTCACAACGCGATGCCCGGCAGGGTTCCAGGACGTCGTCTTTGTCGGCCGCGGACCTAAGGGTGGCGGGCCAGAAACCGTCTGCGAGCAAGGATTCAGCCCAAGTGGTGATTGGGTCGAGATCCCAGCCGAAGAGGTGCCCGATGACTGGTTCGAGGCACTCGGCTACGAGAAGCGGCCGGAGTCAGAGCCCGCGGCGGACAACCGATACCTGTATGCCACGCTGGCCGCCCTGGGCGCCCTGTTCCTGTACATCATCTGGAGAATTCTGCTTGGCTGATTTGACTTACGCCACCTTTGATGGTATGCTTGTAATATGAGCACAGCACTCAGACTATTCGACGCGCCGCAGCCGGGACACCTGACCATTCGCCAGGCGACCGGGGACTTCTCCAGCTATCTCGTAGTGGAACGAAACTGCCCTGAGACCACGATTCGTGCCTACCAGCAGGATCTGGAACAGCTAGCAGAATTCCTCGGCGATAAGCCGGCCAACGCGATCACCATGAGTGACCTGCGAGCCTGGCTCGAGAATCTCCACACCCGTGGCTACGCCGCTTCGACAATCGGTCGGAAGCTTGCCTGTATCCGTTCGTTCTTCCGCTTCGGCAAGCGGGAAGGATGGGCTCAAGACAACCCGGCGCGGGAGTTGGACCTTCCGCGGCGTGACCAAGTTTTGCCTCGCGTGCTCTCTGTCGACGAGGCCGACCAGCTCTTGGAGTCTGTTGACAATGCTCGCGACCGTGCATTACTGGAAGTGATGTATGGTGGCGGCCTCCGTGTTTCCGAGCTGGTCGGCCTTGATCTGATCGACGTCGGACTCAACACGGTCCGTGTAATGGGCAAAGGCGGCCGGGAACGAATCTGCCCGATCGGCAGCAAGGCGGTCGCCGCGCTTGAACGGTACCTCGTCGAACGCGGAGATGAGCCAGGGGCTCTGTTCCTCAACTTCCGCGGTGGCCGGCTGACCGACCGCTCGGTGCGACGGATCATGGCAGCAGCCGGCCTGGACGGCGTCACCCCGCATACCTTGCGGCACTCGTACGCCACCCACTTGCTTGACAGCGGTGCGGACGTTCGCAGCGTGCAGGAGCTGCTCGGCCACAAGGCCATTACCTCGACGCAAGTTTACTTGCACGTCTCGACGACTCGGAAACAAGACATCCACACGGCCCATCATCCCCGAGCATGAAGCGCACCAAGACCTTCACAGTAACATTCAACTGGTTCGCACCGGGTACGATTGTCACCCCAACGTCGACACGTTGCCCGCTGGAATCTGGCAAATTCTATGTGGTCACCGAGTGTCATGAGCCATCGTTTCCAGATGAGAATGCCGTTGTATTCGTGCAAGGAAAACAGATAGGACTCAGCACGGAATACCTACGTGAGGCAGAAGCGTACGAGATTGTGTAGCCAGCACGAGGCTACCTTCGGCAATGGCTAGCGGCCGACTGGCGGGGCCGCTAGCCCCTTTTCCAACAGAGGAACCCATGATCAAGCTTTCCGTCGCAGAAATCGCTCAGTACAAGCAAGATACCGACCGCATCCTGGAGTACCTTCAGTCACCGAAGCCGCCGTCCGACGTGGCGACTGCCGCCCTACGACTGCAGCACTTGGCCAACAAGCTGATGCGAGTGGAAGCCAAGGTGACGGCATGATCTCGGAAGCGCTCATCGAAGCCTTGATTGAAGTGCTGATCGAGGCCTTGAATCAAGGTCTCGGCATTGCCACCCGGTCCAAGATGGTTCAGATGCTGCGAAAACAACACCCAGAACTGGACAATCCCCGCTTGGATCTCCAAGTAGCCGGCGCACTGAACCATCTGATCGAGGCAGGCATCCTGTCGCGAACAGGCCTCCGCGGAAGGATGTACTACCACGTCGACCCCGAGTACTGGGCCCGACAGGAATCGACTGGGCAGGAAAGTGACTTGCCTGCGTGCCGTGGTTGATCGGCATGGGCCACGTTAAAAGCCGATCATTCCTTTAGACGCCAAGACCGAATTGGCAATGGCTGCGTAAGCAGCTCCGGCCGGAAGCCCTCGCCGAGGTGGGCAACCGGTCGGCCGACCACCTCGGCAAGCAACCCCGGTACGATGCCGGTACGACTGGGGCCAAGATTACGCCGGCTGGCTGGTAATCGCTTTGTCGATCGAGCCTGACCCAGCAAGATCCGATCGATCGAATACGCACGTAGACGGCGGCATGGAACTGTCGCAGGACCCGGGTTCAATTCCCGGCGGGTCCACTTGGCTGTCCCTGTTGCAATGGGAGCCGGTTGTGGCGACCTGCTCCCACTTTTTCCTCTGGAGAGAACATGATCACCGAACACGATCGTCAACAGTATCCTCGCCATAGCGATAACGCCATCCTCGGTAAGAAGCTCATTGGCGGCCTTACCGATGATGCACTTCAACTCTGGCTCGATGATCCTTCCTCCGAGCACCCCATCCTACAAGCGCTCATGACACTGATGTGTGCCGGCGACAGAGTTGTTGATGACTACTGGGTCTGGCAGCAACTCGCCCAAGAAGCGCTTGAGCGCAAGCTGATCGATAAGCTACCCGCGTTCGCACGCTACCGAGCAGATGCAGCATGAAACGACACGATATCTGGTGCCTGACAATCCGATTCTGGCCACGGGCGGCCGAAGCCGACGTCACCCCCATCCCAACCTACGGCTTCGAGGAAGGACCACAGTTCTACCGGCCGGTCTCGCTTCGGTTTGGCTACCCGCCGACCCTTGACAACTTTCTGGAAATCTACCGGCGGACGCCATGGATGAACGTTTGGAGAGAGACCTTAATCCCCACCCTCCTACGACACAACTGGCCCATCCCGGCAATCACTAAGAAGCGGGCAACCGTCGACCTGATGCAGGGTGACAAGCAGGTTGGAGAACTGATCGTCGAGCGCGAAGAGCTGTGGGAGAACCAGTACGTAGAGAGGCCGGCGGAATAACTTCTCTTTGTCATTTGACATTACGCCACTCGCAACCTATACTTGAATAGTATGGGACACTTGATTCATCCACACAACCTGAAGATCCTTCGCTCCAAGCTGGAGCAGCTCAACCGGCGGGCGGCCAAGCTAGGTTGCCCGCCGGCCGAGATCACGATCTTGGGTGAAGAGCAAGTCGAGCGGTCGCGCGTGATGCCGGGCGGCAAGGTCATCAAGTATCAGGTGCCCATGATCGATGTCCAGGTCACCGGCGAGACACCGAAACTAGCGAACTGGTGCCTGGTTGCTGTAATCGAGTACCTGGGTGATGAGCGGCTCATCCGCTGCGTCCCGGGCGAAGAGTGTCCCGAGGAATTCCGCACCCGCGGCCTGGAATGTGACCACTGCCGCACGCAGCGCCGACGGAAAGAAGTATTCGTCCTCCGGCATGAGAACGGTGAGCACAAGCAGGTTGGTCGGTCGTGTCTCGCCGACTTCCTCGGCGGCACCTCGCCTGAGATGCTGCTCAAGCAAGCTGAGTGGGGCTTCTCGATCAATGAAGCCGTGGAGCAAGCTGAGAAGGGGTGGGGCGGCGGCCCGGACGTCATCGACGTGGTCGAATACCTGAACGCCGTGGCGATCTGTATCCGGCGACTCGGATGGCTCAGCCGGCGAGCTGCTCGCCTGGATGAGACCAGCACGGCAACCGATGCCTGGAACCTGCTCAAGCCGAACTGCCGCACTGCAGAAGACAAGCGGGAGCACGCACGCTGGATCGAGAAGAACAACCTGTATTGGCAGGAGCGCGACGAGAAACTGGCGGCCGAGGCGCTTGCCTGGGCCCAATCGCAGCCGGTGACCGGTGTCTCGGACTATCTGTACAACCTGGGCGTTGCCTGCCGCTGTGGCTATGTCACGTACCGGACGACCGGTATCGTCGCCTCCGCCATTCAAGCCTACCTGAAACACCAGGAACTGGAAGTCAAACGACGTGAGTTTGAAAAGAAGACTCGGGGTCACGTCGGCACTGTCAAGAAGCGCGAAGTCTTCGGCCCTCTAACCGTCGTCGGAATGAACTGGTTCGACGGTCGATACGGAACCACAACCTTACTTATCTTTGAAGATCGTGCAGGCAACCTCTTGAAATGGTTTGCCTCCAAGGAATTAGATGACATCGAGAAGGGCGATGTACTTACCATCAAGGCTACCGTAAAGAAACACGGCGCCTACCACGGTATACCCGAGACCATTGTCCAACGAGTCATCGTTGAAAACAGACATGAAACACAAACCCATCCCCAAGATGAACCAAACCGACCAGAAACGATTCTGGTCTAAAGTGAAACAAGGAAGAAACGATGAATGTTGGCAATGGCGTGGGGCGAACAACGGCAGTGGATACGGGCAATTCTGGTTGAATGGATGTATGCGTATGGCAACACGAGTTGCCTACCGCATCCATTACCATAAAGACCCCGGCGCTTTTGAGGTCTGCCATTCATGTGATACACCCGGATGTGTTAATCCACATCATCTTTGGCTAGGGACAATAACTGACAACATCCATGATTGCCACGCGAAAGGACGTAACAACCAACCACGCGGCGAGCAATGCGTACGAAGGAAGCTCTCCAAACAAGATGTATGTGACATACGTGCTTCCAATGAGTCACATCGTATTCTCGCCCAACGACACGGCGTCCATGTCAAACATATTGGGCGAATCAAACGCAATGAAAGCTGGAGGGACTCATGAACTACTACGCCGAAGCCATCGACATCATCACCAAGGACGGAACTGACTTCCGAGCGCTCGTCCTCGAGATCGCCAAACGGCGGCCCAAGGTGGTCGTGGACGCCGCCAATCGACCCTCTTCCATGGAGCAAGAAATACTCGCCATTGCACAAAGTGGCCGGAAGCTCGACGCCATCAAACTCTGGCGTCAACGTACCGGTGACGGACTGAAAGAGGCCAAGGATGCCGTCGATGCACTGATGATGAAGATCAGAGCATGAAACGATTCCGCTTCCACTGGTTAGACGGCAAGAGTACCCGTACGTCGGTCGCACAGATTCTGAAGCAGAAGTATCAGTGTCTACTCCGAATCCTCCAATGCCACCGCAAGTGGGGCCACCTGACCAAGGTTGTTCTCTACCCGTGTCACTGTGGCCGATTGACAATCGATGAATGGTACGAAGACGAATTCGTCAACGACCACTTCCACAAAGAGACGTCCGTGGTCGAGGTGGCCAACGTAGATGAAGCCCGAGACATCTATCGTAACGTGTTCGGCGAGCTACATGAGTCTCATTACATCCCCGAAAAGGATAGCTACACCAGCAAGGATGAACGTGACAACTTTATCGTGACCGGGAGCCATTGTACCTGCTCGAAACATCGGAGCCCGAGCAAATCCGTTTAACTTTTGAGAGTGGGCCGCTCGCCCGCATCCCCCAGGGAGAAACAACATGGAACCTGACATCAAGATCATCCCAGCAGACGGTCCCTGCAGCAAGTGCGGCAGGTCGGGCTACGTGAAGATCGAAGGGCAGAATCTCTGCCGTAAGCACTTCGAGCACTTCCAGCTCGTCGAAGATACCTGTCCCCGCGAGGCGGCAGCCTGATGTTCGACTTCAACCAAACAAGCAACGGTCGCCGCCTACGTGAATTCGCCGCCCTGCTACTCGGTCTGAGCGAGCAGATCGGTTTTCGCGTCTCCGCGCGTGGATGGTGCTACATCCTGGAGCAGGCTAACGCAATTACCAAGAATGAATTCAACAAGGTCGAGACATGGGTCAACCGATGCCGACGTCGAGGCATCCTGCCGATCGACTTTGTTGCCGAAGAAGACGCCAGACAATTCCAAGGCGTCGAGAAAGTTGCCCGCATTTCGCCCGTTCAGGATCTACACGGGTGGCTCAACAGCTTGGAGCAAGCCGCTGAACAATACGAAGTCAACTGGTGGCATGGAGAACACTACTACATCCAAATGGTCGTCGAGAAGATCGACCTGGTAACACTCTTCCGGCCGATCTGTGCCGAGTACCACATCCCGATCGCCAACGCCAAGGGTTGGTCCTCAATGCTCCAACGAGCAGAGTATGCTCGGCGTTTTCTCGAAGCAGAGGAGAAGGGGCTCAAGTGTGTCCTACTCTACTGTGGAGACCACGACCCTGATGGGTTACGCATCTCCGAATTCTTGCGAAAGAACCTTCGTGACCTACGTGATATCGCATGGGCCGACGGAACCGAAGGGTATGATCCGTATGATCTCAAGATCGATCGATTCGGCCTGAACTTCAACTTCATCGAGGAGAATGGCTTCACTTGGATCGACAATCTGATCACCGGGTCGGGCAAGAACCTCGCGAGCCCAAGCCATCGGAACTACGAATCCGACTATGTGCAAAACTACCTTGGAGAAATCGGGGAACGAAAGTGTGAATCCAACGTGCTGGTGACCGACCCAGCAATCGCAGAGACTCTATGCCGAGAAGCCGTCGAGAAGTACCTCGGCCCGAACGCGCGTGACCGATTCGCAGCACGTCGGGAAGCGGTACGAAACTATGTGCGGACATTCTTCGGACGAACCGGATTCGATGAGCACTTGCACTCCATCCGACAAGACATCGAAGACGAAGACACCCTCATGGATGACATGACCTGGCTAGTGGAGGAATGATGAAGATTGGAGCCCGAGACCTATTGGATGCATACGGCGGCAGCCAACGGAGGGTAGCTGAAGCCCATCTCAAAGGTGAACTCACCCGTGTGCAGGAGCGCTTTGTTTGGGACGTCGTTGGTCAAGAAGACATCAACGCCGCCAAGATGCGACTCACCCGTGAAAGCTGGTGCCTCGCCGAACGCGTGAAAGCGTTGGAGGCCGAGGTTGCCGAGCTGAAGCGGCAGCAGAGACCATTGCCCTCACCCGGAGGTGCTTACCAAGCATCACGATTACCACCCCGTTAAGGAGTAACCCATGATCCGTTGGTTCCGTGAACTTCGTCTCCTACGCCGCCTGCGAAAGTACATCCGACATGACCGACTACGCCTTCTGTGAACGTGTCAATGCCACACCGTGGTCAAAGTGGCACATCCGCCCCTTGACAGAACAAGGTCGTAAGATGGGCGGCGGTATCGACACACTGTCACTCTGTGGAGTTGTGAAGCAAGGATGGGATCTTGAAATGGAAATCACTCCGTCCAATGTGGCCCGAGATCACATTTGTGCAGAATGCCGGCGCCTTTACCTGGAGCAGCAATGAGCATTGAAGAATATGACACAAAGATCGAACAGCTGCGGGAGTGGACGCTCGACCAGTGGCACATGACCTTGTCGCGTGGTGTCTGTCCAATACCTACCGAATTGCTCGTTGATGTTCCGCTTGGAATGTTTCGCTGTGAAGTCTGCGGAACAATGGTTGTAGCAGGCTGCAACCATGGACCGATTGATCCACCCTGGGATCCTCAACAGAACACTATGGCACAAGCCTTTTATGAGGCTCACCCAGAACTCTACGGCGTTCTCTGGCAAGAAGACGACATTGATTCACCCGACCACGAGACAATCGATGAGGCGTTGAAACGGCTCTTCGGGAAACCATTCGACCGTGACAACTGGCTCGCGAAAATGAGTATCAGCGACGGGCTCCAGTACATCATGGAAGAGGCGATTGTGCGTGTGAGCAATAGCCGCTGGTCGATTCACAAGAGGCCGGCATTGCTGACGCCAGAGAACACCGCGCTGTGCCGGCGCTTGGCGATTTGGCAGAACGGATACTACCGCGTCGATATCCATGCCGGCGGCGACATCATTGAACGTCTTGGCTCAGTATCCTTGCGAGCTGATACCCGATGGAACTGGTGGCGTTGGAAATCACGATACCATCAATGGAACATAGGGCAGGGAGTTTGCGATTCCAAACAACAGGCCAAAGATAGAGTGCTGGAGGGATGGAATGAGCCTTGAGAATGTTCAAGCTGGTGACGAGCTGGTCCGTACCTGGAACCGCAAAAAGGATCTCGTTACCGTTGATCGAGTCACCAAGACGCAAATCGTCATCGGTCACGGTCGATATCGCAAGCGAGATGGATTCCAGGTCGGAAGTAGCAGGTTCAACAGAGGCTACCTCCGCTTACCTGTAGCTGGCGAAGTCGAACAGCTTCAAGAGCAGGTACGGCACAACAGGCTATGCCACATGATCGCCGGTGCCTGTGAGTATCGCCGTCTCAAAGAGATGACCTTGGAACAATTGACACGCATCCGCGAGGCGCTAACGACATGAACTACCACCACCTACAGCGACGATGCAAACGAATTGGTCCAGCTGAAGTAGTCAGACACCTCATTCAAAGTCTCGGCTTTGGAACAATCAAACCAGAAGACCTGAGTCTTCGAGACCTGGCCGAAGTGTTCATGGGACCATCGTGGATGGAACTGCAAGATGTTCCCAAACCCGTTACGTGGGGGGCGCTTTGCTGCCGTCGTTCACGAGATGATCAAGATCAAGATCAAGGAGTCCTTCTCACAAGCGGCCTTTACCGTTTCCAAACTGGTGACCAGGGTACCGGTGAAAACGGATGGGAATCCGCACACCACAGCCGGACTGATCATTTCAGCTACCGTAGATGATGTTCAATATGATCGCACAGCGAAGATTCTGGAACGAGCATCCGAAGTAGGCGAGATACTTGGATTGATCAAAGAGAAACGCATCTTGGACAGGGTGATCAGACCCGAAAACTGTCTAACGTGTAATGAATTGCTGAACTGGGAGAATGTCGACTCAGCTATTGAACAACTGTTTCATAGAGGAGTGGCCACAACCGCACTCATAATGCCAGCAAACCGTCACCTAGCGTGCCGTCTATTTCAAGATACCAACATTCAGGTGGTAGAAAGCCGATTGGCATACCGTCGAATGATTGCCTCTGGGGCACCTGTTGATTACGCCAGGAAATGTTGGTTCCTCGGTGACTTCAGCTTGGCCTTTCGCTATAAAGAAGCTTGGCCAATCACTGTGGTTCCCACGGCATTGGACAATGGTGCCTTCCTGCGCTTCAAGGCGAGCGAGCAGGGAGTAGCAACCATTAACAACCCGCGATATGTCGTCAAATGCACAGGATAAGACAGTGATCAGAAACATCAAGCTCAATGAACACAGTCTCCCCGTGCTACGGTACGCGCTCGCACAGCGTAGCAAAACCGTTGCCGCTGAATTAGCAGTCCTGTGTCTAACAAAACAGCGAGACTTGACTGAAACAGAACGCTGGCAATTGCCGGCGAATCTCCAGCAACTCTCTCAAGAACAGCTACAAGAGCAAATCTTCCCGTGGTCCACCCTGCTTGAAGTAATTGAGTACTTGATTCAGCAGACGCATTGAGTGGCACTTAGATTCAGTCATTCATAGTGACGTGGCCCGGTAACCGGCCTTCGGTTGCCGGGTCACTCATTTCTAGGCCTTCTCGCCCTCGCCAACAGACTGACACCAGCAGACTGACATCAAGATCAATCAGACTCGAGGTGGCACGACAGGCGCCAATCCGCCCGTGTAACTCACCGGTTAGATCAAAGACGCCATTGCGCCCGGCGGGATCCACGGTTAGATCAAGACCCCATCGTACCCGGCGGGATCCACGGTTAGAACCGATTCCCCCAGTCGACGCCACGGTTAGATGACCGGGCGACCGGCCTCAGAGCGGGGCGGCCAGAGCGGGGCGGCCAGAGCGGGGCGGCCAGAGCGGGGCGGCCAGAGCGGGGCGGCCAGAGCGGGGCGGCCAGAGCGGGGCGGCCAGAGCGGGGCGGCCCGAGCGGGGCGCCCGGCGGCCCGAGCGGGGTCCCCGGGCCAGCGGCCGGAGTGGGGCGACCGGACACCGGGAGCCGGGCTCAGCGCCGGGCCCCAGGCCAGCACCAGCACCATTAGGGGGCCTGATAGGCGCATAGAAGAGGGGGCCCGCCACCACAACGGGCCCCCTCGGTCACTTGGGAGGAGTGACATGTTCAAGCGAATTCGACCTTGTTGTAGATGCTGATATGGGCGATTGACCCGTGTACGTTGATAAAGACGCTCGGCCGATTTGACCCTGACAGCCCGTTGCAGAGTCCGCAGCGCTCGCATTGCGTTTGCTTCCCCGCCTCTTCGGACGCCGGACACCGGAGCGCTCCAGCCGGCTCGACGCTCTTGGGCACCACCTGGAAGTATCGCCAACCCGCCCGGGCAGCGGCCCGCGCCTCTTCATCCGTATCGACGCTGGCCATACAGTAGGGCTTGTACGCCGCACCAATCGGCTTGTCCCATTGATGGGTGTAGCCGGTCCATTTGCCTGCAACCTCTAAGAGGGGTGCGAACACTTCGACGGGGACCGCGGAAGGATCGCCGTAAGAGCCAAGCCGGAGCGGGCGGCCGGCAATCAACCGGTCGTGCTTTGCCGGATCATACGGGGCGTATCCCTTGCCGTAGGCCCAACAGGTCCAAATGGCACGGGGGCCCTGCCCGAGGTTGACATAGCAAGAGCCGGCCCGGTGCGGGCAATCGCCACAGACCGAGTAGTCGACACCGGCTTGCCGCGCTTCGGTCGGCTTGCGGTCCGCGCGAAGAATCCAGGTTTGCAACATCATGCCCGTTTTGCGATTCTCACTCGAATCATTCAATCCGGTGAGAATGACCACAATGCGCTCGCCGTCAATTCGGCTTGGCCCGTCGTACAGAACAACACCGTTTCGATTCACAGCAGCCCCTTCTCTTGCAGTTTATCGTAGACCGTCCGGGCCACGTCTTGGTTGTCCCATTCCACAGTGGCGCCGGTCGTGTCAAACCTGCCTTGCAGCGCTTGCACGATGTCGACCAGCACTTCGCGGGGAAGTAGCTCGACGTTGCAGAGCAAAGCCGCCAGAGCTTGAAAAACCGCCGTGGTTCCGTACAGCAGACGGGTCGGTCGGTCCTGGACCGAAAGCAGGAATCCGTTGGCGCTTCCGCCGTGCTTGTCAATCACGATTCCGGCCGCTTCGGCACGGGCCAGCAAATCGCGCTGGTGATCGTTGGTTGGCATGATTGCCGCTTCCGGCTCTTCGCACTCCGGGACCGAATAGACACCAACCATACACGGCAGGTCGGCGCTATTGCGGAGGTTCTCAAGCGCGACATGCTGGCAGACTTCGCCAAGCTGCGCTTCCGGGGTGTCGGCAGGAACCTCGACGAATTCGGTATCCCAAGTATGATCCTCCCAACAGCGGTAGACTTCGACTTCTCGCGTTTTCAAGGTTGATCCTCCCAAGGTGAAAACGGGGCGGGTGGCGCGTGCCGTTTCGCGCACTTTGGGCTGTAACCTACGTTACCGTAGGAACCACCCGCCCTTGAAACTCACTCGCACTCCGGGCACCGATCGTCACAAGCAGGGCACCCGTGTATCTCCGGTTGGTTCGCGCTGTTGGGGCAATTGTGAACGAAGCTCTTGACGATTCGGCCACACTCCGGGCAAGTTTCCTTCAACTCCGGCGTGAAACCGTGCCGATCGAGCGAGTCGGTTACGGCGTCGAGGAAGTCGCAAGCCGATTTACCGGCCAGCGTGTTTTCCCCAGTGAGCTGGCCGGTTTCGCGGTCGGCATAGAGCGCTTGAACAATCTCGCGAGTTGCCGCAAGGGCGGCTTGTCCATCCGTGTTCACCACGTTCACGTAGAAGCCGGTGTCCGGCGCACCGTAGCAGATATCCCCCTCGACACGATTCAAGAAGAGAGCCCACAATTCATCGGCTCGCGCTTGTGAATCCGCCTCGATGCTTGTGTTGATGATTGCCTGAGTCTGGTAGTCGTAGGTTTGCACGGTCGTTTTCCCTCGGATGATGGTTTCGGTTAGACCTCCGGTTGCACCGATGCCAGTGTGTAGCTGTCAAACCACACGGCGCTACAAGCGAAGCAAGTCATCCGTTGCTCACAACGTGTACCATCGAAGTTGACCGAACCGCCCTCGATCTGGTCGGACCGACAGGTAGGGCAGAATCCGCCACCCGCCGCAACGTACTCCGCGGCAAGCGGAAGGGGGCCGGTGTCCGGCGCTTCACGCCTGCGCCGAAGCTCCGCGGCTTTGTCCGCAAGGCAATCAATGCCGTATCGGTCGAACGCTTGATCGGCGATTGCATCGGTGAGGTTGATTAACCCCTCCAGCAACTCGGTATCCTCCGGGGACGGGCAGAGAGCCTGCAAGCGCAATAGGAATTGACGTTGGGCCCGGAATTCCGGTCCGCCGATTTTCAGGTCGTAAGTCGCCCCTGATTGGGCGCGACGGGTTGCAGCGCGACACACCACCAATCCCCGTCAATCGTGACATCGGCCCATTCGTTGGCCTCTTCACCCGTGGGGAACGTGCCGTGTATCGTCATCCCGTCGAACACGTTGCCGGCGGCAATCACAAAGCGGCCGGCGGCCAGCCCACCGGTTTTCAGAGGCGCTTGCACCACGTCATCGAGGAACGCACGCGCCGAATCGATCGCCGCTTGCGTCGAATCCTCCAAGTCATCCAGGTTTAGCTCGGAACAATCCAACAGGTCGACGATAACCTGCCGGGCATCCACGCTGAGGGGCAAGACAACCACGTTGTCAAACTGGTCGGCATCGGTTGCCGCTTCCTGGTAGTCCGTGTAAACGGCCGTGGTTGCCAGGTCACCCGCGTCGAAGTCATACAGAACGTATCTCATTTGATCCTCCCAAGGATTCGATGTTTCCCGCCGCATGCGCTCCCGGTTACACGGGGCGCATGTTTCACTTTCCCTCTAGCCGTCCAAGGATGATTGGTGTAATCTCCCAAGCGTATGACATGGTTGACCCTCCCTTAAAGGCCACAAGCCCGAAAGAAGCGCTTATCGTCAAAGCGCGGGTTAGAAGCACGGCAGACAGCGGCAAGGCGCTTCGCCTCGATGTCACGTTGCTGCAACGACTCGATCTTGCGGATAGCTTCCGCAATCGCCCGGAAATGCTTGCGCGTCATAGTTGTCAATCCTCCCAATTCAAGTTTACACTACTGGCAACCTGGTGTCAAATCAAAATCCGAAAATCAGTAGCAGAATTGCAGCCCGCCGTCCCGGATGAATTCGGCCACGTCGCGATATCCGAAGTTGCGGGCAACCTCGCGCACAGTGTCGATATCAACCTGATGCGCGCCCGCTTCCGGTACGGTTAGGTTCTCTTGCCACCACTCCCCCGAAACCGTCGACCGGTCAACCTTGCGCTTAGCCTTACCAAGGCGCTTAGCCGTTGCATCGAGGGGACCATCCGCCCAGTCATCATCCGCCCAGTCATCGTCACGCCAACCATCCCGCCAACCATCCCGCCACGGATCAAACGGGAGCCAATGGCGCTTGTGATCGTTATGGAACCGGGAGAAGCGCTTGGCGGCTCTGCGCGCTTTGCGCAAATCGGCCCAACACCACCTAGAATGCTCTTCGTGGTAACCGGTTCCAAAATTGAAGCCGGTGACGCCAAGATGCTCCAGGGCGGCAATATCAGAATAAGAGCCACGACCGAGCCGGAATCCATAGTCGCGCAACAGGTCGGAGTAGGCGTCACTTTCATACTGATACATCACAACATCAGAACCGCGCCGATCGAATTCAAA